>ERZ1645187.2653-NODE-2653-length-15549-cov-15.846457_pt1 | contig 15549 bp, 14 predicted proteins | sample MGYA00575352_ERZ1645187 | MGnify/ENA primary metagenome ERZ1645187 (study PRJEB40837, sample SAMN11349314) | freshwater sediment metagenome | isolation source: river sediment | host: Sediment | place: India: Wazaribad , New Delhi | collected 2017-02-21 ...
TGACGATCAGCGGCGCGAGGCCGAGCGAAGGTTCGTCCAGCATCAGCAGACGCGGACGGCTCATCAGCGCGCGCGCGATGGCCAGCATCTGCTGCTCGCCGCCCGACAGCGTGCCGCCGCGCTGCGAGATGCGCTCCTTGAGGCGCGGGAACAGCGTCGTGACGCGCTCGAGGTCTTCCTCGAAATGGGCGAGGCCGTCGATCGCGGCCCCCATCTGCAGGTTCTCGAGCACCGTCATGCGCGGGAAGATGCGGCGGCCTTCCGGCGATTGCGCGATCCTCAGCCGGGCGATCTCGTGGGTCGGCAGGGCGGTGATGTCGCGCCCGTCGTAGATGATGCTTCCGGTGCGCGCGCGCGGGCTGCCGAACACCGTCATCATGAGCGTCGATTTGCCGGCACCGTTGGCGCCGATCAGCGTCACGATCTCGCCGGGGGCGACGTCGACATCGACGCCCTTGAGCGCGACGATGTTGCCGTAATAGGCGGTGACGCCTTTCACCTCGAGCAGCGGGCGGCTCATCGCGCGCCCCCCGGGCTGCCGTTGGTTCCGGGCTTGCCACTCCCGTTGCCGTTGCCGCCGGCCTTTCTTGCGCCCCGGCGCTGGGCCGCCTCGATCTCGGCCTCGGCGGCGGGCTCCTCGCTCTCATCGACACCGAGATAGGCAGCGATCACGGTCGGGTCGTTCTTGACGAAATCCGGCGTGCCGTCAGAAATCTTGGCGCCGTGTTCCAGCACGACGACATGGTCGGAAATCTCCATGACGACGCTCATGTCGTGCTCGATCAGCAGGATCGACGTCGCGTGCCCGTCGCGGATCTTGCGCAGCAGGGTGTTGAGGTCGGCGCTCTCGCGCGGGTTGAGGCCGGCGGCCGGCTCGTCGAGGCACAGCAGTACGGGATCGGTGCACATGGCGCGCGCGATCTCGAGGCGACGTTGATCGCCATAGGGCAGATCGCCGGCCGGATCGTCGGCGCGCGCCGTCAGCCCGATCGTGTCGAGCCAGTAGAGCGCGCGCTCGACCGCGGCCCTCTCGGCGCGGCGGTAGCCGGCGGTACCCAACAGGCCGAGCAGCGAGAAACCGGAGGCGTGCATCAGTCGATTGTGCTGCGCAACGACGAGGTTCTCGAGCACCGTCATGCCGGTGAACAGGCGGATGTTCTGGAAGGTGCGGGCGACGCGGGCGCGCGCTGCGATCTCGAAATCGGGCATGCGTTCGAGCAGGAAGACGCCGCCGTTGCCGTTGACGTGGTAGCGCTGTCCGCTGCGCGTCACCCGCGCGACATCGGCGCTGGTCACACCTTCGGCGCTGGCGAGCGCGATGCGCCCGCTGCTCGGCTTGTAGAAGCCGGTGATGCAGTTGAAGACGGTGGTCTTGCCGGCGCCATTGGGACCGATCAGCGCGGTGATGTCGCCGCGGCGCACCTCGAACGAGAGATCGTCGACCGCGGTCAGGCCGCCGAAGCGCATGGTCATGTGCTCGATGGCGACGAGCGGCACATGCCGCAGCGGCGCATAATGCCGGGGGCTCGCGGCCGCAGCGCTCATCAGCCGTGGCCCTCCTTGACCAGCTTGCCGGAGATCGCCTTGTTGCCTTCGCCGAGCTGGATGGAGGGCGTGCGCGACGACACGAGGCCGCGCGGCTTCCACAGCATCATCAGAACCATGGCGAGGCCGAACAGCAGCATGCGGTACTGCGTGGGGTCGAAGGCCGGGCCGAGCACCTCGCGCGTCCAATCCAGTTCGCGCAGAAGCTCGGTGCCGCCGATCATGACGATGGCGGCGATGGCGACGCCGATCTGGCTGCCCATGCCGCCGAGCACGACGATGGCGAGGATCACCGCGCTTTCCATGAAGACGAAGCTTTCGGGCGAGATGAAACCCTGTCGCGCGGCGAAGAACGCGCCGGCGAAGCCGCCGAACATGGCGCCGATGGCGAAGGCCGTCAGCTTCGTCTTGACGGTGTCGATGCCGAGTGAGCGGCAGGCGATCTCGTCTTCGCGCAGCGCTTCCCAGGCGCGCCCGACCGGCAGGCGGCGCAGTCGCGATGTCGCCCAGGCGGTCAACAAAGCCAGCGCGAGGATCAGGTAGTAGAGAAAAATGACGCGGTGCTGTGGCGCGAACTCCAGGCCGAACGTCGCCGCGAAGCCTCCGTCACTGGCATTGAACGGCAAGCCGAAGAAGGTGGGACGCGGGATGCCCGAGATGCCGGCGTTGCCGTTGGTCACATCGACCCAGTTGATGAGGACCAGGCGGATGATCTCGCCGAACGCCAGCGTGACGATGGCGAGATAATCGCCCCTCAGCCGCAGCACCGGAAACCCGAGCAGGATGCCCCACAGCGCCGCGAGGATGCCGGCGAGCGGCAGCACCAGCCAGAACGAGAAGCCGAACGTCTTGGCCAGCAGCGCCGAGGAATACGCACCGACCGCATAGAACGCGACGTATCCGAGATCGAGCAGGCCGGCGAGGCCGACGACGACGTTGAGGCCCCAGCCGAGCATCACGTAGATGAGGATCTGGATGCCGAAATTGTCGATCCACTTGGTGGCGCCGCCGAACCCCGCGAGCATCACGGCAATGAATGGATAGGCGACCAGCAGGGCGATGGCGACGATCTTCGCCAGCGTAACGGCGGCCGGCTGCACCTCGATCGACGGACGCCTCGCCCGCGCCGCCTTGAAGCGCGCCACATGCGGGGCGCCGAACGTGACGACGAGCGAGCCGAGGAAGGCGAGGCCAGCCAGCACCGCGACCAGCGGCACGCGCCAGTCGAGCCGCAACTGGTTGTCGATGCCCTGCGAGGTCTCGAGCAGCACGATCGGCGTGCAGAGCCCCACCACGACGGCGGCGACCTTGAGGGCCTTGAGCAACGCGGCCGAGAGACGGACGCCGGGTTCCGGAGCGCTGTCGCGTCGGCCTGCTTCGCCTGCTGCGTCCGCTCCGCTCATGGCTCAGACCTTCTCGACATCGGGACGGCCGAGCAGGCCGGACGGCATGAAAATGAGGGTGATGGCGAGAATCGAGAAGGCGGCGACGTCCTTGTAGTCGATCGAGAAGTAGGCCGACCAGATGGTCTCGATGAGGCCGATCAGGATGCCGCCGAGCACGGCACCGGGCAACGATCCGATGCCGCCCAGCACGGCGGCGGTGAACGCCTTGACGCCGGGCACGAAACCGTCGGCGAAGTTCACGACGCCGTAGTGCGTCATGTACATGACGCCGGCGACGGCGGCGAGCGCGGCGCCCAGCACGAACGTCAGCGATATGGTGCGGTCGACGTCGATGCCGAGCAGCGAGGCCATCTTGCGGTCCTGCTCCACCGCGCGCATCGAGCGGCCGAGCGGCGTCTTCTGGACGATGTACCAGAAGGCGCCGAGCAGCAGCGCCGTCACCACGAAGATGATGAGCTGCTTCCAGGCGATGGTGATCGAGCCCGAGCCGATCGGAATCTCGACGACGCCGGATATGAGCGGCGGGATCGACTTGTTACGCGGGCCCTGCACGACCTGCACGAAGTTCATGAGGAAGATCGACATGCCGATCGCCGAGATCAGCGGCGCAAGGCGGAACGATCCGCGCAGCGGCCGGTAGGCGACGCGCTCGATGACGTAGCTCCACAGCGCCGTCAGTGCCATGGCAGCGATCAGCACCAGCAGCAGCGCGAGAGCGATCGGCAGGGCGCCGAAGATGCTGGCGATAAGAAGGAAGACGATGAGTGCGATGAATGTCGACAACATGAACACGTCGCCGTGGGCGAAGTTGATCATGCCGATGATGCCGTAGACCATCGTGTAGCCGATGGCGATGAGCCCGTAGATCGAGCCTAGTGTCAGTCCGTTGATCAACTGCTGCAGGAAATAATCCACATGCCCCTCGCCGGACTGGTCGGGAAGGCCCCCTCCGCCTCTTGCGCGCCGCCCCCGCCGACGCATTTCCGGCATACGGCGTGTCCGCAGGTAGAGACAGCAGGAATCGTTCCCCCGCAGGCGACGTTAGCGTTCCCGTGGAAAGGCGTCGAGGATTTCGGCGCACGACCGCGGGGCTTGCCTAACGCTGAGGCAAGCCGGTTGCCGGCGCGCTGAACAGTCGATCAGAGTATGTTGTGCGAGCCGTCGCAGAATGGCTCGTCGTCGGTCGATTTGCAGCCGCACAGGTTATAGGTGCCGGTGTTCTCGACCGTGAAGCGCATCGGTTCGATGCCGGTACCCTTGTGGGCGCCGTCGCAGAACGGCTGATTCCTGGAGCGACCGCAGCGGCAGTAGAAATAGGGCTTGCCGCCGGTGAGCTCGACCTGGAACGGGCCCTTCTGGGCGATGACGGGATCGTCGGCCATGACGGCATCTCCTGTAGTCGCGACGTGATCCGCGCCAAGCGGTCCGTCTGGATCGGATAGCGCTCTAGCCAATTCGTGCAGGTCGGGCAAGGGCGCCGCGCAAGTCGATGCGGCAGGTATTCTGCTCGACGTCAGAATGCGGGGGAGCGCGCGCATGCGCCGCGGCGGGCGGACGGACGATTATGAAAAAGGGCCCGCCACGAGGAGTGCAGCGGACCCTTTCCGGAACATACGAGTGTGCGGGGCGCCGCGATCAGGAGACGGCGACCGGCACCTTCTCGACGATCTTGTTGCCGCCGTCGTCGACCCACGTCAGCTCGAGGTCGCCGGGGCCCGGCACCTTGAACTTGAACGCGATGTAGGGGTTTGCGGAGACGCCGGACGACAGGTCGACCTTCGTCACTTCCTTGCCGCCGAACGACGCGGTGAAGGTGTGGATGATGTTGCGCGGCACGAGATTGCCGTCGGAGCCCTTGCGGAAACCGGTCTCCATCACGTGCGAGATGAGCGTCTTCACTTCGATGACGTCACCGGCCTTGATCGGCGAGGGCAGCTTGATACGGGGTTTCGTAGACATGTCGATGCGTCCTCTCTACTAGCCGCCGCAGCCGCCGATGGTGACCTTCACGCCGCGCTTGCCGACGAGGAAATTGCCGTTCGACAGCTCGGCGATGGCGTAGATGTCCTGCGTCTTGGCGAGGCGCATGCGGCTCGAGGCGAAGGCCTGACCCGACATCGGCGTGAAATGATAGGTGGCGATGTTGGGGCCGGGATTGCCGCTCGAAAGCACGTGCAGCGTCTTCACGTAGTCGGCATCGGACATCGGGCTGTCGACCGTCACGGTGTAGGGAACCGTGTTGCCGTTCTCGGCGATCTCGGGCAGCTCGATGTTGATCTTGGCTTCCTCGGCTTTCTTGCCACCGAGGATCTTGTCCATGGTCTCCTGGAACGTCGCCGGCTTGTCAGCCGGCTTCTCCTGGGCGATGGCCCGGCCGGAGCCTGCCGCCATGATGGCCACGGCAGCCACTGCGCTACCACCGATCAAAAGATCGCGGCGGTCGACAGCGGCCAACTTAGAGCGTTGGGTCATTCTTACGTCTCCTTCCCCACACATCCGTTGGATGGTCTGCCACGCGGCCGTCGACCGGCGAGCAGATGTTCTGTGTGCTTGGAGGCACGACCTGACGGCATTATGACGATCCGGGTGCCCCGTCGCTCGCGGCGCTTTCGCGCTTCTTGTCGAGTTGGAATGACGCTAGCATATTCATTCTCGCGAATGCAACGCACCGATGGCATAACATCGAATGAACGGGATGTCGAAATTGCGGTCATCGCGGGGGCGCACATGACACTGATGCCGTGGCCACGAATGCCCCGTGCCCGAACGACATGGTGCCAGGCGCGTCCCTGGTTCGCTTCCCTCATTGCTGCGGTATTGTTTGTATCCGGCATCACGCGGGTGACGGCAGCCGATGCTGGCGGGCCGTCGCCGCAGCCTTCGCTCGCTCGACCCGGATTGTCCCTGTTGATGATCGAGGAGGACGGCTGCAGCTACTGCCGCCGTTGGCACGCAGAGGTCGGACCCGGATACCCGCTGAGCAGCGAGGGCAAGTCCGCGCCGCTGGTGGTGCGTGACCGGTTCGATCCGCAAATCCGCGGTTTCGGACGCATCGTCTACACACCGACCTTCATCCTGATCGAGAACGGCCAAGAACGCGGGCGCATCCTCGGCTATCCTGGCGCGGACTTCTTCTGGACCATGATAGGCGATCTGATCGAGCGGGCGCGCCGTGCCCCGGCGGCGTCGGCGGCCCGCTGATCGCAGCGCGTATGGTGTCCCGCATCTGATTGCTGCATCGCACCAATCAGAATATGCGAACTTTTCGATTTCTACCCCCTTGCGCGCGGATCGTTCTGATTCGAGAGTAGCGCCGAGCGGGGGAAAAACAAAAATGGCTCCGCGAAGGGGTTACCAGGGCACCCAATTGCTACCGGGAGGAGCAACTTGATGACAGATTTCACACGTCGCCAGATCGGCAAAATTATCGGCGGTGGCGCAGTCGCTGCGACATCCGCCGGATCTCTGGCGGGCTTCGCCATCGCGCAGGGCAAGGGCAAGGTCGTCATCATCGGTGGCGGACCGGGCGGTGCCACGGTGGCGCATCAGGTGAAGAAGGGTGCGCCGTCCCTCGACGTCACGCTGGTCGAAGTTCGCAAGCAATACACAACGTGCTTCTTCTCGAACCTCTATCTCGGCGGTTTTCGCACGTTCGACAGTCTGGTTCACACCTACGACGGCCTGAAGAAGCTCGGCGTCAAGGTGATCCACGACACCGCGACCGGTGTCGACGCAGCGAAGAAGACGGTCAAGCTCGCCGGCGGAACGTCGCTCTCCTACGACAAGCTGGTGCTCTCGCCGGGCATCGACCTCAAGTATGAAAGCATCGAGGGCTACTCGACCAAGGTCGCCGACGTGCTGCCGCACGCATGGAAGGCCGGCCCGCAGACCAAGCTGCTGAAGTCGCAGCTCGAAGCGATGAAGGACGGTGGCGTCGTGGTCATGGCCGCGCCGGACAATCCGTATCGCTGCCCGCCGGGGCCGTATGAGCGCGCGTGCATGATCGCGCACTACCTCAAGACCAAGAAGCCGAAGTCGAAGCTCATCATCCTCGACCCGAAGAAGGCGATCTCGAAGCAGCCGGTGTTCGTCGAGGCCTTCAACAAGTACTACAAGGACATCATCGACCTGAAGCTGACCAACGACATCGACAGCTACAAGGTCACCAAGGTCGACGTGAAGACGAAGGAAGTCGTCACCAAGGACGGCGCCAAGTTCAAGTTCGACGTGGCCAACATCATTCCGAACCAGATGGCGGGCAAGATCGCCATCGACGCCGGTGCCAACAACGGCGACTGGTGCCCGGTCAAGCTCGACAGCTTCCAGTCGGCGAAGCTCGCCGACGTCTACGTGCTCGGCGATGCCAGCGTGGCCAACGAGATGCCGAAGTCCGGCTTCTCGGCCAACAGCCAGGCCAAGGTCGTCGCCACCGACATTCTGGCGGCGCTTGCGGGCAAGCCGGCCTTCCCGCCGCGCTATCGCAACACCTGCTGGTCGCTGCTGGCGCCGAACGACAGCGTCAAGGTCGGTGCCAACTACGCACCGGGCGAGAAGGACGGCAAGCAGATGCTCGTCGCCAAGGACAGCTTCGTTTCCAAGCCGGAAGAAGATGCCAAGCTGCGCGGCGAAAACTTCAAGGAGAGCGAGGGCTGGTACTCCGGCATCGTCTCCGACTCGTTCGCCAAGAAGGCCTGACGCTGCAAGTCGAACGACACCGCGGTGGAGGCAGCAGCTTCCGCCGCGGTGTCGTGCGCATCGCTTTCACCGCGGCAAGCCTCGGACGATGCTTCACGACGGGTGAGGGAACTGCCGCCGTGTGCGGACGGGACTCGCGTCGTCACCAGACTTGCGGCAGAATATGATGAAGGTCAGCCGCGCGGTTCTCTAAGAGCGCCGCGTACAGAAGCCGACCCCGAGCGCCAGAAACCCGCGCCGAATGTTTTCCGGAGGAAACGCATGCCGAGAACCGCTGTTCTCGCCTTGACCGCGCTGATCGCAGGCGCCCTGTCGGCGCAGCTCGCAACACGAGCCCACGCGGATGCGGCTCCCGACCCGAAGCAGGTCGCGTACGGCGAGCATCTGTCGGGCGAATGCACCACGTGTCATCGCGTCGACGGCACCGACAACGGCATCCCGTCGATTGTCGGCTGGCCGGCGGAAGCATTCGTGGCCGTGCTGGTTTCGTATCGCGACGGTGAGCGCACCAACCCGGCCATGGTGTCGGTCGCCAAGTCGCTCGAAGAGGACCAGATGGCGGCGCTGGCGGCTTATTTCGGGTCGCTGGCGACGAAGTAGGATCGGTCCGCCCCGCAGGCGCCGATCGGCGCTCAGCGTGAGGCGGGAGCCAGGCTGGCGCTTCCGCCAGCCGCCTGTTAGCTTCCGGCGTGCGCACGTGGAGTGCGCCCGCTGCGGTCTCTCAGGACGTTTCTGTCTCAGCCCGTTGCTGTCTCAGGACGTGCACTCGCCGCCGCCGCTGCTACCGACACCGCCGACGCAATAGTGGCGGTAAAGCGTGCCGACGATTTCGCGCGCGGCTTCGTGTTTCAGCGAATAATAGGCGAAGTGTCCCCGGCGCTCGACGCTGACGAGGCCGTGCAGCCGCAAGTGCGTCAGGTGCTGCGAGGTCAGGCTCTGGCGCGTACCGATCGCATCGGAGATTTCGGTGACGGTCTTTTCCGAGTCCATCAGCAAGCAGAGAATCATCAGGCGGTGCGGGCTGCCGATCGAGCGCAGCAGCTTGGTCGCCTCGCCGGCGGCCGTCCGCATCCCGTCCATGAGTTCGTCGGTGCCCGGCTCGAAGTAGTCGAGTTCGTCGTCCGTCACTGGAATATTCGTCATCTCGCGTCGTTTCCGCGTCGGTTGTTGTTGGGGCGGCCGCTCCGCCCGAGGGGCGGCATGCGGATTGGCCCGCGAAGTTGGGCGCGTGCGACAACCGCCGCACTCATCGTTCGGCGCAGGCGCGCCGGGAATCGGCGTTGCACAAGGCTTTTCTTGCTGCAACGATAGTCAGAGAGGCCAGAAAGCACAATCGGACTCGTAGGCAACCTGTGACGGCATCGGTGTCGGCCTCGGGGGGCGCGTACCGGAAGTGGTCGGTCGTGCCGGCTTTACAAGGCCGACAGCATTCTAGAGGGAGTGGCCAGGTTGACGTTTACGTCAACCTGCATTACATGTGGGCAACATGTCGCACCCTGCCTTAGGGTGTCAATGTGGGCGCGGGCAGCAGCGTTGCGCGACGCCACGCTCTTCCAGAGGTTGATCCTGCAAATCATGGCGACGTTCACGGTTGGATCGCTCGACGGACGTTTGAGCAACGCCCCTCGCGATCTAGACTGCGGCGCCCAGTCACACCGGAGCCGACGAATATGACCGAGTTCATTTTCTTCGCCGCGATCGCCGCCGCCGCAATGGCGCTGGCCATGCACCGGGCGCCGATGTGGCTGTGGGCCGCGGTGGGGGCTGTCGCCGTCGTCATTTTCCAGTCCGGCGCGCTCTACGGCAGCTATACGACGCCGAGCCCGCACCTGTTCGGCATGCTGGCGTGGGTTCCGGTGCTGGCGCTGGCCCTGCTGTCGGTTCCGCCCATCCGCCGCAATGTGCTGATCGAACCGGCGTTCCGCATGGTCAAGGGTATCCTGCCGAAAGTCTCCGACACCGAGCAGCAGGCGCTCGACGCCGGCACCGTCGGCTTCGACGCCGAGCTGTTCTCCGGCCAGCCCGACTGGGACAAGTTGCGCGGCATCCCGGCCATCACGCTGACGCCGGAAGAGCGTGCGTTCCTTGACGGTCCGACGGAACAACTCTGTCGCATGATCGACGACTGGAAGGTGCGCTTCGAGGACAAGGAGGTTCCCAAGGAGATCTGGGACTTCGTCAAGCAGCACGGTTTCCTCGGCATGCTCATTTCGAAGTCGCACGGGGGTCTCGGCTTCTCGGCGCAGGCGCAGTCGCTGATCCTCGGCAAGGTCGCGTCGCGCTCCCCCGACGTGTCCACCATCGTCATGGTGCCGAACTCGCTCGGCCCCGGTGAACTGATCGAAAAGTACGGCACCGACGAACAGAAGCACCACTATCTGCCGCGCCTCGCGCGCGGCGACGAGGTTCCCTGCTTTTCGCTGACCGGACCGACTTCGGGCTCGGATGCCGCCACCATGCGCGACATCGGCGTGGTGACGAAGGCCATGCACGACGGCCGCGAAACGCTCGGCATCTCGCTGTCGTGGGACAAGCGCTACATCACGCTCGGGCCTGACGCGACACTGGTGGGTCTCGCCTTCCGCCTGTTCGACCCGGAAAACCTGCTCGGCAAGGGCGAGGATGTCGGCATCACGCTGGCGCTCATTCCGGCGAGCCATCCGGGCGTCAACATCGGCCGGCGCCATCTGCCCTCGGGTGCGGCGTTCCCGAATGGTCCCAACTGGGGCAAGGACGTCTTCATCCCGATGGAGTGGGTGATCGGCGGCGAGAAGATGGTCGGCCAGGGTTGGCGCATGCTGATGGAGTGCCTCTCCGCCGGACGCGCCATCTCGTTGCCGTCGTCGTCCACCGCGGGCGCCAAGGCCATGCTGCGTTTCACCAGTGCCTACGCGCGCATCCGCCGCCAGTTCGGTCTGCCGATCTCGCACATGGAGGGCATCGAGGAGCCGCTCGTGCGCATGATCGAGACCGCCTACGTCAACGAGGCGGCGCGTGCGGTGACGGCATCGATGGTGTCGCGGGGAGAGAAGCCGGCGGTGATCTCCGCGCTGATGAAGTACCAGACCACCGAGCGCATGCGTCGCTCGGTCAACGACGCCATGGACATCCACGGCGGTCGCGCCATCTGCGACGGGCCTTCGAACTACCTGCAGTCGGCCTATCAGATGGTCCCGGTCGGCATTACCGTCGAGGGTGCCAACATCCTGACGCGCACGCTCATCACCTTCGCGCAGGGTGCCCTCCGCGCCCATCCCTACCTGTACAAGGAAGTGCAGTCGGCGCAGAACCCCGACCAGGCCGCAGGTCTCAAGGCGTTCGACCAGGCCTTCACGGGCCACGTCTCATATGCCATCTCGAACGTCGCCGGCTCGTTCTTCCACAATCTCACCGGCGGCATGTTCGGCATGATGCCGGAACGCGCCTACGGAACCGCGGACTGGTACCGCCAGCTGTGGCGCTCGGCGCGTTCGTTCGCGCTGGTGTCGGACCTGACGGTGGCGCTGCTCGGCGGCGGTCTCAAGACCAAGCAGAAGCTGACCGGGCGGCTCGCCGACGCGCTGTCGGAACTCTACCTGCTGTCGTGCGTGGTGAAGCGCTTCGAGGACGATGGCCGGCCGATGGGTGACGAACGCATCGTTGAACTCGCTGCGCGCAACGCGCTCTATCGCTTCGACGAGGCGATGGTGGGGGTGATCGACAACTTTCCGATCGCATCGGCGCGCGTGCTCATGCGCGTCTGCGTGTTTCCGCTCGGCCGCCGCCGCCGGCCGGCGAGCGATGCGCTCGGCCACCACATTGCCCGCCAGTGCCTCGAGCCCGGCGAGATGCGCAACCGCCTGACGCGCGACATCTTCGTCTCGCGCGACGTCGACGATCCGACCGGTCTGCTCGAGGTAACGCTTGAGAAGGTCGTGGCCGCGGCGCCGCTCGAAAAGAAGCTCGAGAAGGCGATCCGTGACGGCGTCGTGCGCCGCTACCATGGCATCGACTGGTTCGACGACGCCGTCGCCAAGGGCGTGCTGACCGAGAGCGAAGCGTCGCAGCTCAAGGAACTGGAGCGCCTCGTGCAGCGCGTGATCGCGGTCGACCACTTCGATCCGGCCGAGGTCAAGCCCAACTACATGAAGGCCGGTCACAACACACGCAACGTGAAGTCCGTCGCCGCCGAGTAGGTGGTGCCCCGGCCCCCTGCACATGCGACGGCGCACGCGAGCCACCATTCACCAGGAGTACGGCATGACGCGAGAGTTGCTCACCGATCTCAAGGACTGGCGGTTGACGCTCGATATCGAGGGCATCGCCTGGGCGACGTTCGATCGCGAGGGCGAGAGCGCCAACGCGCTCGGACGCCGGCCGCTCGAAGAGTTGATGCGGATCGTCGGCCGCGTCGAGGAGGCGGTGCAGGCGAGCGAGGCGATCGGTCTCGTCATCCAGTCCGGCAAGGACAAGGGCTTCATCGTCGGGGCGGACATTCGCGAGTTCGACCAGTTGACGACGGAAGCGGCGGTCGTCGATGCCATCCGCCCCGTCAACGCACTGCTCGACCGCATCGAACGCATGCGCGTGCCGGTCGTGGCGGCGGTCCACGGCGTCTGCGTCGGCGGCGGGCTCGAGCTGATCCTCGCCTGCCACTACCGCATAGCGACCCGCGACGACAGCACGCGCATCGGCTTTCCCGAGGTGAAGCTCGGCATCTTCCCGGGCTTCAACGGCACCGCGCGATCCATCCGCCAGGCCGGTCCGATCTCGGCCATGGACGCCATGCTGACCGGCCGCATGATCTCGGCCACGGTCGCGCGCCGCCTCGGCTTCCTCGATCAACTCGTCGACAGTCGCGGTGCGCTGCACTGGGCAGCGCGGCGCGCGGTGGTCGAGAAGCGCAAGTCGCAACCCGCGCCGCAGAGCAGGATGCTGCTGGCGCGCTGGCCGGCGCGCTCGTTCGTCGCCGGCAAGATGCGCGAGCAGGTGAAGCGCGAGGCGCGCGAGGCGCACTATCCCGCGCCCTATCGCCTGATCGACCTGTTCGAGAGCCACGGCGGCAACCTCGAGGCGATGAAGGCACACGAGACGCGCGCCTTCGCGCCGCTCATGGTGTCCGATACCTCGCGCAACCTGCGCCGCGTGTTCCGTCTGTCGGAAGCCTTGAAGGCGCAGGCGCCGAAGGGCCTCGAGTGGACGCCGCGCCGCGTGCACGTCATCGGCGCCGGAACCATGGGTGCCGATATCGCGGGTTTTTGTGTCGCCTCCGGCATGGAGGTGACGCTGCAGGATCTCTCGCCCGCGGTCATCGAAAAGGGTACCAAGGCGCAGTCACGGCTGTTCGCCAAGCGCTTCAAGACCAAGGCGACGCGTGACGCGGCGAAGACGCGCCTCATCGCCGATCCCGAGGGTGCGGGCCTCGCGCGCGCCGATCTCGTCATCGAGGCGATCGTCGAACGGCTCGACGTCAAGCAGAAGCTGTTCGCCGACATCGAGGCGAAGGTGAAGCCCGACTGCGTGCTCGCCACCAACACCTCGTCATTGCAGATCGAGGACATCGCATCGGCGATGCGCGATCCCTCGCGTCTGGTCGGTATCCACTTCTTCAATCCGGTGGCCAAGATGCCGCTGGTGGAGGTGGTGCGCGGCGCGGGCAGCGATCAGGGTGTGATCGACAAGGCGAGCACGTTCGTCACCGCCATCGGCAAGTTTCCGCTGGTGGTGAAAAGCGTGCCGGGCTTCCTCGTCAACCGCGTTCTGGCGCCCTACATGCTCGCCGCCATGCAGCGCGTCGACCAGGGTGAGGACATCCAGAAGATCGACGAGGCGGCGCGCACCTTCGGCATGCCGATGGGGCCGATCGAGTTGGCCGACACGGTCGGGCTCGATGTCTGCGCGCACGTGGGCAAGATCCTCGGGCTCGAGGCGCAAGGTGCCGGCGGGCGGCTGGAGCGGCTGGTATCGGCCGGCAAGCTCGGCAAGAAGACCGGCGAAGGTTTCTACGTCTGGAAGGACGACAAGCCGGAGAAGAAGCTCGAAACCTATTCGGAGGCGGAGCTGGAGCGCCTTGGCCGCGAGCTGGTCGAGCCGCTGATCGCCGAAGCGCGCCGGGCGCTCGACGAGGGCGTCGTCGCCAATGCCGATCTGGTCGATGCCGGCGTGATCTTCGGCACCGGCTTCGCCCCGTTCCGCGGCGGCCCGCTGCACTACGCGAGCGAGAGTGGCGGTCCGGGCGGCGAGCGCCGCGTCGCGGCCGAGTGAGGAGAGGGCCGTCCTCATGCCGGTCAACACGCGCGCCGAGACGATCGCCGCGATCGAGCGCAACGCCGAGGCGATCCGCCGTCTCGGCGCCACCGCGCTCTATCTTTTCGGTTCGGCTGCGCGCGACGAACTCAGCCCTGACAGCGACATCGACGTGTTCATCGACTGCGAGCCGGATGGCTCGTTTACGTTCGTGGAATGGTTCCGCATGGAGGAGCTATTGGAGGAGGAACTCGGCCGAGAGGTTGAAGTGGCGACGCGGCGGGGGCTGCATCCGCTGCTGAAAAGCAATATCGAACGTTCCGCGATCAGGATTATCTGAAGTGCCGGTCAATCCGCTCGTGCTCCGACTGAGGGATCTGCTCGCCGCGATCGATGCGGTTGGCGACTTCGTGCAAGGACACGACTTCGACAGCTACAGTGCGGATACGAAGACGCGCTGGTCGGTCGAGCGCGCAATCGAAATCGTCTCGGAGGCCTCCCGGCACATCCCGACAGAAATGACCGAACCCTATCCACACATACCTTGGCGGGATGTGCGGGCCGTGGGCAACCGGCTGCGGCACGAGTACTTTCGTGTCGACGAAGCCGTGACCTGGAACATAGCAACCCGTTCGCTTCCCGAGCTTCGAGCGGTGATCGCCGCAATGCTCGTGGATGTCGAGCAGACGAAGCAATAACAGGCGCAACGTATCGCCCGGAGGCCCGACTGATGAACCAGACCTTGCGCCGCGTGGCCGTCATCGGCGGAGCCCGCATCCCGTTCTGCCGTTCGAACACGCTCTATGCCGACCAGACCAACCTCGACATGATGACGGCGGCGCTGTCCGGCCTCGTCGACAAGTACAACCTTGCCGGCGTCGAGATGGGTGAAGTGGTCGGCGGCGCCGTCGTGACGCACTCGAAGGACTGGAACCTTGCGCGCGAAGCCTTGCTCGGTACGAAGCTTGCGCCGACGACGCCCGGCATCACCATGATGCAGGCGTGCGGCACCAGCCTGCAGGCGGCGTTCGGCTCGGCGGCGAAAATTGCGACGGGGCAGATCGAGTGCGCCATCGCCTGCGGGTCCGATACCACCTCCGATCCGCCGATCGTTTTCTCGAAGAAGTTCGCGCATCGGCTCGCCGAGGTGGGGCAGCAGAAAACGATGATGGGCAAGGTCGGCGTGTTCAAGGGAATGTCGCCTGCCGAGCTCGCTCCTCTGCCGCCGTCGACATCGGAGCCGCGCACGGGGCTCTCGATGGGCCAGCATTGCGAGCTGATGGCGAAAGAATGGAACATCGGCCGCGAGGACCAGGATCAGCTCGCCTTCGAGAGCCATCAGAAGGCGGCGGCTGCCTACCGCGAAGGCTGGATGGACAGGTTGGTCGTGCCGCACGCGGGCGTCTACCGCGACAACATCCTGCGCGAGGACACGACCGTCGAGAAGCTCGCGACGCTGAAGCCATCGTTCGACAAGTCGGGCAAGGGCACGCTGACGGCCGGCAATTCGACCGCGATGACCGATGGTGCCGCGAGCGTGCTGCTCGCGTCGGAGGACTGGGCGCGCGAGCGCGGGCTGCCTATCAAAGCGTACCTGACGTTCGGCGAGACTTCGGCCAACGATTTCGTCGCGGGCGACGGCCTGTTGATGGCGCCGACCATCGCCGTGTCACGCATG
>ERZ1645187.2654-NODE-2654-length-15548-cov-15.447492_pt1 | contig 15548 bp, 11 predicted proteins | sample MGYA00575352_ERZ1645187 | MGnify/ENA primary metagenome ERZ1645187 (study PRJEB40837, sample SAMN11349314) | freshwater sediment metagenome | isolation source: river sediment | host: Sediment | place: India: Wazaribad , New Delhi | collected 2017-02-21 ...
CCCGGCCGCCGCCTCGCCCGGCGCCTCCGCCACCGTGGCGGTGCGCCGCGACGCCCTGCGGGCACTGGCCGCCGCCGCCGACTATTTCCATGCCTACGAGCCGAACAGCCCGTCGCTGCTGCTGGTGCGCTTCGCCCAGAAGATTTCGAACCGCTCCTTCCACGACGTCGTCAAGATCATGATGCCCGACGTCGCCTCGCGCGCCTCGATCCCGGTCGCCCAGTCGATGTTCCGCGTCGGCCTCGACAAGCTGACCGAGACGGTGACCGGCGGCTGGGATCAGGCCGCGCCGGAGGAGGAGACCTTCGACCCGGCCGAGGAGCCGTCCTTCGCCGTCTCCAACCGGCGCGACGCGCTGCGCCTGCTCGATCTCGTCGTCGCGTGGTTCCGCGTCGCCGAACCGTCGAGCCCGCTGCCGCTGGTCGTCGGCCGCGCCCGCGAACTCGCCGAACGCGATTTCCAGACCCTGCTCAAGGAGATGTTCTCCGATTCCGCACTGCAGTCGCTCAAAGGCGACGAATGGCGGTGACCGAGTACTTTTCTACCGTACCCGACCGCTGTGTGCGCAAAGCACGTTACAACGGAGGTCAAATGGAAACACACTTGAAACATCGGGGTTTCGGACGGACAATCCTCGCCCGGAAGGGGTGAGCCCGAAAGAATTTTCCTCCAGAGGGAGTTACGCTCATGGCCTCCAACAGTGGACAGGCGTTCATCAAGCGCAATCGCCCACCGCGCGTTCACATCACCTACGAAGATCCCTACGACGCCGAGAAGCAGATCGAGATCCCGTTCGTCATGGGCGTGATGGCCGATCTGTCGGGCAATGCCTCCGAGGTCGCCAAGCCCGACTTCGGCGAGCGCGGCTTCCTCGACGTCGACATGGACAACTTCGAGAAGCGCATGGCGGCGATCCAGCCCGGCGTCGCCTTCCGGGTCGACAACAAGCTCTCGGACAATGCCGGCGAGCAGATGTCGGTCAAGTTGTCGTTCTCCAAGATGGACGACTTCAGCCCCGCCGCCGTCGCCAAGCAGGTTCCGGCACTCGCCCAGATCCTCGAGGCCCGCACCCAGCTCGCCAACCTGCTGCGCTACATGGACGGCAAGGTCTCGGCCGAGGACGCGCTGAAGAAGCTGCTCTCCGACCCGCAACTGATGGCGCTGCTCAAGGACCGCAAGGTCGCCGAGACCGCCGAAACCAACGAAGCCGGTGAGGTGAAGGAATGAGCAACGAAGCCTTCCGCGAAGCCCAGGCCGGCGGCGCCGCGACGCAGACCGCGGACGAATTCGCCGAGTTCCTCAAACAGAGCTTCAAGCCGCGTACCGAGCGGGCCGCCACCGAGGTGGAGAACGCGGTCTCGACCCTGGTCAAGGAGGCGCTCTCCGACACCAGCGTCATCCAGGAGGACGTGCTCGACACCATCGAGTCGATCATCGCCAAGCTGGACGAGAAGCTGACCGCCCAGGTCAACGCCATCATCCACGCCTCGGAGTTCCAGCAGATCGAGAGTGCGTGGCGCGGCCTGCACTATCTCGTCAACAACTCCGAGACCGACGCGAACCTCAAGGTCCGCGTCATGAACGTCTCCAAGACCGAGCTCTACCGCAACCTGCGCCTCTACCCGGGTGCGAAGTGGGATCAGAGCCCGACCTTCAAGAAGATCTACGAGCAGGAGTTCGGTCAGCTCGGCGGCGAGCCCTACGGCGCGCTGGTGTGCGACTACTACTTCTCGCATCTTCCCGCCGACGTTCAGCTGATGCGCGATCTCTCGCGCATCGCCTCCGCCGCCCATGCGCCGCTGTTCGCCGCGGCCGATCCGACGCTGCTCGGCATGGACAGCTGGACCGAGCTGATGAACCCGCGCGACCTGTCGAAGGTCTTCGACACGCCGGAATATGCGGCCTGGAAGAGCCTGCGCGACAGCGAGGACAGCCGCTATCTCGGTCTGTGCCTGCCGCGCGTGCTCTCCCGCGTCCCCTACGGCGCCAAGACCGAGCCGGTCGAGGAGTTCGCCTTCGAGGAGGAGACCGACGGGCACGACGGCCGCAAGTACGCCTGGATGAACGCCGCCTACGCCATGGCGGTGAACGTCAACCGGGCCTTCAAGGAATACGGCTGGTGCACCCGCATTCGCGGCGTCGAATCGGGCGGCGAGGTGATCAACCTGCCGACCCACACCTTCCCCACCGACGACGGCGGCGTCGATCTGAAGTGCCCGACCGAGATCGCCATCACCGACCGCCGCGAGGCGGAGCTGGCCAAGTCCGGTCTCATCCCGCTGATCCATCGCAAGAATACCGACAAGGCCGCCTTCATCGGTGCGCAGTCGGTCTATCGTCCGAAGAAGTTCGACAAAGCAGAAGCCACCGCGGCCGACAATCTTTCGTCAAGATTGCCGTACATGTTCGCGGTGTCGCGCTTCGCGCATTATTTGAAGTGCATGGTGCGCGACAAGATCGGATCGATGAAGGAGACCGATCAGCTGCAGCGTTGGCTGTCGGAGTGGATTGCGCAATACGTCGATCCCAATCCGGCGACGTCGAGCGAAATCCAGAAATCGCGTCAGCCTCTCGCCGCGGCCGAGGTCAAGGTCGAGCCGAACGAGGAGAACCCGGGCTACTACAACGCGCGCTTCTACCTCCGGCCGCACTTCCAGCTCGAGGGCATGGACGTCGGCATGAGCCTGGTGTCGCGGTTGCCCGGCGCTCAGCAGTGAGGCGTTTCGCACGTCGCGGACGCTTCGACAGGCATACCATTCGACATGTGCGGGAAGGGATCGATCGGTCCCTTCCACGGCTCGGTGACGTGTAGACCACGGGCGCGCCAAGCGTCGGTCCGCATGGTCTCAATCGGAGGACGTTCCCATGGCAGCAGTCGACGCATTCATCAAGATCGGCGAACTGAAGGGCGAATCCCAGGACAGCAAGCACAAGGATTGGATCGACGTCCAGTCCTGGTCCTGGGGCATGGCCAACCACGGTTCCGGCCACATCGGCTCCGGCTCCGGTACCGGCAAGGGCACGGTGCAGGACTTCCACTTCACCAAGGTGGTCGACACCTCCTCGGCCGACATCGCCAAGCAGCTGCTCTCCGGCAAGCACTTCCCCAAGGCGACCTTCGAACTGCGCAAGGCCGGCGGCTCGCAGCCGGTGACCTACTACAAGGTCGAGTTCGATCAGGTCTACATCTCGTCGATGTCCTTCGGCGGTGCCGGCACCGGCGGCTCCTTCACCGAGAGCGTCACCTTCAACTTCCGCAAGTACAAGGCGACCTACACGGTGCAGACCGAATCCGGCTCGGCCGGTCCGGCCTCGAGCTACGGTTGGGACGTCGCCAAGAACGAAGAGTGCTGATGCGACGGCTCCGTTCCGGCGCTCGGTCCGCCCGCGTGGCGGCCGGTCGCCGGATCGGTCGTCCATCGCCGGGAGACGCGCCGCGCAGCCCGCGACGGCGCGCCGTCGAGGGAGGTCCGACGCCATGGCCCAGCCCACCAAGGGGGTGCGCGTCGGCGCACCCTTCATGCACGCCTTCCGCGCCGCCCATGCCGCCCGCGACGCCACCCAGCGTCAGGATCTGCGCGACGAACACGGCGAGCGCGTCCTCGCCGGCCGCCGCGCCTCCGCCCGCGCCCTGGTCAACGAGATCGTGCTGCGCCGGGAAGTGTCGCGCGATCTCGAGGCGCTGCTCAACACGGTCAATCTGAACTCGACCCAGCGTCTCGACGGCTACGACGACGTCGCCGCCTCGATCCTCAACTTCGGCATTCCCGACATCGCCCACCGCACCATCGACGAGGAGGGCGTCGACGAGATCGTCGGCGAGATCGAGACCGCGATCCGCACCTACGAGCCGCGCATCGCCGCCCGCTCGATCGCCGTGCGCCGCGACACCACGATCGGCACCGACGAACTCAAGGTCCGCTTCGTCGTCTCCGCCGAGATGCTGATGTCGCCGGAGAACGTGCCGGTGGAATTCGTCGCCGACGTCGAAGTCGACAGCGGCAAGATCGTCGTCAACCGGACCTGAGCTCCATGGATCGCGAATTCCTCGAACTCTACAATCGCGAATTGAGGCTCCTCAAGGAGCACGCGAAGGAGTTCGCCGAGGAATACCCGGGCATCGCCGATCGTCTCGGCGGGCTCGTCGACGACCGCATGGATCCGATGATCGCCGGCCTGCTCGAGGGCTCCGCCTTCCTCGCCGCCCGCGTCCAGCTGAAGCTCAAGGCCGAATTCCCCGAGTTCACCGCCAATCTGCTCGAGCAGCTGATCCCGGACTTCCTCGCCCCGACCCCGTCGGTGGCGATCGTCCAGGCGACGCCGCCATGGGGCGACCCGGCGCTGGTCGAAGGCCGCCGCATTGCCGCCGGCGCCTATCTCGACGCCACCTATCTCGAGCGCGACCGCCGCATCGCCTGCCGCTATCGCCTCGCCGCCGATCTGTGGATCTGGCCCTTCGACATCGTCGGCGCCGACTATCTCGCCGCCACCGCCGGGCTCCAGGCGGCCGGCCTGCCGGTCGACGGCCGTGCGCGCGCCGGCCTGAAGCTCGCCTTCACCACCCGCGGCGCCTCGCGGCTCGATGCCGAGATCTCCGATCGCGACGCCGTCTCCCGCCCCGAGACCCATGCCGCGCGCGTGCGCATCGACGATCTGACCGTCCGCCTCGTCGGTCAGGAGGCCGAGGCGGTCGCGCTCTACGAGCAGGTCTTCGGCCATCGCACCCGGCTGTTCGTGCGCTGGCTCGACGCCTTCGGCGATCCGGTGGTGCGCGAGATCGATGCGGCCTGCGTCCACCAGATCGGGCTTTCGCCGGAGGAGACGCTGCTGCCGTCCGACACCCGCATCTTCGCCGGGTTCCAGCTGCTGCGCGACTATTTCGTCTTCCCGCGCAAGTATCTCGGCTTCCGTCTGTCGGGTCTTGCGAAGATCGTGCCGAAGATCGACGCCAAGTCCTTCGACCTGTTCATGGTCTTCGACGAGGTCGATCCGCGCCTGTCGGCGGCGGTGACGCCGGCGATGTTCGCGCTTTCGGCGGCGCCGATCGTCAATCTGTTCGAGAAGACCACCGACCGCATCCCGGTGAAGATGCATCAGTCGGAGTATCACGTCGTCGCCGACCGCTCGCGCCCGCTCGATTTCGAGCCGCACCGCGTCCTCGACGTCTTCGCCCATTATCCCGGCACCGCCGAAAAGGTCCCGGTTCTGCCGCTCTATTCGGCGCCGCGCGACCCCACCCGGGCGCCGTCCAAGCTCTATTACACCATCCGCCGCCTGCCGCGCCGCCGCACCGCCCAGGAACGCCGCCTCGGCTCGGCCTCCGACTACACCGGCACCGAGATGTTCCTGAGCCTGCTCGATCCGGCCGAGCTGGAAGGCTCGACCGAGGTCTCCGAGCTGTCGGTCAAGGCGCTGTGTTCCAACCGTCACCTGACCGAGGCGCTGCCGGTCGGCGAGGGCGGCGCCGATTTCCATCTGCTCGACGACGTCGATCTCGTCCTGCGCTGCATCGCCGGGCCGACCGCGCCGCGCGAGCCGGTCGCCAGCCATCTGCGCTCGCGCGCCGAGAACGCCTCGACCGGCTCGGTCACCTGGCGGCTGATCAACATGCTGAGCCTCAACCATCTCGGCCTCGTCGGCCGCGCCGCCGGCCGCAACGCCCAGTCGCTGCGCGAGATCCTGTCGCTGTTCGCCGACCTGCGCGACGCCGCCACCGAGCGGCGCATCGACGGCCTGCGCGCGCTCGACAGCCGGGCGATCGTGCGCCGCGTCCGCCGCGACACCGGCGTCGGCGCCGCCCGCGGCCTCGAAGTGACGGTGACGGTCGACGAGAAGAGCTTCGAGGGCACCGGCGCCTTTCTGCTCGGCGCGGTGCTCGATCGCTTCTTCGCCGAATACGTGGCGATGAACAATTTCACCCAGACGGTGATCCGCTCGGTCGATCGCGGCGAGATCATGCGCTGGCCGGCGCGGCTCGGTTCACGGAGGCCGCTGTGAGCTGGCTCGACGACGTCACCCGGGAGCCCTGGCGCTTCGACTGGTTCAACGTCATGCGCCGCCTCGAGCGCTGCCATCCCGATCGGCCGCGCATCGGCGACAGCGCCGCCCGCCGCGACGAGTACGTCCAGCTCGGGCAGAACCCGTGGCTCGACTTCCCGGCCTCCAACGTCGAGAGCTTCGCTCGGCTGGGGCCGCATCGCTACCGTGTCCTGGTCAAGTTCCTCGGCCTCTCCGGACCGCAGGGCGCGCTGCCGCTCGCCGTCACCGAGGAATCGAAGGCCTGGGTCGATCTGCGCGACGATGCCTTCGCCCGTTTCCTCGACGTCTTCAACCATCGCTACCTGCAGCTGTTCTACCGCGCCTGGGCCGATGCCCGGCCGATCGGTCAGGCGGAGCGTCCGGTCACCCGCCGCCAGCTGCGCGACGTCGACGTCCCCGCCTCTTCCGTCGTCGGTCAGGACCGTTTCCACGCCTATGTCGGCGCCGTCGTCGGCATCGGCACGCCGACCTATCACGGTCTCGACACCGTCCCCGACGCCCAGAAGCTCGCCCATGCCGGCCTCGCCGGGCCCGCCGCCAAGTCGGCCGCCCGTCTCGAGGCGCTGATGCTCGGCGTGCTCGGTCTCGACGCCCGCGTCGAGGAATTCGTCGGCACCCGCCTGCCGGTCGAAGAGGCCGATCGCACTCGGCTCGGCCGTGCCAATGCCGGGCTCGGCGCCGACGTCATGCTGGGGTCGAGCTTCTATTCGGTCTCCGACAAGATCCGCATTCGCCTGAAGACGCGGTCGCTCGGCGAATACGAACGCGTCCTGCCGGTCGGCGATCTCGCCGAACCGATCGCCGATCTGGTGTTCTGGTATCTCGGCGAAACGCTCGAATGGGAGGTCGAACCGGCCCTGCCGGCGCGCGAGGTCGCCCCGGTGCGCCTCGGGCGGTCCGGACGGATCGGCTGGACCTCCTGGCTGGCGCCGCGCGTTTCGCCCGACGACACGTCGGATCGCGCCGACGCCCGCTTCAACCTCGCCGAACGGGTCCGAGCGCGCCGCGCTCGCCTCTCCGACGCTCTGCAAGTCCAAGTCTAGGGGGTTTCAAGATGTCCGACATCAGTCTCGAGGCCGTGACGGGGAAACTCAATCGCGTCGGCTACGAAGCCTTCTTCAAGGCCATGCGTCTGGCGCGCGGCGCCGGCAACGCCCACGTCGAGCTCGCCCATTGGCTCTATCACCTGCTCCAGGAGGAGCGCACCGATCTCGGTCTGACCCTCGATCACTTCAAGATCGACCGCGGCCGCATCCAGTCCGACGTCGGCCGCTCGATCGAGGCGCTGCGCCGCAATCAGACCGAGATGCCCGGCGTCTCCAATTCGGTCGTCGACCTGCTCGACCGCGCCTGGCACTACGCCACGCTGTTCTTCGGCGAGACCCAGATCCGCACCGGCCACATGGTGGTCGCGGCGCTGAAGTCGACCGAGCTGCGCCGTACCCTGACCTCGCTGTCGGGCGAATTCGCCAAGCTCAACGCCGACCAGATCATGGGCGGTTGGCGCTCGATGTGGATGATCTCGCAGGAGGACAACCTGCGCCCGATGGACGGCTCCGGCCTCGTCGCCGCCGGCACGCCGGGGGCGGAGGCCGCCGCCGGCTCCAAGGGCCAGACCGCGCTCGACCGCTATTCCCAGGACCTCACCGCCAAGGCGCGCGAAGGCGGCATGGATCCGGTGCTGGGGCGTGACGACGAGATCCGCCTGTGCATCGACGTGCTGCTGCGCCGGCGCCAGAACAACCCGATCCTCACCGGCGAGGCCGGCGTCGGCAAGACCGCCATCGTCGAAGGCCTCGCCCAGCGCATCGCCGCCGGCGACGTTCCGCCGCCGCTGCGCGACGTCAAGCTGCTCTCCCTCGACATCGGCCTGATGCAGGCCGGCGCCTCGATGAAGGGCGAGTTCGAACAGCGCCTGCGCTCGGTCATCGACGAGGTCCAGTCGTCGCCGACGCCGATCGTCCTGTTCATCGACGAGGCCCATACGCTGATCGGCGCCGGCGGACAGGCCGGCACCGGCGACGCCGCCAATCTGATGAAGCCGGCGCTGGCCCGCGGCACGCTGCGCACCGTCGCCGCCACCACGTGGTCGGAATATCGCCAGTACATCGAGAAGGACCCGGCGCTGACCCGCCGCTTCCAGCCGGTGATGGTCGACGAGCCCGACGTCAAGAAGGGCATCGCGATGCTGCGCGGCATCGCCGGGCCGATGGAGAAGCACCACAAGGTCAAGATCTCCGACGCCGCCGTCGTCGCCGCCGTCCAGCTGTCGCACCGCTACATTCCCGGCCGCCAGCTGCCCGACAAGGCGGTGAGCCTGCTCGACACCGCCTGCGCCCGGGTCGCCATCTCGCAGACGACCACGCCGGCGGCGATCGCCGACACCCGCGTCGCCGTCGAGACCCTGGAGAAGGAGAAGACGGCGCTGATCGCCGATGCCGACCTCGGCGTCGACGACAGCGAGCGCATCGCCGAGATCGACGGCGAACTCGCCGCGCTCGCCGAAAAGCTCGCCCGGCTGGAGGCCGAATGGGCCGACGAGAAGGCGTTGGTCGAGGAGATCACCGGCATTCGGGCGAAGCTCGCCGAGCCGGAGGCCGATGCCGAGGCCCTGCGCGCCACGCTGAAGGACAAGCTCGCCGCGCTCGAGGCGATCGAGAACGAACGGCGCAAGATCTACGCCCACGTCGACGACAGCGCCGTCGCCTCGGTGGTCTCCGACTGGACCGGCATCCCGGTCGGCCGCATGGTCAAGGACGAGATCGAGAACGTCCTGCGCCTGCCCGAGATCCTCAACCGCCGCATCATCGGCCAGAGCCACGGCCTCGCGGTCATCGCCAAGCGCATCGAGACCAACCGCGCCAAGCTCGACAATCCCAACAAGCCGATCGGCGTCTTCATGCTGTGCGGCCCCTCCGGCGTCGGCAAGACCGAGACGGCGTTGGCGCTCGCCGAAAGCCTCTACGGCGGCGAAGACAACATCATCTCGATCAACATGTCGGAGTTCCAGGAGGCGCACACGGTGTCGTCGCTGAAGGGCGCTCCTCCCGGCTACGTCGGCTACGGCGAGGGCGGCCGTCTGACCGAAGCAGTGCGGCGCAAGCCCTATTCGGTGGTCCTGCTCGACGAGGTCGAGAAGGCCCATCCGGACGTCCACGAGCTGTTCTTCCAGGTGTTCGACAAGGGCATCATGGAGGACGGCAACGGCCGCAAGATCGACTTCAAGAACACGCTGATCCTCTTGACCTCGAACGTCGGCACCGACCTGATCATGGACGCCGCCCGCGATCCGGCCCATCGCCCCGACGCCGAGGCGCTCGGCGTGGCGCTGCGCCCGGAACTGCTCAAGGTGTTCCCGCCGGCGCTCATCGGCCGTCTGGTCGTCATTCCCTACTATCCGCTCGCGCCCGACGTGCTCGGCGGCATCGTCCGCCTGCAACTCGACCGCATCGGCCGGCGGGTGCGCGACAACCATGCCGCGGAATTCGTCTACGGCCAGGAGGTCGTCGATTTCATCGTGTCGAAATGCAACGACCCGGATTCGGGTGGGCGTATGATCGACAACATCATCACCAACACCATCCTGCCGTCGCTGTCGCGGGAGTTCCTCAAGCGCTCGCTCGACAAGCAGGAGATCACCCGGGCGGTGGTCGGCGTCGCCGAAGGCGCCTTCACCTACGCCTGGGAGTGACCGGCCGGCGCCGTCCGCGGCGCCGCCTCCCCGTCTCGGGAGCGGACGGCCTTCGCCGCCGCGACCGAGCGGTGATCGATCGACCCGACGGCCCGACCGGGCCGGCACGGACCGACGCCGCGAGCCGCGGCGCCGGGCGGGGTCGACGTTCCCGGCGACCACTGGCGGCCGCCGGGCCTTCCGGAATCGGACGGACCGGAACCGATCGATTGCCTTTCAGTCGAGGAGACGCCCCATGCGCATCAGCCCGCTCACTCCCGAAGTCGAACGCCTGATCCGCGATCAGGCCCTGTTCAATTCCGAAGTCGACTCGATGACCGACAACTGGAACATCTATTACAGTCATCCGTTGTCGCTCGCCTACATGCAGGCCAAGAACCGCCTCGACCAGTGCGTCAACGACGCCGTCGCCCGCGGCCGCGAACGCGCCGAGGCCTATGCCCAGATGAAGGCCCGCATCGACTTCGCCGTCGGCGTCGCCTTCGCCCTGCTCGGACCGCTCGCCACGGTCGCTCAGAACGAGCTCAAGCTGGCGATCACCATTTCCGAGAACGACCTCGACGCCCGCCTGCTGCGCCGCTCGCTCGCCGCCTACTATTCGCCGCAGGGGGCGACCGACGCCGACTTCACCCGCATCTTCAATCAGGAGCGGGTGCGGCAGGTGATGCTGAACTACACCACCGACCGCGCCATGAACGCCGTCGCCGGCCAGATCGCTCCGGGCAGCTTCTCGCCCGGCGCCATGACCGCCCCCGGCGCGCCGTCGCCGACCGGGCAGCGCGGCGCCCTCGCCGCGCCGCGGCCGGTCTCCGCCCCGGTGATGCCGCTCGAGTTCTTCTCCGGCGAGTTCTCCTCGGAGCGCTTCGAACTCAACATGCGCAACATCTTCGAGCGGCTCGGCAGCCAGATGAAGACCGCCTATCGCGAGATGTGGAATTCCGGCGCCCCCGAGGCGCAGCGCCGCGCCTTCCTCGGCATCGTGCTGAAGTCGGTGCTGCTGCGGCCGCCGTCGGAGCAGATCAACATCGGCCGCGTGCCCTCCGGCGTTCTCGCCGCCGACATCTTCCAGATGATCGCGCCGAACTACATTCTGAGCTTCCGCGCCGCCGCCGGCTCGGCGTGGCCGACCATCGGGCTCGATCTCGCCTATCAGATCAACCGGGCCTTCGCCGAGAACGGCCGGTCGATCGTTCTCAACAACCCGACCGCCGGCGTCGCCGACGTCTTCCCGCCGGCGATCGACAATCAGCTCGCCTGGGACGGCGGCGTCTCGCCGCCGGTGCGCGCCAAGCTCGCCTGGATCGCCAACGACGGCGCCATGCGGGTCGAAGGCTACATGGCGGCCCTCGCCGCCGCCTGAACCACACCCCCCGCCGGGGCACGCCGCCGCCTGCGGCGGGCGTGCCCGAGGAGACGTGCCGATGACCCGATCGCCCGAGCCCGCCGACGACGCCGACACCGGCCGTTCCGTCACCCCCGACGAGGCCGTCGCCTGGGCGGTCGAGGCGATGCGCGCCCGGCATTTCGCCGAAGCCGCCGGTGTCCTCGCCGAGGTGTTGACGGTCCTGCCCGACCACCCCGACGCGCTCCACTTCTCCGGCCTCCTCGCCGCCCAGAACGGCGACGAGGCCGAAGCGGCCCGCCTGGTGCGACGCTCGCTCGCGGTTCTGCCGACCAATCCGCACGCCTGGAACAACCTCGGCAACCTGCTGCAGCGCGCCGGCGACGGCACCGCGGCGGCGGAGGCCTACATGCGCTGCCTGGAGATCGTCCCCGACTTCCCCGAGGCCCTGACCAACATCGGCTTCATGCTGCGCACCGAGGGCGACGTCGAAGCCGCCGAACGGCTCTATCGCCGCGCCCTCGCGGTGCGGCCCGACTTCGTCGAGGCGCTCAACAATCTCGCCACCGTGCTGATGGCCCGCGGCGACAATCCCGAGGCCGAACGCCTGCTGCGCCGTGCCATCGAACTCGAGCCCGGCTTCGGCGACGCCTATACCAATCTCGGCGATGCGCTGGAGCGCCAGGGCAAGCGCGAGGAGGCGGCCGCCTTCTTCTGGAAGGCCATCGCCGTCGACCGCGGCGACCGCATGGCCCGCAAGCTGCTGATCTACGCCCTGGTCGAGACGGGGCAGCGCGACAAGGCGATCGAGGTGGCGCGCGAGTGGGTCGAGATCCACCCCGACGATCCCCGCGCCCGCCACCACCTCGCCGCGGTGACCGGCGAGAACGTCCCCGAGCGCGCCTCCGACGCCTATGTCGAGGACGTCTTCGATCGTTTCGCCGCCACCTTCGACGGCTCGCTCGGACGCCTCGGTTATCAGGCGCCGCGCCTCGTCGCCGATCTCCTCGCCCGGCTCGATCCGCCGCCCGCCGGCGATCTGGCGATCCTCGATGCCGGCTGCGGCACCGGCCTCGTCGGCCCGCTGGTCCGCGACCGGGCGAAGACCCTGGTCGGTCTCGACCTGTCGGCCGGGATGCTCGCCAAGGCCGAGGCGCGCGGCTGCTACGACGACCTCGTCAAGGGCGAGCTGACCGCCGCCCTCGCCGCCGATCACGAGCGCTGGGACGTGATCGTCTGTGCCGACACCTTCTGCTATTTCGGCGATCTCCACGCCGCCTTCGCCGCCGCGCGCGGTGCACTCCGCCCCGGCGGCCGCCTCGTCTTCACCGTCGAGGCGCTCGCCGACGACGACCCGCGCGGCTTCCGGCTGCACGAGGGCAATGGCCGCTATGCCCATGCCCTCGGCCATGTCGATGCCGCCTTCGCCGCCGCCGGTCTCGAGCGCATCGACCTCGATCGGGCCGAACTGCGCATGGAGGGCGGCAAACCGGTCGCCGGTCTGGTGGTCGCCGCCCGGCGCCCGCACTGATCCCATCCGACGGCTGGAAATCCGCCGCGATGGCGCTCTAGGATGAACGACGTCGCCGCCACCGCGGCGCTCGTCTCGGGAGGTGAACCGTGCCCGCCTCGCTCGCAGCCCTGCGCATGCCGCTCGCCGCCGGTCTTCTCGCCGTGGTCCTCGCCGCGCCGCTCGCCGGTCCGGCCGCCGCCGAGGAGAACGACGGGCTCGCCGACGCGGTGGTCTCGCCGCTGCGCTTCGCCGCCGACAGCGGCCTCGTCGTCGCCGAGGCGCGCGTCGCCCTGTCGCTCGGCCGCCAGGAGCGCAGCTGGGTGATCGCCGCCCCCGGTCCGAGCGCGGTCACCACCCTGTTCGCCCTCGCCCTGCCGCGGCTCGATGCGGCGACCGCTTCTCTCGACGGTCTGGTGCGGCGACCCGGTGCCGATTTCCTCGGGCTGGCTCTGACGATCGACGGCAGGCCGCTCGCCGCGACGATCGACAGCCGCGCCTCCCGTCTCGGCGTCGACCTGACCGAGCGGCTGAAGGCCGATGGTGTGCCGGTCGATCCCTGGACCACCGCGAACGTCGAGAAGGCCCTCGCCGCCGTCGCGCCCGAGCGTCGGCCGTTCTATGCCGAGCGCGGCCTCGTCGCCTGGGACGGCGACGCGGTCGGCCGTTTCGGCTGGGACGTCGACACCACGCTCTCCTGGACCGCCACCGTGCCGGCCGGCGGTCGCGTCACCGTCAGCGAAGCCCACGTCCCGACCGTCGGCACCGCGCTGCTCTCCGCCGTCGGCCTCGAACGCCTGCTCGCCCGCCCCGACTGCCGCCCCGATGCCGCCACCGCGGCGGCGCTGAAGAAGGCGCTGGCGCCGGCGAAGGGGGCGGCGACCACCACCGCATCGATGAGCCGCCGCCTGCGCGTCGCGCTGGCCGATCCCGGCCGTCCGGCGGTGCCGCTCGGTCGTCTCGCCGTGACGCTGGAGACGCCGACCGCCACCACGCTCGTCGTCGCCTGCGGCCCGCTCGCCGGCCGCCGCACCGGGCCGACCACCGTCGTCTTCGAGGCGACCGCCATCACCCCGACCGCCGATCTCGATCTCCTGTTGATCGATCCGGCGACGCCCTGAGCGAGGTCGCACCGATGCCCGTCCGCTTCCTCCGTTCCGCGCGTTCCGCCCGCCTCGCCGGTGCGGCGCTGCTCGTGGCGCTCGCCGCCGCGCCGGCCGTCGCCCAACAGGCGGAGGTCGTGCGCCGGCTCGGTCTCGGCACCGGCCGCGACGCGATCGGCGTCACCCCGCCGGCACCCGACGTCGAAGGCACCGGGCCGGCCGCGCTCTTCGCCGCGCCCGACGGCAAGATCTATCTGCTCGATCAGGTCAACGGCCGCATTCTGTCGATCGACGGCTCGCGCCCGACCGGCACGCCCGAAGCGATGCGCCTGCCGGACGATCTGGTGCCGCAGGATCTCGTCGCGGTGAAGGATCAGCTCTACGTCTGGGACGGCCGCGTCCATGCCCTCGGCACGGCGCCGAAGGGTGAGGAACCGGTGCTGCAGGCCCGGGCCGTCGCCGCCGTCGACGACGCCACCCGCTCCGCCTTCGCCCAGATGGGCTCGCAGACCCCGTCGAGCGAGGACGAGGCGATCGGCGCCGCCGGCCGCTCGGCCGGTGCCGACGAACTCGGCGAGCCGATCCGCCAGTTCGTCGCCTCCAAGTCGCTCGGGCCGATCGACGTCGAGATCCTGCCGCGCAAGGACGCCAAGGGGGCGATGGTCGAGCTGCGGCGCCAGGACGCGCCGCTCGAGTCGCGCCGCTTCGAGATCAAGGTCGCCGACCGGCTCGGCGCCGTCGAAATCCTCGACGTCACCGGCAAGGGCGACAGTTTCGTCTTCACCGAGAGCATTCCGCTCAAGGCCGAGGAGAAGGCGTGGTCCTATGTGGTGCGCTATGCCGCGAACGGCTCGCTCGCCGCGGTCTACGATCTGCCGATCACCGGCGATCAGTTCCCGTCGCGCCGCTTCGTCACGGTGTCGCCGGAAGGCAAGGTGCTCTACCTGCGCTCCGATGCCACCGGCGTATCGATCCTCGATCTCAAGGGCCGCAAGCCGCCGAAGAACGGCATCCTCGCCGCGCCGCCCAATCCGGTGCAGATCGCCCGGCCCGCCGGCGCCGACGACGCCCTCGATCAGGGTATCGTCACCGCCATCCGCCCCGGCACCCGGGTCGGCGCCATCCAGACCGGCCTCGCCTTCGAGGGGCTGAAGTGGAAGGTGACGCCGCAGAACTACGGCCCCGATCCCGATCGCGCCTGCGTCGGCTTCGACGGCCGCACCCGGCGCCCGGCCTATCTCCAGGGCAAGGTCGGCCAGGAGGTGCGCGGCGTGCCCTATTGCTGGGGCTGCTTCGGCTCCTTCGTCACCTTCAAGCGGCAGGTCGACCGCGGCATTCTCGCCGGCAACTGGTGCACCCGCGAGAACCCGCGCCGCGACGTCGTCGGCGTCGACTGTTCCGCCTTCGTCAGCCAGTGCTGGGGCCTGTCGCGCCACTACACCACCGCCGACATCCCGTCGATCACCGAACGCCTCGCCAACCCCTGGGACCTCAAGCCCGGCGACGCGCTGAACAAGCCCGGCAGCCACGTCATGCTGTTCGTCAAGTTCACCCCCGATCGCAAGGTCGAAGTGCTGGAGGCGGCGACCGGCGGCTGCAACGGCCGCGTCTGCCGCAACGTCTATCCGCTCTCGGTCCTGCTCGGCCGCGGCTACCACCCCGTCCGCTACAAGGCCCTGCGCGACCAGTGATCCCGAAACAGGGAATTTCGACTCGTATCGACGTGAGATTTCCGAAGACGCTCGCATCCGGTTCTCTCCCCCCTGGAAGGGGAGGGGACGTCGTGGCACCGGCCTTCGAAGCAGAAGCGCCTCGAAGGGTCGGAACTTCGCACGACGGGTATGAGCCGACGTCCGTGGGGCT
>ERZ1645187.2655-NODE-2655-length-15548-cov-5.406377_pt1 | contig 15548 bp, 10 predicted proteins | sample MGYA00575352_ERZ1645187 | MGnify/ENA primary metagenome ERZ1645187 (study PRJEB40837, sample SAMN11349314) | freshwater sediment metagenome | isolation source: river sediment | host: Sediment | place: India: Wazaribad , New Delhi | collected 2017-02-21 ...
ACGATGTGCGAAGGGCGCGAACCGGCGGCTTGAGCGGCGGGGGGAGAAATGGTGGTGTGGGAAGGTTGAGCCGAGCCGGCATCAGCGCCTGTTGGCGCAAGAAACAGGGAATTTGCAGGGAACTCTCGGAGATCTCTGGGGTGTTCTGGCCGTAACGGCCTGCAAAGACGTCGTCATTGCAGTGGTTTGACGATGAATTCCCTGTTCCCAGAGATCAGGGAACTCTGACAGGGCAAGCAGGCAAATGACTACCCCGGAAACAGGCGAAAGCACAAAATGTGGCGTTTTCCGTGAATCATAATCGCAGCCCCTTGAAAGAACAAAGATCGAACGCCATATGCGTGGCAAGACGGAGGGATGTGGAATTTTCCCCATCACTAGCAACCCTCGCGTCGGAGGAGGAGACGCTGAACAGAATCACAAGGAGGGCAATGCCCCATGAATGACCTGAATATAGAATACCTCAGCATCTCGGCTTTGAAGCCATATCCGCGCAATGCGCGCACACATTCAAAAAAGCAGCTCCGGCAGATCGCTGACAGCATCTCGGCGTTTGGATTCACAAACCCGGTTCTGACTGACCGGGATAACACCATTCTCGCTGGTCACGGGCGGGTTGAGGCGGCAAAGCTGATCGGCATGCTGTCCGTTCCTTGCGTTCGCCTGGAACACATGACAGACGCCCAGAAGCGGGCATATGTGCTGGCCGATAACAAGCTCGCCCTCAATGCCGGCTGGGACGAGGACCTGCTGGCAGGGGAGCTGGAAGCACTCCTGGACCTTGAGGCAGGCTTCGATGTCTCGCTCACGGGCTTCACCCTGGCCGAGGTCGACAGCCTGATTGACGGGAGGGCCGTTGAGGAAGCCGGCAACCCTGGGGATGACGTTCTGCCTGAGGCGTCGGATGGCCCTCTCCGCTCAAAGCCGGGTGATATCTGGCAGTTGGGTCCGCACCGGCTGATCTGCGGCAGCGCCCTTGATCCTGCGACAGTTGACCTCCTGATGGATGGTGCCAAGGCCCGCATGGTCTTCACGGACCCGCCCTACAACGTGCCGATTGCCGGGCATGTCTCGGGCCTGGGTAAGGTGAAGCACCGGGAATTCGCTCAGGCCTCGGGCGAGATGACGAAGGCCCAGTTCACCGCCTTCCTGCGCCAGAGCTTCACGAACCTCGTGAGGGCAAGCCTCGATGGCACCATCCACTTCATCTGCATGGACTGGCGGCACATGGCCGAGATGCTGGAGGCCGGCGAAGGCGTCTATGCCGAGCTCAAGAACCTGATCGTCTGGGCCAAGGACAATGGCGGCATGGGGACCTTCTACCGCTCCCGCCACGAGCTGATCTTCGCCTTCAAGCAGGGCGAAGCACCCCATATCAACACCTTCGAGCTTGGCCAGCACGGGCGCTATCGCACCAACGTCTGGGAATACCGTGGCGTCAACACGCTCAAGGCCGGGCGCAGCGAAGAGCTGGCCCTTCACCCCACGGTCAAGCCCGTGCAGATGATTGCCGATGCGATCAAGGACGTCTCGGGCAGAGGTGACATTATCCTTGATCTCTTCGGCGGCTCGGGCTCCACCCTCATTGCCGCCCACAAGACAGGGCGGATTGCCCGGCTCTGCGAGCTTGATCCCGTCTACTGCGACCGGATCATCGCCCGCTACGAGGCCTATGCCAAAGATGAGGCCGTCCAGCTGGCCTGTGGGACCGAATCCCCGGCCCGGTACAACAGCGCTGCCGCGTGATTGGCGATCACCTGCGATGACAACTGATGATCCCTCCGTGAAAGACCGGCGCGCCCTCGCCCGGCGCCCCTCCAGCACGTCCTATGCCGTAGGCTATGGCAAGCCGCCAGAGGCCACCCGCTTCCGGCCCGGGACCTCCGGCAACCCGAAAGGCCGACCAAAGGGCAGGAAGAACAAGCCCCCTGCCCTGAACGAAGAGCGCCTGCAGTCCATCATTCTTGAAGAAGCTTATCGCGCCATCAAGGTCAATGATGGCACCCGGCAGGTCACTGTCCCCATGGCACAGGCCATTGTCCGGTCCCTCGCCGTGACCGCCGCAAAGGGGAATACCCGCGCCCAGCGGCTCTTTGCAGAACTCCTTGCAACCACCGAAAACTCTCGCCGTCGTCTTAATGACGAATGGCTCGAAACCGCCATCAACTACAAGGTCGAGTGGGATAAGGAGCTCCTGCGCCGCAAGAATCTCAATATTGCCGCTCCCGATCCCCTGCCGCACCCCGATGACATCGTCATCAACTTTGCCACCGGTGCTGTCGAAATTCGGGGGCCAATGAGTCGGGAACACGTCTCAGAACTTGATCAGTGGCTGGACCACAAGGCCGCCCTCGAGGCTGAACTCGCCCAGTTGCAGCAGGATCTGGATGATCCGGAAAACACCGATCCTCGCGATACTATCGAAGACGAAATCGCCGACGCCAAACGCATCCTCGACATCATCCAGCAAGCCATCGACATGCGGGCGTCAGAGGAATGTGTGAAGCGGAGGATCGCTCAGAGGAGTTAACGGGAACCGCTCTTGATGAACTTGGTGATCGACGGCGGACCGAGCGCACATGCGCAATCTGAGATCAGTCCTTCACTTCTGCAAGGCGTGACTTCGCAGTCTCGTGTCCTTGTCGATCCGCCTTGCGACTACGTTTCTCTACGTCATCCGCTTTCACCTATCACGCTGTAGCCAGTCTCCCAGCTGTAGGATGTGGCTTCCGAGATACCGTGCTTGCGGGCCAGGTCGCCCGTCTTCATCCCGGCCTCACGTTGCCTCAGAACAGCAATGATCTGCTTTTCCGTAAACCACTTCCTCTTCATCGTCCGTCTCCCTCGTAGGGCCGGACTCCAAATCAATCCGCGGGAAATCTTCAGGTGAAGCTCTATTCTGCAGGGTTTGCCGGGGGCTATGAAATGCGAGTCGATCTCGTTGTCTCTGCACTAGGTGAAGATGGCGTGGAAAGTGAGCTCATTGTCATTATTGGAAACAATCATCCTCTGCTTACCGTGCTAATAGATGTCTTGGTGAAAAGTTCGGCCTGACTGCTGCAATTTCATCGAGGATTGCACGACCTTCGTCGTCCTCACTTGCCCGCAAGCGTGCAGGGACCGCTTCTCCGTGCAGTTGGGCACGCAGATCGTCCCAGCGCTCCCGCAAGACGTTCCAATTGTGTTCGTCGTAGGTCCCTTTGAAAATGATCGGACGGATTTCGATGCGAGGTAGATCAGCCCCAACTCTCCCAGCATCAATAGCTTGCCGTAGCGCCTTCGCCCATCGGGAGTTCACGCGGTCGACGCGACCGATTTGCTGTTCGACCACACCCGGATTCCATTCAGGATGCAACAGAACGACGATCCGGCAACTCTCGTGAAGATTGAGACCCTCTCGTCCCACAAGAGACTGCGCCACGAGTACGCGCGGGAAGCTGTTAGGCCGGTTGAATGCGAGTTGAATCATGCGGCGTGTTTGCGGTTTGGTTTTGCCGTACATCAACCTGGCGAACCCTCCCTGCTGACTTGTATATCCTTCCAGCAAGGGCTGTTTTAGATTTTCCCAAGCCATTATTGCTTGCTCTTTGTCAAATTCGTCTTCCTGCTCATCACTGTTGTCGTGATCGCCGGCAGCCTCCACTAACGAGTGGAATGCGCGTGCCAGGTCGGCATCGGTTGCATCCGGATGGTCGATGTTGGCGGTGATTGCCCGGACTAGAAGAGCTACATTATTGCGCTCGTCGTTATCTTCATCGCCGGTCACGTCAGAGGTCTGGTCTTTGATGGCGTCGAGAATGGCGCGGCATTTACTGTTGGTTTCACTATGGTCAAGACCAGCACGCAGGCGCTCGAGAAGCCCCTCGCGCTGCTTCAAGCGCTGATCGCTTTCCTGGCGATAGCGTTGGGCGAGGACGTTGTCGAGCGTGCCCAAGTCTACCTTTGATGATAGTTGCCGGTGCGCGGCAAACACAGCCGGCCATTCTCCGAATTCGGGTCCGCGACGATCTTCATGCACCTTGCTTTGCGGCCACGGGCGCCCCTGCTCGATGGCCTTGAGCATCTGCCGCGCATTGAGCAGGCTCACCAAGGCGCGCATCGGGCGGGTAAAGCGCCCGAAAACCAACACCTTTTCGCCCCGCTCGGTTTCTTCTTCAATGGTCCGGATGGCGGCCAGGATCGCCGGATGATCGAACAGGATTTCTCGATCTTTGCCGAGTGCCTTTTGCAAGATTTCTCGATCTTTGCCGAGTGCCTTTTGCAGGACGGACAACCAAAACGTAGTTCGACTGTCTGCCGACGACTCGGCAATATGATTGGGAGCGGATGCCTCTGCCTTGTCCTCGGCCTGAGTTTGGTCTTCCTCGCCCTGCTTCCCGTCCTCCTCCTTGTCTTCAAACGATTGGTCGATGACACTGACAAGGCCATGACCGTTGCCAATAGTCAGGCGCAATCGCTTCTCCGGATTATCCATAGGTTTCCTAACAACCGATAGCGCCTCCGCCGCGCAGACCACTTGGCGCCAGGCCGGACTCAGGTCGTTGAACTCAACTGCGACCTCGCGCAAATGGCGATAGTCGTGTTCAAATAACCCACTCAATTCCTGGAACTTGAGCACATCTTCGTCTTCACGTTTGTCGCGTCGTAGCAGATACGGCGAGAGCGCCTTATGGAACTGTTCGGCGGCCTTTTGGTATTTGTCCCGCACATCGGCGTTGGTTCGCCAACCCAGCCTGAGGCGACGGATTGCTTCCGAATAGCACGTTGTCGCCTCAACGACCGGCTTGAGCTGTTCCTCGGTCGCGGCAATGCGTTCTAGTATCGACTTCCACTGCCTGACATCGAGTTCGATGGGAGTTGCCGTCAGCGCGAGACGGCGGCTATTACCACCTGTAAGGACGATGTTTTCGACGACAGTCGACAGACCGCCATCCTCCGACCGATTTTTGTGTGCCTCGTCCACGATGATGAGGTCGAAGGCTCCAAGACCCAGCCCGACGACCTTGTCAAACCAAACGCGAAGCGGCTGATCGTTGCCGTAGTTTTCCGCGTTGCGCGGGGCGGGCCAGTTCACCTCTGAAAGAAGGCGCGAGAGCAGGCAGTGCGCTGGATTGGTAACGTCCGAAGGCACGGCCTCGGCGATTGAATTTGCCGTGGCCACAACACGTCGCACATCGACGTCGTCACGACTATAGGCATCGTGGTAGCCGCGGGGTTTACGCCCTTCTGTCAATTGCCGGATTGCCGCATAGACCTCCGGAAGCAGGCACCATCGCCAAGTCTTCGGGTTTTGCCCGAACCGCCAGTTGGAAAATGCATGGGAAACCATGACGATAGATTGGCGGAACAATGGGGTAGAGGCAGATTCCTCTTCGTTCCAAGCTTCAAAATAGCCGTGCAAGCTGCGAACCACCGGCAGGACTTCTGTCCCGCAGTCGCGAAATTCCCTTCTCCACTGGAAGCTGAGGCCGGGCGGAATGACCACCGCGGATCGTCCGCCACTCTGCGCAACCGCCTTGGCCACACAGACCGCAATGCGCGTCTTTCCCATGCCGACCTCATCGGCGACAATCACACCATTGCTGCCGATTCGGTCGGCGATTGCCAGAAGGCTAGCGCGTTGCCCGTCATTGAGCAGCCGCGCAAACGCAGACGAAGGACTCGCCATGTCCTGGAGGTGGCGTGCAACTTCACCCCATCCCTGAAACTTCTGCTTCAACACAAATCTCCTAGCTTTGAGCAATTTCCAAGCTGCCAAGCCGCGATAGCCGCATTGAGCGCAGCTTCGTATTTGGCACCCTGTTGAGTCTGTGCGGTTGCGGCAAATGCCGGCCGGAAGTCTGGTTCAAACAAGGGGTGGAGCGGATTGAGCGAAATCGACTGGAACGCTCTAACAACCTCGCTGTCCTTGACCTGTGTCAGGACCTGTTCAAGGCGGTTGCACCACATCGCCCAGTCCTGCTCTGCTATGGCAGCCTGTTTGGCAGCAATATCCTCCACCAGGATCATCATCCGGCGGACCGGATAGGCGGAGGGCTGTATTGCAACGGCACGGTCGTTAGTGACGACCCCGTCAATGGCGTCCGATTCTCCGTCCGCCAATTCCTCATCCTCTGGCGGCATCGGAAAACTGGCGAGCTGGATCCATGCTTCTTCCAAATCGAGTGCAGGCAGATCGGCGGCACAATAACGGTCGTAACGGTCGATGACCGGCACACTGGCCGTTCGCGTATTCCCTTCGACCGACCACGCCACGGTTACCTGCCGTGGGCGCAGGCCGGACCAGGCAAAGCTGCCATCCACAAGACCCTCGCACGGGCGCCCATCGGGATCGAGCAGATCAAATTTCCCTAGTATTTCCCCTTGTGGCGTCAGGTGTGCCCCCTCGGGCGGCCCGTCCCAAAGAAACAGAGCAACGGGTGCGGCGACAAAGGCGACATCGCGATCTGGCATGTCTTGTCCCGCCTGTAGTGTCGGCAAGGGCGAGTTCTTCGTGTTGTCCCAATGGATGGGGAGGAGGTTGGTGACAACATCGGCGCCATCGTCCTTCTTGCCCTCCAAGTACCATTTCAGGTTTTCAGGGGCAAAGACGACACCGGCTTCGAGGTTTCCTGCCGCACCTGCCTTATTAATGAACCCAGGGTTGGTCAGGTTCCCGGAGCCAAGATAGACCCACGGGCTGCTGCAGTTTTTGCCTTTGCCAGCACCCGCGCTGAAGATGAACTTTGCATGGAGGTGGCGTGGAGTTGCACATTTTTTTTCTGGTGCTTTGGCCGCGCGTATCGTCCAGCCTTTACCTTCGATTTCAGACTGGTGCACGGCAACCGCCTGACAGGCGAGCGGATTGACGAAGAGGTCGCTCGTGCAATCTTCTGTAACGAGCACTTTCTCTTTCAGCCTCTCAAGTATCTGCTCAGGAACGAAGTTGCCGAGCGGCCCCTCGCCCTCGAAAAAACCGGACCCCAGCGCAAGATAGTTGCGCTTGACATCGCCGGCGTGATGCCGAACGAGATCGGGAACCTGTGCAAAAAGTGAGCTCTTCCGGCTATCGAAAAAGCGCGGGCGGTATCCCCGGCGAAATCTAGCAATCTGGTTAATCCATGCGGAAAACGTAGCCGCATCGGCGGATTCGTTCTCTTTATCCTCCGCCGGTTTCAGAAGACGAAGGTCAAAATACTCCTGGAGCCACGACATCAGACCCCAAGCGGCGGCCAAATCGGTCTGGTCCTGAGCGCTGATCTCGGTATCCTTACTCCTGCTGGAAACGTTTATACACCAGGCAAGGTCGAGGCTTTCCTCAAGCGTCTGGCGCGTCCAGTTGCCGGTCGAAACAATAAGGCGCAGTAAAAAGCTGTTTTCGCCCCTGAAGCCAAGAATGGCGATCTTGGCATGCAATAGGGCAAATGGCAGGTTTGCGGGCTTCACCGGCAGATGCAACGCACCTGGCACTTCTGCAGGCGTGATTTGCGGATTGCCGGGGTCGAGTATCAGGGCCAGCATAATACGGCCCTGATAAGCACGTTGGGCCCGCGTCAGGCCGGAGAAGCGCTCAATGGCGTTTTCCAAAAAGCTGGCGTCCGCTGCGTAGCCGCAAACCCAACCGAAAACGCCCTGATGTCGCTCGGGTGGTTTAAAAAGCTGAGCGAGAGAGACGGGTTCGAACATCATGCCACCTCATTGGGCATTGATTGTTTTAGGAAATTTCCAAGTTGCTCCTGAAGATCCAGATTGAGGAGATAGAGATTGCGGATGCGCTCGGAGATGCCGTCGGGAGTCGGTATGCGGCCTACATTGCCTGCACCCGGCCCCTCGTCCTCTTCATCTGACGTTTCCGCCTGAGGCTGTACGGAGAAGGCCGCGCCGGGCAGGATGTCGTTGCCGACCATCCGCAATACCCGATCATCGCGCTGGACGAGGTATCGGATGATGGCGGAGGAATCCTCTTCAGTGCACTCCCGGCAGAAAATCGTCGCCATGTGCCCTTCTGTCGGGTCGTCGCTCTCATTCAGAAACTTCTTCGCCGCCTTGCGTAGCTCTTTAAGCGTCGTCTGGACAGGAGAGAGCTTGTGCGCGGCGTCCGCAGTGAGTTTGGGCACAGCAAGAGGCGCCATCGCTGCTTCAATGGCGTTCAGCACTTCGATGGCGGCATCCCGCGCTTTGAAAAACAAGGCCCCCAGCCGAAGATCGTCCCAGTGATGCACATCAAGCTTATCGGGCTTGGCCTCCCAACCGGCTGGCTTCTTCACATCAAGAGAGTTGACCCATTCGAGGGCGTTCTTCCTGCGCGCCGCCTCCGGACACCGACCTGCGTCTTCTTTTATCCTGTTGCGAATAAGATCCAGGGCCTCGTCCTGGAGGCCAACCAAAGGCGACAAGGCGTCCCGCAGCTCAGGTGTGTTGGAAATGGAGCCGTCATCCCTTATGCGTTTAAGAAGATAGTCCTCCACGGTGCAATTATAGGGCTTGTATTTAGACGTGGCTTTCTTGACCAATTCTTTACCTTTTTCTGTGCAGCGGAAGCTGTTGAACCGTTGACTGCCAGATTTGACAAATCCGAGATCAACAAGTGTTTCCACCGTCGCCATGCGCATGGGCTGAGTGACGTAGAACCGCGGCTGGCGCAGCTGCGTGAAAGTCAGGTCGTCTTTGCCGGACAGTTTCCGACGCCCGCGCAGTCGGGCGTCACTCTTCCAACCATTGCTGCTAAATGCACACCAGCACGCCAGCGCCTCAATTGCATTGGCAATCTCGATCGCCTTGACGTTATCGTCTTCGGAGCGTAGCCGATCAGCAATCAGGACGCCGAGCGTCGCCAGATAAATCTGCTTGGCAAACCACACCCCGCCCAGCCCGGGCACCGCAAGCTGGTTGAACTTTCGCACGGCGGCCCCTAGTCCCAGCGTTCGCGTTCTGCGCGATCCCGCAAGGTGTTCAGGGCCAAGCAGCCCCCATTGCAATGTTGGAAACTGGCCCCTCATCTCGCGTGAGTGCTGATTATTTGCCACGTCGATGTGCCTCCATAATTGCCCCTTCTTTTAAGGACGACCTTCGACAGAAAACCTCTGCAGATATTCTTTGCGGTCTCATGGAGTTGCCGTCTCCTTCAATGCGTTTGGGCAACGCAATCTCCGCCGGCGAATGGAACGCACGCTCCCTCCGAATCCTCGAAGCCATTGTTCCAAGAGCAGAGACTGCACAACGGTTGCAGTGATCCGATACGCTTTGCCCAAATCCCGCACGACTTGGTCCGAGGATAAGGGCGACTCGGTGATATGGAAACCTACCTCCTTATCGATAACAAAACTGAGCTTGATCTTCTCTCCTTCACCGTAACCGAACTTGCTGTCGGCATCGTATTTTTCGAGATCGAAGTCCTTGGGGCGATCAAATGTGAGCGTCGTGGTCTTGGCGGACTGGATGCGGTTAAGGGCGAGTATCCGGTTGTCATCGTAACCGCGAAACCGGCAGACAAGGTACATCCGCGGACCTTGTTGTGCGAGTCCCAACGGCATGATGTCGGAGGATGTGCGGCCTCCTGTAGAATTTATGTAATCGATCGACAGCCAACGGTTCCCGTAGAGGGCGTCGCTCGCGGCTTCGAACACTCCTGGCTTGAGCTTTGGCGGCAACAGCGACTGTGTGGTACTAACCACGCGAACCTTCCGTAGCCACTCGCGCTCGCGGACTGCGCGTGAGGTGGGATCCAAATTGCGTCGGGCCTGAGCAAAGAAACCCTCCATAGACTTCATGAGTTTTGCTGGTAGGAGTTGCTTCAACTGCTGTTCGGCAAGTGCGAGGATAAGCGATTCCTGTGGGCCGAGGCCGGGTAAGGAGAATCCCCTGGCCTTCTCTTTCCACCGGTAGCGGTAGGGCTTGTTGCGGTCGATCCGCTCTATATCGAAGCGCTCAGTAAGTGCAGTAAGCTGACGTTGGATCGTCCTCAGGTCACGATCGATGCCCGCAGCTTGTAGCTGCCGACAAAGGTCTTCCGCAGTCACCATGGCTCGAGGTGGGATGCGCTGCAAGAGTTCCAGTGCAATTGCTACGGTTTCCATGGTGTCCGACCGCTTTGCCATTGCTAGAGCTTCCACTCAAAGCGGCCGGCGAAGTACTGCCACAGCCGCACCATGGCGTAGGTGTCGCGGCTGCAGTAGGCCTCCAGTTGAGTGCGGATTTCGACCTTGCGGTCAGTCGAAGTGCCATCCGAGATGGCTTCAGTGAAAGCCTGGATTGCCATTCCGCCGTCCTGTACTCCGTCGAGGGTTTCATAGTCGAGTTCGGGCAAAATTGTTGGCAAGACCGCCTTTATGCTCCAGCTGCCGTGCTGCTCGTGATGGTAATAGTGGTCGCGGGCAATGGGCAGCAGGTCGACGATCCTGATGATGATCTGCTCCAGTGGGCGCTTCAGTCGCGGAAATCGCTCTGCAAGTCCCTTGATAATGCCGGCCTCGAATCTCTGGTTATAGACATAGACCGGTCCGCCATCACCGCAAACCTTAAGCAATGTATCTGCGAATGCACGGGAGGGGTCCTCGCCCGAGAGATCGAGAAAACCAAAATGCGTTAGCTTGCCTGACCTCGACAGGCAGTGAAGGCTAAACTGGAACGGGATCTGCTGGTATGGTCGCGTGCCCTTCCAGATGGGAACTCCGAAGTTGATCGTCTCAAAGTCGAGGAAGTAGGCCGGGAAGCCGTGCGGTGCTAATGCTGACGCCGCCCCCTTGGTATCAAAATAGACGTTTTGCTTGAGGGTGTTAGCCTTGACCCGCAATTGCAGTGGATTGAGAAGTTCGTCTGGAATTTTCCGCAGATCGCGGACGCCGTCCTCATGGATTATTCTCCTGAGCGCCTTCGATTGGATGCGCGGCAGCCAGAGCGCAGGGAACTTCTCCTGCGTTTCCTGTCCGGTGCAGTATTCTATGAACCCACATGAAGAAGGATCGTTGCAACGGAGTCCGGTTCTGACCTTGGGTTCCTTCCGTTTCGCGGCAATGGTCTGTGCGGTAGCGATCCAGCCTTCTACCTCCTTCTCGCGGCCGAAGGCTTCTTCGGTCAGATCCTCTTCCACGAATAGTCCTTCATAGTCTCCGCCACCAGGATAGACCCAGGAACTGTCGATGCGGGCGAGCGCCAGTTTCGACAGGGGCAATCCCGATTTCCGCGCGACGTAGGCCTGAATTGCAACGTCGTTGCGGTGGTAATCCTTGATCTCCGTCGAGGCCTTGACTTCAACCATCCGCCAATACGGGCGCCCTCCACAGGTGACCGGCATCAGGACATCGGCGAAAGCCAGAGCTCCGTTGACGGAAAAGCCTGCCTCGAAGACCGGCCTTCTTTTCTTTAGGGCGTCCAGGGTGCGCTGAAGAGCCACGCTGATTCCCAGCGCCGGAACGTCGATGAATTGCCCCTTGCCCTCGGGATCATAGAGTGAGCGCGCCACCTCACCGACACTGTGGCCAGTGGCAAAGTTGGCCAAGCTTTCGGCCGAATCCTCACGAAGGTCTGGACGGTGGACCTCGAGCCATAGGCGCTTGTTGCACTGCAGGCCGGCTATTAGCTTCGACTTGGAGAAGGTGCGAGAAGGGGAGGTCATGGTAAATGCCTGCCACTGTTGAAACCGATCCGCGGTCGGCCGGCCTCCTTGAAGCTGCATTCCTCCGCCAGGGCGGCGACCCAGGCCGACGCAGAAGACAACGGCTGGAAACGTTGCCGGCGGGCGATGGCAGCAAAATCGCCGGGCGTCACGGTCTCAAGGCTCCGCAAAGCGGCAAGATCAGCGTCTACAGGCTCAGGAAGGCCCACGGCGGCACAGTGGCGCTGCAGCAAGCCCTTGGCCTGAGCGGGCGAGAGGTAATCAAACCTAGCCTTCACATCGAAACGACGAAGCGCCGCCTGGTCCATGCCGTCCATCAGATTTGTTGACGCAACAAACACTCCATCAAAACTCTCCATCTGCGTCAACAGCTCGTTGACCTGTGTGACCTCCCAGCTCCGGACGGCACTGCGGCGATCCTGAAGAAAGCCTTCAACTTCGTCGATCATCAGAAGCGCGTCGTTGTCTCTGGCTTGCGAAAAGGCGGCCGCAATGGCTTTTTCGGTGCTGCCAAGCCACATGCTGAGGAGATCCGATCCACGTTTTACAATCAGCGACTTTCCCAACTGACCGGCCAACCAGTGGCCGTAGGCCGTTTTGCCCGTACCCGGCGGTCCAAAGAGACAGATACGACCGGCTCCGGAGGTCTTGAGGCCAACAGCAATGGTCGCAAGATCGGCATCCGTGTTGATGAAAGCCGGATCATAGGTCGCGGGAAGGTCCCGGTTGACCAGCCGCGAGACGCCCTCATACCCTTGGGCTTGGAGTGTGCCATCGACTAGCTTCTCCATCACCTCTTCGGCATGAAGAGCAGGATTGGTCCGGGCGATACTCCTGGCGACATCGGCAGCCCTGGTCACCACGGCAGGAGGCAGGTTTTCAGCACTCGCAAACCGGTCAATGGCGGCTGCCGGAAGCATCACACCACAGGCGCCCGCGATGATCTCCTTGCGACGCGTCTTCGGTGGGACCGGAATCTTCACCACGACATCGAAGCGCCGGATAAAGGCGTGGTCGAGACAGGAGACCGAGTTCGACAGCCACAGTGTCGGCACGGGGTTCTGCTCCAGCATGGCGTTTATCCAGCCCTTGCGGGTCTGGCCCAGGCTGCGGTGGCCCGAGAAGGGGGAGGCATCGTTGAACACGTCCTCGATCTCGTCGAACAGAATCAGCGTTGGGCGTCCCGCAAAAATCCACTGAGCTGTCCGAAAGGCATTGAGGCGACGGTCACCGCCGATGGGGTCCCCCTCGCCATCTCCGCAGACGACTTCCATGAGGTCAATCCCGATTTCCCGTGCCAGAAGCCGTGCCAGTTCGCTCTTGCCGGTTCCAGGCGGGCCATAGATCAGGATGTTCACACCCTTCCGGCCCGAGGCAAGAGCGTTGCGTAAGCAAGCCTCGATCATGGAATGATCATCGCCGAGATGGGCATAGTCCTCGCGCTGAAGTGTCCCGTCGGAAGCCGGGCGCACGGCATGGCGCAGAAGATGCAGTGCGTTGCAATCGTCACTAAGCATGCTGTCCTCGAATTCGTCGGACAGCACGCCGAACTTGTTGTCGAGATGATAGCTCGAATTCCGCTCGATGTGCAGAATGCCGGACTTCAGCAAGGCGCCGTCGGGTGACAGGGCTGTCCTCACCTGAGTTTCGTCAAGGCCGGTAACGATGGAGACGGACTGGATCGCGCGGAGCGTCGTCATCTGTCCCATCAGATCGGAGGTCTGGTTCAACAGAGGATCGGTCTTAATCAGGACGACGAAGCAGAGGATCTCGCGGGCAACCTGATCGAGCCCGACTAGGGCTCCCAGCCTCTCGGCATTCCGGCTGAGCAGCGACGGGATTTCCCGCCCTCTGGTTTTCCGCTCTGAGTCGGCCAGCAGGCGCTTGAGTTCAACCCGGGCGATGCTTGCGCAGAACTCACCGTCCGCGTCCTCTGCCAGATGGTTGATACCCAGATTCGCCGCGATAATATCGTTGGTGAAGCCACTGGTCTCGATGAAGTTGGATTGGCCGCCGCCGAGCACCAGCATGCGCAGCATCCAAAGCCGGCAAAGCGATGGCAACGCCTTCTCGTTCCCCTCCGATGCGCCTTTCCACTTTTTGGATCCCATGTTTGCATCTCCTGAACTTGATGGAGGCACTATCCACGCCCATGCGACAGAATGTGTCGCAGCCAGGGCATTGGACTTCAATTGCAGGCTAGGAGTGGTTTAGGTGGCCACATTTCGCAGCGGGAGGCAGGAGTTTTGGCTACCACGAGACAGACGGGATTGCCTCCGTCGTTTTCCGAGCTATCCGTCATGAGATCGATTGTCCGACGTCAAACCCACTCCCACCAGCATCGGTCAGGCTCACAACGTCAGGGGCAGGCTCACATGAGGCAGTGACTCTACAAGAGGCTGGCTCGCAATGGGGGCTCAGACCACCTTTCCCGCGACGGGGCACAAAACATTCGACAGTCTATCACAGCGCGTTGTATAGAATATCTCTCAGACCGCCTGGACGACGGCCAGCGAGGTAGTGTATATTTCTCTCCGGCTGGAATGCCAATGATCTTGTTGGGAGTATTTCTATGCCATTTTCCCGCTCATTTGAAGTGAGCCTTCTTGAAGAGTGGGACGAAGCCAACCCTGGCAATGCGGTTCGCACACTTTTCGATCGGTGGTGCCTGCCAGGGGAGAAGGCGACCGGGGAGACGACGCTGAGGCTCGGCCTGCGAAATGGCTATCTCAATTTCTATATCAAGGGGCAGTCGGTCGGCAAGCTGTCGGTTGGCGGCAAGGGGCCGCGTCTTTCGGTCCATGAAAACTATGTTATGGGTTCCCAGCTGCAAGGGACGGGCTGCAAAAATGCACACGGGCAGAACTATCAGGTTTGTGACGCCAAAACTCTTGCCGAGCCGAAGACAGGCGACCTGATACGGGGTTGGATTGAAAAGGCGGAGAGCTTTGCAAAACGCGAAAAGCGCTTCGTTGATGATTTGATTGCAGCCAATCCTGGGGTGATCGACATGGAGATGGCCCTACCAGCGGGTGTTTGTCCCGATGGCAAACGGGTGGCACCTCGCATGGACCTTGTGGTTGCCCAGCGTGCGGGGAGCCCCCCTCTATCAATTGCTTTTTGGGAAGCCAAGTGCCCCAACAATCGGGATCTTAGTCCAAGAGCTGTCAAGCCGAAGGTGCTGAAACAGGTCGAAACATATGTCGAGTGGTTGAAAGGCGATCGTATAGAAGAGGTGCAGAAGGCGTATCGGTGCACAGCCATCAGGCTGCTGGCCCTCCATCGTCTTTTCCGTGGAAGCAGCACGAGCACGCCGGAGAGTATCCTCATCTGGCAGGCACTGGCCAAACTGGATGCTCCGGCCGTGATCGTGAGGCCGGGCATCGTGATCGGAAACTACTGCCCGGAAGGTTTCACGGAGTCGAGTACAAATATACCCATTTCGCAGGCAGCAGTGCGCTTTGGTAAGAATGGTCATCGCAAGAAAATCGAGGACGAGGGTTATCGTGTTCATGAGGTTGGCCCCGGCTATGGTGAGCATCTTCTGCCCCTTCTCGCGTCAGACTCGGAGCCGGCATGACACTGACCCTGACCGTTCATCGCGGAACGCAAACGATCGGGGGTTCGTGTATTGAGATTGCCGGGGGCGACGGGCAGCGCCTGATTCTGGATGCAGGCCGTCCACTTGACGCTCCGCGCAAGGCGACTGCACTGTTACCGTTGACCTTGGATCTCAACCGGCCGGCTACGGTGCTGTTCAGCCATTCCCATATGGATCATTGGGGCTTGATCGATGAGCTACCAGCCGATTGGCCGATTTGGGCGGGTGAGAAGGCGGCGGAGCTGATGCGGCTATCTGCCAATCTGTTTGGTGGACGCATCACCCGACCAATCCACACTTGGAGCAGCAGCAGCAGCGGGCAGAAGTTCGTGATTGGCGTCTGCACCATCACCC
>ERZ1645187.2656-NODE-2656-length-15545-cov-6.291026_pt1 | contig 15545 bp, 11 predicted proteins | sample MGYA00575352_ERZ1645187 | MGnify/ENA primary metagenome ERZ1645187 (study PRJEB40837, sample SAMN11349314) | freshwater sediment metagenome | isolation source: river sediment | host: Sediment | place: India: Wazaribad , New Delhi | collected 2017-02-21 ...
GTCGGCCGCAACGGTTCGGGCAAGACCACGCTGTTCCGCCTGATCGGCGGGGAACTCGGCGCCGAGGATGGCACCATCCGCCTGCCGCGCGGGGTGCGCATGGGCCGGGTGGAGCAGGAGGCGCCGGGCGGGCCGACGACGCTGATCGATTTCGTCCTCGCCGCCGATCTGGAACGCGCCGCCCTGCTCGACGAAGCGGAAACCGCAGCCGATCCCCACCGGATTGCCGAAATCCAGCTGCGGCTGGCCGATATCTCGGCCCATTCCGCCCCCGCCCGCGCAGCGGCGATCCTGCACGGTCTCGGCTTCGACGCGGCGGCGCAGGCGCGTCCCTGTTCGGATTTTTCCGGCGGCTGGCGGATGCGCGTCGCGCTCGCCGCGGTGCTGTTTGTCGAGCCGGATCTGCTGCTGCTCGACGAGCCGACCAACTATCTCGATCTCGAAGGCGCGATCTGGCTGCAGGAGCATCTGTCGCGCTATCCGCACACGGTCGTCACCATTTCGCATGACCGGGATTTTCTCGATTCCGTCACCACCCACACGCTGCATCTCGATTCGACGAAACTGGTGCTCTATCGCGGCGGCTATTCGCAGTTCGAGCGCCAGCGGGCGGAAGCGGCGATGCTGGCGGAAAAGGCGGCCGCCTCCGTCGCCGCCGAGCGGGCCAAGCTGCAAGCCTTCATCGACCGGTTCAAGGCCAAGGCCTCCAAGGCGACGCAGGCGCAAAGCCGGGTGAAGCGGCTGGAAAAGCTGGCGGATGTGACCCTGCTTGCGCCCGAACAGGCGGCCAGGCTCGATTTCCCCAACCCGGAAAAGCCCCTGTCGCCGCCGCTCGTCGCGTTCGAGAGCGTTACCGCCGGCTACGGCGACAACGTGGTGCTGCGCCGGCTCAACCTGTCGATCGGCGATGAGGACCGCATCGGCCTGATCGGCGCCAACGGCAACGGCAAATCAACCTTCGTCAAGCTGATCGCCCGGCGGCTCGATCCGCTCTCCGGCGCGGTGATCAGCGCCAACCGGCTCAATGTCGCCTATTTCGCCCAGCACCAACTGGATGAACTGAGCGAGGACGCGACGCCGTATCTCACCGTGCGGCGGCGGATGGAGGGCCAGCCGGAGGCGAAGATCCGCGCCCGCACCGCGCAGCTCGGCTTCTCCTCCGACAAATCGGACACGCCGATTTCCAGACTTTCCGGCGGGGAAAAGGCCCGGCTGCTGCTCGGCCTCGCCACCTTCGACGGGCCGCACCTGATCATCCTCGACGAGCCGACCAACCACCTCGATATCCCGATGCGCGATGCGCTGGTCGAGGCGCTGGCCACCTACAAGGGCGCGGCGATCATCGTCAGCCACGACCGGCATTTGCTCGATTCCACCTGCGACCGGCTGTGGCTGGTGGGCGACGGGGCGGTGAAGCCGTTCGACGGGGACATCACCGATTACGCAAAACTGGTGATGAGCGCGCGCGGCTCCAGCGATGATACCCCGCGCGAGGCCGCCTCCTCCGCCGGCGACCAGCGCCGCGCCCGGGCCGAACAGCGCGTCGCCCTCGGCCCGCTGCGCAAGAAGATCAGCGAGATTGAAGCGCAGATGGCCCGCTTTGCCGATCTGATCGCGAAGGCCGACGCGATGCTGGCCCAGCCCGATACCTTCGCCAAGAACCCCGAACGCGCGCAGCAGATCGCACGCGACCGCGCCGCGCTGGCCGAGCGGCTCGCCACCGCCGAGGAGGCGTGGCTGGAAGCAAGCGCCACACTTGAGGCCGCCACCCCATGAGCGCCAAGAGAAACGGCACGACCCGCCGCACATTCCTCGCCCAGATGGCCACCATCGCCGCCCTGCCCGCTCATGCCCAGGGCGGATGGTATGATCTCACCTCCGACGATGGCCGCCCGGTGCAGAACATGCGCCTGCCGGTGGAACTGGTGATGGAGATTGCCCGCCTGCCGGGGCTGATCCGCCGGCGCAGCGGCGCGGCAGCGGTGACTCTGGTCGAGTTTACCGATTTCAACTGCCCGTTCTGCAAACGGGCGGCGGCGGACCTGCCGGCGCTCGTCGCCGCGAACAGGGATCTGCACCTCGCCCATGTCAACAACCCGATTCTCTCCGCCGGCTCGCGTGAGGCGGCGCTGGTCGAGATCGCCGTGCTCAAGCACATGGGGCCGGGCACGGCGCTTGCCTTCCATGCCCGCATGTTCGCCAGCCCCGGCAAGGCGGACCGGGCCAAGGCGCTGGCCGTGCTGAAGGCAATGTCCCTGCCGGCGGAAGCCATCGAAGACATCGCCGCGCCGGACGAGGAAGTGACGAAGGCGCTGGAGTTGCAGATGAAGCTCGCCGCCTCTCTGGCGCTGGGGGTGACGCCCTCGTTCGTCGCCGGCCCGGTGGCGATTCTCGGCTATCCCGGGCCAAGGACGATGCAGCGCGTCGTCAGCGCGCTGAACCGCTGCGAGAAGATCGTCTGCTCCTAGGGCTCACGCCTTCTTCTGCCAGCGGCCGGCGTCGTCCTGCTGCCAGTAGGTGACGGTGTGGCCCTCGCCCTTCACCTGTTTCCAGGTGGTGCGGGCCGCCGCCAGCGCATCCTCATCCGCCCCGTCGAACAGCATGACAACGCGGGCATAGGGCAAATCCGCCGGCATGGCGGCATTGTCGACAAGGAACAGGATATCGGCGCTGTTGGCCCGCGCCTCGCCGGTGGTCAGCAGCACCGGCTGGGTCTCGGGGTTCACATCGCTCGCCAGCCCATGCGGCAAGAAGCTGGCCTCGTCATAGGTCCACAGCAGATCGTCGAGCGCGGCGAGCCGCTCGGCCGAGCCGGCGCGGATCATCACCCGCCAGCCACGCTCGCGCGACCGCTCGACCAGCACGGGCAGCGTCTGCTCCATCGGCCGGCCCTGAAGATGATAAAACCACACCTCGCTCATTGCGCGACTGTGCCATATCGCTAGGCTGGCGGCCAATCCTCAATCCACAGGCTTGCCATGACGTTCGACCCCGCCGCCATCCTCGCCCACATCCGCCGCTGGGTGGAGCATGAGTCCCCCTCCGATGCGCCGGCGGCGGTCAACGGCATGGTGGACATGATCGCGGCGGATTATGCCGCCCTGCCGGTGAACATGGAGCGGGTGGCCGGGACCGAAGGCTGCGGCGATCATCTCGTCGTCCGGTCCAACTGGGGGCAGGATGCGCCGGGCATTCTCCTGCTCAGCCACAGCGATACGGTGCACCCCATCGGGTTTCTCCAGTCGCGCCTGCCCTTCCGGGTGGAGGGGGACCGCGCCTTCGGCCCCGGCATCTACGATATGAAGGGCGGGCTGTGCCTTGCCTTTCACGCCTTCCGGGCGGTAGCGGAGGCGGGCGGCACGCCGCTCGGCATCACGCATCTGATCGTGTCCGATGAGGAGATCGGCTCCCCCTCCTCCCGCCCGCTGATCGAAAAGCTGGGGCAGGCCGCAAAGTATGTGCTGGTGACCGAGCCGGCGCGCGACGGCGGCCGGATCGTGGTGGGGCGGAAGGCCACCGGCGATTTCCTGATGACGATCACCGGCCGCGCCTCCCACGCCGGCACACATCCGCAGAACGGGCGCAGCGCCATCCGGGAACTCGCGCACCAGATTCTCGCGCTTGAAGCGCTGAATGATCCCGCAGCGGGCATCACCGTCACCGTCGGCGTGGTGCGCGGCGGCACGCGGCCCAATGTCATCCCCGAGCAGGCGGTGGCGGAGATCGACATCCGCGTGCCCACCGTGGAAGCAGCGGAGCGGCTGGTGCCGCTGATCCTCAACCGCAAGGCGGTGACGCCGGATGTGACCATCACCATCGAGGGCGGGCTGAACCGCCCGCCGTTCGAGCGGACCAACGCCGGCACCGCGCTGTTCGAGCATGCGCGCACGATTGCAGCGGAGATCGGCATCGATCTTCAGGGCATGGTCACCGGCGGCGGATCGGACGGGAATTTCACTGCCGCCCATACCGCAACGCTCGATGGTCTCGGCATCGACGGGGAAGGCGCCCACACCCCCAACGAGCAGGTGTACATCTCCTCCATCGTGCCGCGCACGATGCTGATGAAGCGGCTGCTGGAAACGCTGCGCTAGGCCCCGCCCTGCAGCTTTATCGCCCCGCAGGTCTTCAGCCGCGGCGCGCGCGGCCTACTTTTTCTTGCCGTAGGGGTTGTCGCTGGTGCGCATGCTCAGGCGGATCGGTACGCCGGCGAGATCGAACGTCTCGCGCAGGCCGTTGACGAGATAGCGCGTATAGGCATCCGGCAGGGCGGAGAGCTGGTTGCCGAACAGCGCGAAATACGGCGGGCGCGATTTCGGCTGCGTCATGTAGCGGATCTTGATGCGCCGGCCCGACACCGCCGGCGGCGGATGGGCCGAGAGCGCGCCTTCCAGCCAGCGGTTGAGCTGCGCGGTGGAGACACGGCGGCTCCACACCTCGACGGCGTGGAAGGCCGCAGCCATGATCCGGTCAATCCCCTCGCCGGAAAGACCGGACACCGTGACCAGCGGGCAGCCGCGCACCTGCGGCAGCAGCCGGTCGCATTTCTCGCGCAGCTCGGCCAGCTTGCCGCCGCGATCCTCGATCAGGTCCCATTTGTTGAGGCCGATCACCACCGCCCGCCCCTCGCGCTCGACGAGATCGACGATGGAGAGATCCTGCTTCTCGAACGGGATGGTGACATCGAGCAGGATGACCACCACTTCGGCGAATTTCACCGCGCGGATCGCATCCGTCACCGCCAGCTTTTCCAGCTTTTCCTCGACGCGCGCGCGCCGCCGCATGCCGGCAGTGTCGAACACCTTCACCGGCTTGCCGCGCCATTCCCAGTCGATGCCGATCGAATCGCGGGTGATCCCCGCCTCCGGCCCGGTCAGCAGCCGGTCCTCGCCGATCATCGTGTTGATCAGGGTCGATTTGCCGGCGTTGGGCCGCCCGACAATGGCAATGCGCAGCGGCTTGACGCGCGTATCGTCCTCATCCGCCTCCGGCTCGGCAAACGGATCGTCTTCGCCCGGCGGTACGCCGATGAAGTGGCGCAGCGTCTCGTGCAGTTCGCCGATGCCCTCGCCATGCTCGGCGGAAAACGGAATGGGATCGCCCAGGCCGAGCGAGAAGGCGTCGTACGCGCCGGAAAGGCCCTGTTTGCCCTCGGCCTTGTTGGCCAGCAGGATGACCGGCTTGCCGCTCTTGCGCACGAGGGAGGCAAAGTGCCGGTCATCGGGGTGGACGCCGACGCGCGCATCGATCACGAACAGGATGACATCGGCGTCTGCGATCGCCGCATCGGTCTGCTTGCGCATCCGCCCGGCCAGACTGGCCGCCGGCTCATCCTCGAACCCCGCCGTATCGACGACCGTGAAATCGAGATCGAGCAGCGAGGCATCGCCCGAGCGGCGGTCGCGCGTCACCCCCGGCTGGTCATCGACCAGCGCGAGCTTCTTGCCGACCAGCCGGTTGAACAGGGTCGATTTGCCGACATTGGGACGGCCGACGATGACGACGGTGGGGAGCATTTACTTGGCCGGTGCCGCGCCGCCGCGGATCAGCGACATCATCACCTCGGCCCGCTGGCGCGTGGTCTGCGAGGCTTCAGGGTCGGCGAGGATCGCCTCGAACGATTTGCCCGCCTCGTCGAGGTTGCCGGCCTTGTAGGCGGCAAGCCCCAGCACCTCGCGCGCCGAAAGGCGCCACGCCTTGCCCTGCTGCGCCAGCCCGTCCAGCCGGCCGCGCAACTCGGCGAACGGCACGGTATCGACCTGCAGCATCGCCCCGCGCACGATCGCAAGATCGCGCAGCGTCTGCTCGATGGTGGCATCCGCCGCCAGCGCCTCATAGGCCTTGATGCCCGCCGCCGCATCGCTCTTGGCGGTCTCCGCCGCCAGCCGGAAGCGGGACAGCAGCCGGTAGCCCTCGGGCGCGGTGCGGGCGAGATCCTCGAACTGGGCCTTCGCCTCGGCCAGCTTGCCATCCTGCTGGAATTGCAGCGCAGTCTCGAACTTCTGCCCTGCCTCGGCGGCCTGCTTCTGCTGCCAGAACTCATAGCCGCGATAGCCGCCGACGCCGATGACCAGCGCGACCAGCGCGCCGCCGATCAGGTTGCCGTATTTCCTGAGGAATTGCGCGGCCTGATCGCGTTTGACCTCTTCCTCGACTTCGCGAAAAATATCCGACATGGGTCCGTTCCGGCTGCATCCGCCGCGCCAAGCCGGGCGGGCGGAGAAAATCTCGCGCTCCGGCTAGCACAGCCTGCGGCCGATTGCGAGCCGCTTGACGGGCGATACGCACGTTTCCCGCGCGGGCGTGAACGGTTCGACAGGCAATTGCGGCGTAAACTGGCCGCCTGTGCCATTGATCCGGGTCCATCCATGCGTCGCTGCCTGCTTCTTCTGTCGTTCGCGCTTCTTGCCGGCTCCGCTGCGGCGCAGGGGGCATCTCAGGCCCCTGCGGCCCGCCCGGCACCGCCGCGCCTTGTCATCGACGGGCCGGCGGAGGTGGTGTTTGATCCGAAAACCGATGCCTGCGATGGCCATGATGTGCCCGATGTGCCGCCCCGCGCCTATCGCGACGCCACCGGCACGGTGCGGATGTTCGCCCTGCACTACGAGAACCGCGCACTGGCCGGCGCCACGCTCGACCGGCTGAAGCTCAACTGCAAGGTGGTGTTCCGCGCCGCCGGCAAGCCGGACCCCGCCGCCTATGACGACAAGAGCTGGATTGCCGCGACATGGACCGATGACGGCAGGACAATCCACGGCCTGATCCACCATGAATATCAGGCCAACACCCACAAGGGCCGCTGCCGCTTCCCCGAATATATGTCGTGCTGGTACAATTCCGTGCTGGCGATCCACTCGGCCGATGGCGGCGATACCTTCGCCAAACCCGCCCGCCCGGTGGTGACCAGCACCCCCTTCCCGCAAGAGGTCGATCAGGGCCGCCATCGCGGCTTCTTCAACCCGTCGAACATCGTCACCGATGGCGTGTGGCACTACATGCTGGCCGCCACCACCGGCTGGCAGGGGCAGGAGGGCGGCGCCTGCCTGTTCCGCACCGACCGGATCGCCGATCCCGCCCGCTGGCGGGCCTTCGACGGCGTGGGGTTCGAGACGCGCTTTGTCGATCCCTACCGCGAGAAGGCCGCGCCCGGAGCGCGCTGCCTGCCGCTGGCGCCATTCCCCGCGCCGGTCGGCTCGGTGACGAAGCACATCCCCTCCGGCCGGTGGATTGCCGTGTTCCAGGCGCAGAAGGATGACCGGCGCTTTGCCGTCTCCGGCATCTACGCCGCCGCCTCGTCCGATCTGAAGACATGGAGCGAGCCCGCGCTCGTGCTGGCGACGAAAACGCTCTACGACAACCCCTGCGGCGCGGGCGAGATCAACAGCTACCCGACGCTGATCGACCGCACCTCCCCCGCCCGCAATTTCGACACCACCGGCGCGACTGCGGACCTTTACCTCTCGCGCATGCGCATCGACGGCTGCAATCACACCTCGGACCGCAAGCTGGTGCGGCTGAAGGTGGTGATCGGGGGCAAGTGAGGGCCTTGCGACCGGTTACACCGCCTTGCGCTTGCCCTCGGCAATGGCGACCAGTTCGCCCAGCAGTCGCCGCGTCTGGGTGAGGCGCCGGCCCACATCGTCGAACTCGCCGACGAAGACCACGCGCATGTCGGGCCGCACCTTGGCGCCCGGCCCCTTCTCCTGCACATAGCGGACGAGCCCGGCGGGATTGGCAAACGCATTGTCGCGGAAGGCGACGATGATGCCGCGCGGGCCGGCCTCCACCTTCTCGATGTTGGCGCGACGGCACAGCGCCTTGATCGCCACGATCTTCATCAGCTGCTCCACCTCGCCCGGCAGCGGGCCGAAGCGGTCGATCAGCTCGGCGGCGAACCCCTCGATCGCCTGATCGGTCTCCAGTGTCGACAGGCGGCGGTAGAGGCCCATCCTCAGGTCGAGATCCGCGATGTAGCTGTCGGGGATGAGCACCGGCGCGCCGATGGCAATGGTCGGCGACCACTGCTCCTCTTCCTCCTCCTCGATGCCGGCCTTCAGCGCGGCCACTGCCTCCTCCAGCATCTGCTGGTAGAGTTCGTAGCCGACTTCCCTGATATGGCCGGATTGCTCCTCGCCGAGCAGGTTGCCCGCGCCGCGAATGTCGAGATCGTGGCTGGCGAGCTGGAAGCCCGCGCCGAGGGAATCGAGCGATTGCAGCACCTTCAGCCGCCGCTCGGCGGTGGCGGTCAGCGGCTTTTTCACCGGAATCGTGAAGATGGCATAGGCGCGCGTCTTCGACCGGCCGACGCGCCCGCGCAACTGGTAGAGCGCGGAGAGGCCGAACATATCCGCCCGGTGGACGATCAGCGTGTTGGCGGTGGGAATGTCCAGCCCGGATTCCACGATGGTGGTCGAGAGCAGCACGTCGAACTTGCCGTCGTAGAAATCGCTCATCACCTGTTCGAGATCGGAGGCCGCCATCTGCCCGTGGCCGATGCCCACCTTCACCTCCGGCACATGGCTGTCGAGGAAGGCTTTGACCTCGGCGATATCCTCGATGCGCGGGCAGACATAGAACGATTGCCCGCCGCGATAGCGCTCGCGCAGCAGCGCCTCGCGCACCACCAGTTCATCGAACGGGGTGATGAAGGTGCGCACCGCGAGCCGGTCGACCGGCGGGGTGGCGATGATCGAGAGTTCGCGCACCCCGGTCAGCGCCAGTTGCAGCGTCCGCGGGATCGGCGTGGCCGAGAGGGTGAGCACATGCACCTCGGCGCGCAGGTCCTTCAGCCGCTCCTTGTGGGCAACGCCGAAGTGCTGCTCCTCATCGACGATGACCAGGCCGAGATCCTTGAAATGCACCTGCTTGCCAAGCAGCGCATGGGTGCCGACGACGATATCCAGCGTGCCGTTCGCCAGTTCGTCGCGGCTTTTCTTCTGGTCCCCGGCGGTGACGAGGCGCGACATCTGCGCCAGCCGGATCGGCAGGCCTTTGAACCGTTCGGCAAAGGTGCGGTAATGCTGGCGGGCGAGCAGCGTGGTCGGCACCACGACCGCCACCTGCTTGCCGGCCATGGCGGCGACGAAGGCCGCGCGCAGCGCCACCTCGGTCTTGCCGAAGCCGACATCGCCGCAGATCAGCCGGTCCATCGGCCGCCCCTTGGCAAGATCGGCCAGCGTCGCGTCGATCGCGTCCTGCTGGTCCTCCGTCTCGGTATAGGGGAAGCGGGCGACAAACTCGTCATAGGCATGGGCGGGGGTGGCGAACACCGGCGCCTCGCGCAGCATCCGCGCGGCGGCGATCTTGATCAGCGCCTTGGCCATGTCGCGGATGCGCTTCTTCAGCCGCGCCTTGCGGGCCTGCCAGGCGCTGCCGCCGAGGCGGTCGAGCTGCACCTCTGTCTCTTCCGAGCCGTAGCGCGAGAGCAACTCGATATTCTCGACCGGCAGGAACAGCTTGTCCCCGCCGTGATAGTGGATTTCGAGGCAGTCATGCGGCGCGCCGGACACGCCGATGGTCTTCAGCCCGACAAACCGGCCGATGCCGTGATCGACATGGACAACGAGATCGCCGGCCGAGAGCGAGCCGACCTCGGCAATGAAATCCTTGGCGCGGCGCTGGCGCCCCTGCGGGCGGGAGAGGCGCTCGCCCAGAATATCCTGCTCGGAGACGATGGCGAAGTCCGCTGTCTCGAACCCTGCCTCCAGCCCCAGCACGCCGAGCGCCGTCTCGCCGACGGAAAATTCCAGCGCCTCCTTCAGCGAGCGGGCGGGCTTGAGATGTTTGAGCCCGTGATCCTCCAGCACGCCCTGCGTGCGCTGGCGTGCGCCCTCGGTGAAGCAGGCGACCAGCGTGCGCTTGCCGGCCTGTTGCAGCGCGCGGATGTGGCGCACCACCGCATCGAACACGTTGGCGTTTTCATCCGCCCGCTCGGCGGCGAAGGAATGCCCCGCCTTCGCGCCAAGGCTGACCACCCAGCGCGCCCCGCCATCCGGCACGGCGAACGGCGTCACCTGCAGCGTGGTCGGCGCATCGCGGAAGCGTTCCCACTCCGCAGCGGTCAGATAGAGGGCGCTGGCCGGCATCGGGCGATAGGGCGCGCCGCCGGCCGAGCCGGACTCAAGCGCCGTTTTCCGCGCCTCGTGATAATCGGCGATCTGCTTCAGCCGCTCGCCCGCCGCGTGGTCGGCCTGCGCATCCATCACCAGCACCGCGCCGGGGGTATAGGCCGCCAGCGTATCGAGCCGGGTGTGGAACAGCGCCAGCCAGTGCTCCATGCCGGGGAAGCGTCGCCCTTCCGAAATCGCCTCGTAGAGCGAATCTCCGCGCGGCGGCGTGCCGAAGGTCGTCACATACCCCTGCCGGAAGCGCTTGATCGCTTCCGATGTCAGCTGGAACTCGGTCATCGGCACCAGATCGAGCGCACGGACCGGGTGGGTCGAGCGCTGCGTCTCGGGGTCGAACCCCTTGATCGTCTCCAGCACATCGCCGAACAGATCGAGCCGGATCGGCCCCATCGGCCCCGGCGGGTAGAGATCGACAATCCCGCCGCGCACCGCATATTCGCCGACATCGCGCACCGTGCCGGCGCGGGAAAAGCCGTTGATTTCCAGCCAGCGGGAGAGATCGCCGATATCCACCGCATTGCCCGGCGCGGCGGACAGGCTCTCGGTCGAGACCCACGAGACCGGCGGCAGGCGCTGGAGCAGCGCGTTGACCGTGGTCACCACCACGCGCGGCCGCTCCCCGCCGCGCGACCGCACGAGGCGCGACAGCGTCGTCATCCGCCGGGCGACGACCGGCGCATTGGGCGAGGCGCGATCATACGGCTGGCAATCCCACGCCGGCAGGGAGAGCACCTCGATCTCCGGCGCGAAGAACGCCAGCCCCGCCTCCACCGCCTGCTGGCGCTGGCCATCGCGCGCGACAAACACCGCCAGCGCCGGCGCATCCACCCCGGCCCTGAAGCGGGCGCGCGCCACCTCGGCCAGCGCGAGCGCTTCCGCCCCGTCGGCCACGTCCGAAAGGGTGACAGGCGCTGCATTGGCCAGCAGCGAGGTGAGACGGGCGATATTCATGGCCAGACTGTCAGAGTTTCTCGGCGGACAAGGTGCCGGCGCAGGCCATCATCTCGCGGAACAGCGGCGTGTCATGCTCGGGCGCGATGACCTGTGTGCCGGTGATCCAGGCCATCAGTTCCGGCTCCTGCACCTCCAGCAGCGCCTCGAAGGTGGCAGCCTCGGCATCGCTCATCGTCGGCACGCGCCGCTCGGCGAACTGGCCGATCAGCATGTCGAGTTCACGCATGCCGCGATGGTTGGCGCGGTAGAGAAGACGCTTGAGACGGGGGGAGAGATCGGACGGCTGGGTCATGTCCGCCCTTCAAGCACGCCGCCGCCGATTTGTCAGCAGCAACAGCAACCGAGCGCACACCGGTTGACCTTGGCGGGCGAGCCTGCCCATCATCGCGCCATGCGCCCCGCCCTGCTCGATTCCTATTTTGCCACTGTCGCGCGGCTGCCGGGCGTCGGCCCGAAGACCGCCCCGCTGTTCGACCGGCTGCTGGACCGGCCCGGCCCGGGCGCGCGCCTGATCGATCTGGTGTTCCATCTGCCGGCCGGCGTGATCGACCGGCGGCTGTCGCCCTCGGTGGCCGAGGCGCCGGTCGGCACCATCGCCACTGTGCGCGTCACCATCGAGGAGCACCGCCCGCCCCCGCCGGGCCGCAGCCGCGCGCCGTACCGCGTGCTCACGGGCGATTCCACCGGCGACCTGACGCTGGTGTTCTTCAAGACCTTTGGCGGCCAGATCGAGAAGACCTATCCGGTCGGCGCCGAACGGATCATCTCCGGCGCCATCGAACTCTTCGACGGCCACCGGCAGATGACGCATCCGGACCGCGTATTGCCGGTGTCCGAGATCGACAGGCTGCCGAAATTCGAACCGGTCTACGGCCTCACCGAGGGGCTCACCTCCCGCCGCGTCCATGCCGCCATCGCCGCCGCGCTGGAGCGGCTGCCCGCCCTGCCGGAGTGGCTGGAGCCGGGCGTGATGGCCCAGCGCGGCTGGCCCGCCTTCCGCGAGGCGCTGAACGACGCGCACAACCCCGCCGCCCCGCCGGGCGAGACCACCGAGGCCCCGGCGCTGACCCGCCTCGCCTATGACGAACTGCTCGCCAGCCAGCTGGCGCTGGTGCTGATGCGCCGGCAGATGAAAACCGTCGCCGGCCGCGCCACGGTGGGCGACGGCCGGCGGGTGGACAAGCTCCGCGCCGCCCTGCCCTACCGCCTCACCGGCGCGCAGGAGCGGGCATTGACGGCGATCGCCGGCGACATGGCCTCGACCGAGCGGATGCTGCGCCTGTTGCAGGGCGATGTCGGCTCCGGCAAGACGGTGGTGGCGCTGATCGCCATGGCCCGTGCGGTGGAGGCCGGGCGGCAGGCGGCGATGATGGCGCCGACCGATCTCCTCGCCCGCCAGCATTTCGACCGGCTGCAGCCGCTGTGCGAGGCGGCCGGAATCCGCACCGGGCTGCTGACCGGCCGCGTCAAGGGGGCAGAGCGCGCCGCCGTGCTGAAAGGCTTGGCCGACGGCAGCATCGATCTCGTGCTCGGCACCCATGCGCTGTTTCAGGAGGGGGTCGTCTTCCGCGATCTCGCGCTGGCGGTGGTGGATGAACAGCACCGCTTCGGCGTGCATCAGCGCCTCGCGCTCAGCGCCAAGGGCGATGCGGCGGACCTGCTGATCATGACGGCGACGCCCATCCCCCGCTCGCTGGTGCTCACCTATTTCGGCGACATGGATGTATCGATCCTTGATGAGAAACCCGCCGGCCGCCAGCCGATCGAAACCCGGCTGATCGATCTCGACCGCATCGGCGAGGTGGTCGCCGGTCTCGGCCGCGCGATGGCCGGCGGCGCGCGCATCTACTGGGTCTGCCCGCTGGTGGCGGAGAGCGAGACGTCCGATCTCGCCGCCGCCACCGGGCGGTTCGACGATCTGGACAAGCACTTTCCGGGCAGGGTCGGCCTCGTCCACGGCCAGATGAAAGGCGCCGACAAGGACGAGGCGGTGCGCCGCTTCCAGTCGGGCGAAATGTCCCTCCTCGTCTCGACCACGGTGATCGAGGTCGGCGTCGATGTGCCGGAGGCGACAATCATGGTGATCGAGCATGCCGAGCGCTTCGGCCTCGCCCAGCTCCATCAGCTGCGCGGGCGCGTCGGGCGCGGGGCGGCGAAATCGGTCTGCCTGCTGCTGTACAAGGCGCCGCTCGGCGAGGTGGCCGGCGCGCGGCTGAAAATGCTGCGCGAGACGGAGGATGGCTTCCGCATCGCCGAGGAAGACCTGCGCCTGCGCGGAGAAGGCGATGTGCTCGGCACCCGTCAGTCCGGCTCGCCCGGCTTCCGCATTGCCCGGCTGGAGCGGCACGGCGAACTGTTGCGCATGGCCAGGCAGGATGCGGAAATGGCCCTGCGGCGCGATCCGGACCTCACCGGCCCGCGTGGTGAGGCCCTGCGCCTGCTGCTCTATCTCTTCGAGCGCGAGGAAGCGGTGAAACTGTTCCGCGCAGGGTGATAACTTCTTTTCCCTTCGCGCGAATCGATTGAAAATCGCTATCTAGATATTTGGATTGGAAATTTCAACGATGCAAATGATCGAACTCATCTTAGCCTGCCTCATTACTCTCTTTATGGTTGCTGTACTGGCGACAATCCTTATTGCTCTATTGAAGCTTCCAGATCTATTTTCAGAGGCCACTAAAAAGAATTTTGATGAACAAGATGCAAAATGGACCATTATTGAACATGATCTGATCGGTCGTTATGCGATGATAAATCGCATTGTAAACAGCAACAAGATCGGAATTGCGGAGCATTTTTATTTTGGCGACAACACTCTTCACCTCGTAATGATTGATGCGCTTATTGAAAAGGCGCAAATTAAGTTGACGGAAAGAGCAAAAAGCTATCGAAATGCTGGAATAGGATTGTACATATTTTCATTTTGTGTAGTTATAATTTCCGCATTATTTGTTACTATGTCCGACGAATTTGCGGCTTATATAAAATCTGCGTATTTTATTAACAACAGTGGATTTACTAATTACTATTAATATCAAAATAGCTACATAAAGGAAGATATCTATCGATTTTTTCTGACTTTATTGAAGAAAACAGCTTCGGGAGGCGTGCTGATCGGATTTTGCTATATTCTGATTGCAACAGCGAATTCATGCTTCAGAGAATCCACGATCCTGATGCACCGTCGCCACTCTCTGAGATACATTCGCCTGTTATCGTATCAGAACGGCGGAAAGATCGATCCGGAAGACCTGAAGGATGTGTTCGGGATCGGGGATGTCATGAACTCCGGCTTCGATCGGGTCAAGACGATCGCAATCAAGGACAACTGGATCGGAGCCATGTTCGAAGCTTTCAAGGGGCTCGCCGCCAAAGATGAAAAAGGCAAAAAGTAGCAATGCCCCATGATCCCGCCTTCGCCCGCACGCCGGCGCCGCCGTATTATGCGGTGATTTTCACCACCCGGCGCACGCCGGGCGATCACGGCTATGAGGCGATGGCCGAGCATATGGCTGCACTGGCCGCGACCATGCCGGGCTACCTCGGCGCGGAATCGGCGCGCGATGCGCAAGGCGTCGGCATTACTGTCAGTTATTGGGAGAGCGAGACCGCCATCCTCAACTGGAAGCGCAATGCCGAGCATGCCGCCGCACGGGCGCAGGGCCGGCGCGACTGGTATCAGCATTATGAACTGAGGGTGGCGAAGGTGGAGCGCGCCTACAGCCTGACGAACCCGGCAGTCTGACCGCGCCGGCTCACCCCAGCCTCGCCAGCACAGCGCGCACCGCCTCGGGCAGATCATCGGCAATCAGCCCGCGCCCGGCGTGGCGCCCCGCCGCGCCATGCAGCCATACGCCCGCCCGCGCCGCATCGAACGGCGGCAAGCCCTGCGCCAGCAGCCCGCCGATGATGCCGGCCAGCACATCGCCCGAGCCGGCGGTGCCAAGCCAGACCGGCGCATCGGTGTTGATCGCCGCCCGCCCGTCCGGCGCGGCGATCACCGTATCCGGCCCCTTGAACACGATGACTGCACCGGTCATTGCCGCCGCGCCCAGCGCCGCCTGCAATTTCGGCAGGCCGGCGAATACCTGCCCCTCGAACAGCCGGGAAAACTCGCCGGCATGCGGCGTGAGCACGATCCGCCCGCTGTCCTGCGTGATCGCCGCCAGATCTTCCGCCGCGCCGGCGAAGGCAGTCAGCGCATCGGCATCCAGCACCGCCGCGCGGCGGCTGGCCGCCACCGTTGCGACCGCCTGCCGCGTCTCCGCCCCCACGCCATGGGCCGGGCCGAGCACCACCGCATTGAGGCGCGTATCCTTGAGCAAGGCCTCGATGCCCTCCGCCCCGGTGCAGCGGCGGATCATCAGCGCATCCGGCCCCCGGCTGGCATGGGCCAGCAGCGCCGCGCCGGGCACGCCGAGCGTCACCAGCCCGGCCCCGGCCCGCAGCGCCCCGCGCGCCGAC
>ERZ1645187.2657-NODE-2657-length-15541-cov-44.123079_pt1 | contig 15541 bp, 12 predicted proteins | sample MGYA00575352_ERZ1645187 | MGnify/ENA primary metagenome ERZ1645187 (study PRJEB40837, sample SAMN11349314) | freshwater sediment metagenome | isolation source: river sediment | host: Sediment | place: India: Wazaribad , New Delhi | collected 2017-02-21 ...
TGTTGACGCGCGCGCAATGAAGCAATCTCGGCCTGCAACGTTGCAACATCCTTGATTTGAGCCTCAAGCGTCTTGATCTCGGTTTGCAAGAACTGGTTCCGGTTACGCTGGTTGGAGATCTGCGCCTCGTACCAAGCATAAATTAGCCCAGCCACCAACAGGCCGAACAAGGCAGACGCCGCCAAGGCGACGTAAAACGTCTCCTGCCGTCGCTTGCGCGCAGCCTCGCGATGGGGCAACAAGTTGATGAGGATCACTGGAGAAACCTCCGCATGGCAAGGCCGCAGGCGGTAAGGTAGGACGGTGCCTCACGGCGCAACTTGTTCTCCCGAACTCCGCCACCGATTTCCATTCCTGCAAAAGGATCCACCAGGTTGCAAGGGAACGACGTTTGCTGAGTCACCGCAGCCGTCAGCCCCCCCAAAGCAGCCGAACCGCCGGCAAGCAATGCATAGTCGACCCGGTTATAGGGTGTGCTGGTAAAAAAGAACTGCATCGCACGACTGATTTCTTGGGCCATGCTCTCCACAAACGGTTGCAACACACTGCTGTGGTAGTCGTCGGGGAGTTCGGCGTTTCGCTTCTTCGCCTCCGCCTCTTCCGGCGAGAAGCCGTATTGGCGGACGATCAACTGGGTCAGCTGTGCGCCACCAAACGCCTGGTCACGGTCATATAGCACTTCCTGATTCCGGATCACCTGCATGCTGGTGGTGTAGGCACCGATCTCGAACAGGGCAACAATCGCGTCGACTCCGTTGTTCGGCAGGTTGCCGATGAGCCGGTCCACCGCCAGCCTGGACGCGTAAGACTCCACGTCCAGGATGACCGGTTTGAGGCCGGCAGCCTCAGCCAGTCCCTGCCTGTCTTGCACCTTGTCTTTCCGCGACGCAGCGATCAGGACATCCACATCACCAGCGGACGAACCGCTGGGGCCAATTACACAGAAATCGAGACTGACTTCGTCCAGGGAAAACGGGATGTACTGGTTGGCTTCCGACTCGACCTGAACCTCGAGTTCCTGTTCGCTCAAACCGCCCGGAAGGACGATCTTTTTGGTGATCACGGCGGAAGGCGGCAATGCCATGGCTACGTTCCTGGTCCTGGTCCCGCTTTTCTTGACCACGCGCCGCACGGCCTCGGCCACTTCATCAAACTTTTCGATATTGCCGTCTGTAATCCATCCGCGCTCCAGCGGTTCCATGGCACAGCGCTCCAAGGTCAACTGACCCGAAGATCCACGGCTCAACTCGACCAGTTTCACACTGGAAGAACTGACGTCAAGACCGAGCATCGGTGCTGGCTGACGACTAAATAAGGATCCCAATGAGATCAAGACAGTCCCCTGAACCCGACTGCTGTTGAGTCGGAAAACTTAAGAAATCACTTCAATGCTATCAGTAAGGCCTTTGAGCTTCAAAGGATTTTCCGTTTTTCCTGCGTCAGAACCGTTGCCAAAAGCCTACGCAAACATCCGCCGGCACCCAGTTCGGTAACCAATCACCCTGTAAGTGTTGCCGTAGGTAACATGCCCATACCAAGCGTTTCGGTCCGGCCATGACGGATTTTTATAATGAAGCGACCATTTCGGGCCGACAAAAAAGATGAACCACCCGCCTCCAGCCACCAACAATCCAGCCGGTCCGGGCCCTGTGGATCGGCCTTTGAAATCCCGGCTGGTTCGCCTGCTTGTATGGAGTGTGGGATTGATCCTGGCTGTGGTGGCGTCGGTCATGCTGGCGGTGGCCATCGCGTTGGCCGCTGCCTATCCCAACCTGCCCGATATCTCGGACCTCGCCGATTACCGGCCAAAGCTTCCCTTGCGCGTCTACACCTCGGACGGTGCCTTGATGGGCGAGTTCGGTGAAGAACGACGAAGCCTGACGCCTATCGGTGAGTTCCCCAAGGTCATGAAGGACGCGGTGCTGTCGATTGAGGATGCTCGCTTCTACCAGCACGGCGGCGTTGACTACCTGGGCGTGATCCGTGCCGGCCTGGCCAACGTGGGACGATTCAAGAGCCAGGGCGCCTCCACCATCACCATGCAGGTTGCGCGCAACGTGTACCTGTCATCGGAAAAGACGTACACGAGAAAAATCTACGAAATCCTGCTGACGTTCAAGCTTGAGCATTTGCTGACCAAGGATCAGATTCTGGAAATCTACATGAACCAGATCTTTCTTGGAAACCGTGCGTACGGCTTTGCTGCCGCGTCTGAAGCCTATTTCGGCAAACCCGTCAAGAACATCACGATTGCCGAAGCCGCCATGCTGGCCGGCCTGCCCAAGGCTCCCTCCGCCTTCAACCCGATCAACAACCCGAAGCGGGCCCGCTCCAGGCAGCTGTACATCATTGAACGGATGGAGGAGAACGGGTTCATCACCGCCGCCCAAGCCGAAGCCGCGAAGAAGGAACAGTTGGTTATCAAGACCACAGCGGACAACACCCGCGTTCATGCGGAATATGTAGCGGAGACCGTTCGGCAGTTGATCTATGCCCAGTATGGGGACGAAACCTACACCCGCGGGCTGAATGTTCATACCACCATCAGATCGACCGAACAGGAGGCGGCCTACCGTGCGTTGCGAAAGGGCATCATGGACTACGAGCGCCGGCAGATCTATCGTGGCCCGGAACAATTCATCAACCTGCCGACCGACCCGAAAGAACTGGAAGATGCGATCGACGAAGCGTTGTCGGAACATCCCGACAATGACGACGTCCTGTCGGCTGTCGTGACGGAGGCCAACTCGAAAAGGATTGTCGCCGTTCGACAGAACGGGGAAAGCATCGAGATCACCGGGGACGGCCTCAAGCCTGCGCAGTCAGGACTGTCGGAAAAGGCCGCCCCGAAGATCAGGATTCGCCCTGGCGCAGTCATTCGTATCGTGCGGACACCCAGGAACACCTGGGAAATCACCCAATTGCCGGAGGTGGAGGGTGCTTTCGTTGCACTGGATCCCCGGGACGGCGCCATCCGGGCGCTGGTAGGCGGCTTCGATTTCGCCAAGAACAAGTTCAATCATGTCACGCAGGCCTGGCGGCAACCCGGCTCCAGCTTCAAGCCTTTCATCTATTCCGCAGCGCTGGAAAAAGGGTTCACACCCTCGACCATCGTCAACGATGCGCCCCTGTTTTTTGACGCCGGCGTGACCGGCGGGCAGCCTTGGGAACCCAAGAATTACGATGGAAAGTTCGAAGGCCCGATGCCGCTACGTACTGCACTGGCCCGGTCGAAGAACATGGTCTCCATCCGCATTCTTCAGGCCGTTGGAGCACAGAACGCACAGGAATGGATCACGCGGTTCGGTTTCGACGCGGAAAAACATCCCCCTTACCTGACGATGGCCCTCGGCGCCGGTTCCGTCACGCCAATGCAGATGGCTACCGCGTACGCGGTGTTTGCCAATGGTGGCCACCGGGTGAACCCGTGGCTGGTTGCGCGCGTTGCGGACCAGAAGGGAAAGACCCTGGTGGAGATCAAGCCACCGGCCTTGAATGCTTCCACGCAGTCCATCGACGCCCGCAATGCCTTCGTCATGAGCCGATTGCTCCAGGAAGTGACCCGCTCCGGAACGGCGGCCAAGGCACAGGCCCTTCTCAAGCGACCCGATCTGTACGGAAAAACGGGTACGACCAACGATTCGATCGATACCTGGTTCGCCGGATATCAGCCCACCGTGGCGGCGGTCGTCTGGATGGGTTACGACACGCCCCGTTCACTGGGAGACCGCGAGACCGGTGGCGGCCTCAGCCTGCCCGTCTGGATCAGTTTCATGGAGACAGCCCTGAAAGGAGTTCCGGTCACGGAGGTCAGCCCGCCGGACGGCGTGGTGAACTCGGGCGGCGAGTGGTACTTTGACGAGTTCGCGCACGGTAGCGGCGTCAGCAATCTCGGTCTGGACGATCGCAGTGCCAAACCTGGAACATCGAACGGTGCAAGTCAGGAACTCCCGCCGGCGGACGAGCGAAAGCGCATTCTCGATCTGTTCAAGAACTGATCACGCTCTGAAGGTCAGTTCGGCACCCGCCTGCTCACTCGCGTTGCGCGATAGGCACGCGAAGAACTCTCCATGCCCCTTGGTGTCCATCCAGCGTTCGCCCTCCAACCGAAAGTGGTAACCGCCGGATCGAGCAGCCAACCAGACTTCATGAAGCGGCTTCTGCAGGTTGATCACGATCTGGCTCCGATTGCCGAACGTCAGTGTGATCATGCCGCCAACGCGCTGATTGTCGATGTCCGCATCGGTCTGGTCATTGATGCGGTCACACCCGGCCTCCACGCCAGCCAGAAGCGCTTCCGCGCGATCCAAGAATTCCTGGTCGGTCATTACAATTTGCCTATGAACGTGAGATCCCTGATTCTATTGAGCCCTTTTGCCCTTGGCGCCACCATGGTGAGCCTCGCGGGATGTGGGCAGAAGGGTCCGCTTTATCTACCCCGAACGCCGGCCTCGTCGCCCGTTTCGGCGCCTGCCAGCGCCCCCGCTGTATCGCCTGCGCCAACTGCCCCAAGAAACCCATGAGCCTCGACCACCTTCCCGGCGCCCCCCACATCGCCTATCGCGGGTCTCAGTTGTGGATCGAAGACGTCCGACTTGGGGATCTGGCTCGGAGTCATGGCACGCCGCTGTTTGTCTATTCCAAGGCTGCAATGCTCTCGGCGCTGGCGGCCTACCAAAGAGGTTTCGCCGGCCGCAAGGTGCAAATCTGCTACGCCATGAAGGCCAACTCGACCCTGGGCGTGCTTCAGGTGTTTGCACAGGCGGGATGCGGATTCGACATCGTCTCCGGCGGCGAACTTCAGCGCGTGCTGGCTGCCGGTGCCGACGCATCCAAGGTTATTTTTTCCGGCGTGGGCAAAACCCGTGAAGAAATGTGCCGAGCCCTTCAGGCCGGGATCGGTTGCTTCAACGTCGAAAGTGAGGCCGAACTCGAAGTCCTGAGTGCGGTGGCGCAAGCTGGTGGCCACCGCGCGCCTGTCAGCATCCGGGTCAACCCCAATGTCGATCCCAAGACCCATCCTTACATCTCCACCGGGCTGAAAGGCAACAAATTCGGGGTAGCACACGAGCGCACGTTACAGACTTACCAGCGCGCCGCGGCATTGCCCGGCCTACAGGTTGTGGGTATCGATTGCCACATTGGTTCCCAAATCACCGAAGAAGGCCCCTACCTGGACGCCATGGATCGCGTTCTGGACCTGGTGGATGCCATCGAAGCCGCCCGCATTCCCGTCCGGCACCTCGATTTCGGTGGTGGCCTCGGCATCAATTACAACGGCGATACCCCGCCGGACGCAGGCGCCCTGTGGACGCGGTTGCTTGAACGTCTGGATGCGCGCGGGTATGGCGATCGGCATTTGATGATCGAGCCGGGCCGTTCGCTCGTCGGCAACGCGGGCGTCTGCCTCACCGAAGTGTTGTACCTCAAGCCCGGTGAGCAGAAGAATTTCTGCATTGTCGATGCCGCCATGAACGACCTGCCCCGTCCGGCCATGTACCAGGCCTTCCATCTGATCGTCCCGCTCGACTCGCACGATGGTGCCCCGATCACCTACGACGTCGTTGGCCCGGTGTGCGAAAGCGGGGACTGGATCGGGCGGGATCGCCCCCTCCATGTCCGCCCCGGCGACCATCTGGCTGTGTTGTCCGCTGGCGCCTACTGCATGAGCATGGCCAGCAACTACAACAGCCGCGGTCGCGCGGCCGAGGTGTTGGTTGACGGGAGCAAAGTCCACGTCATTCGCCAGCGCGAAACCGCCATCGACCAGATGCGAGGCGAAACGCTGGTCACCTGACAAGTCCTGAATTGATAGCTAAGACTGGCCAGCGGACGATGGGTTCTTGCCGTTCTTGACCATTAAACGGCCCCACCGCCACCCCAAGAGCAGCGTCAGGATCGCGACGTACACCAGGACCTCGGCCTGATCGTTCTTGCCGGCGCGCATCCAGAAGAAATGCAGGACCGCCAACACGGCAACGCCATAGACCAGCTTGTGCAACATCTGCCAGCGCGCCGACCCCAGTGTGCGAATCGCCCGGTTGAACGAAGTCGCTGCCAGCGGCGTCATCAGCAGGAAGGCCGTGAATCCCATCAGGATGAACGGGCGTTTTCCGATATCTGTCAGAACATCGGAAAGCACCAACCCCATGTCGAAACCGACGTAGCTCACGGCGTGCAGTGCCCCATACAGGTACGTGAACAATCCCAGCATCCGGCGAAAGCGCGCCAATGCCGGTGTGCGCGACAGAACGCGCAGAGGCGTCACCGCCAGCGTCAGACACAGGAACCGCAACGCCCAGTCCCCGGTCGACCGAATCAGGTACTCCGCTGGATTCGGCCCGGCGCGGTCGGTCAGCACGGCACCGAGCAACCATGCCAGCGGAAGCAAGCAAACGCCGAACAACGCTGGCTTGGCTGCAGGATGCAGCAGGATCCGCGCAACGCCCATCAGTAATTTTTCTCCAGGTCCATCCCCGCGTAGAGTTGGCCTACCTGCGCTTCGTAGCCGTTGAACATCAGCGTCTTGCGTTTTCTGGCGAACAACCCGTCCTCGCCGATGCGACGCTCACTGGACTGACTCCATCGTGGGTGATCCACATTCGGATTCACGTTGCCATAAAACCCGTACTCGGGCGCGGCGACACGGTTCCAGGAAGTGGAGGGCTGCCGCTCGGTAAAGCGGATCTTCACCAGGCTCTTTGCGCTCTTGTATCCGTACTTCCAGGGGATGACCAGCCGCACCGGCGCGCCGTTCTGGTTGGGAAGAATTTCCCCATACATCCCGAATACCAGCATGGTCAGCGGATTCATGGCCTCATCCAGACGCAAGGCCTCGGTGTACGGCCACGGCAGTATCCGGGCAGCCAGGGCAGGCATGGCGCTGGCATCGGCCACGGTGACAAACTCGACGAAGCGCGCATTGCCCAACGGCTCAACCCGCTGGATCAGTTCGTTCAGCGAGTAGCCCACCCACGGGATCACCATCGACCAGCCTTCCACGCAGCGGAGACGATAAATCCGCTCCTCAAGGGCGGACAGTCCGAGCAGGTCCTCCAAGGTGTATTTCGCCGGTTTCCTGACCGCACCTTCCACCTCGACGGTCCAGGGCGTCGTCTTCATCGCGGGTGCATACCTGGCAGGATCGGACTTGCCGGTTCCGAACTCGTAGAAGTTGTTGTACGACGTGGCATCCCTGTAATCGGTCACCTTTTCGATGGTCATGGCGCCGGGAACACCCGATCTCGTTCCCGGGAGCGGTGCCGGTTTCCCGGTTCCGGCGCCCACCGGCATCTGGGCCATGGCGCTGCGAGCCGCCCAGGAAGCCATGGCCGCCCCCGCCACCCCACCAGCCATGACGCGCAACCACTCACGGCGCTGCTGGTACACGGCCTCCGGCGTGATCTCGCTGGGGACGGGGTGCACGAATCCGGTATCGGTTGACTTGATGATCATGGGCAGTTCCTCGATTTCCAAGCAGTCGGGCCGCGCCGGATATTCTTACAAAGAAAGGGATTCCCGAGGTGCCACCTCGTTCAACCCAGGTTCGGAAAAGGTCGAAAAAAAGCCCCGTCGAGGTCGACGGGGCTTTTCAACGGGCAGGCGAGTGCTCAGCGCAGGCCAGCCATGTAGTCTGAAACCGCCTTGATCTCGCGGTCGTTCATCTTGGCGGCCACGCCCGTCATCTGTACGTTGTTCAGGCGCACACCGTCGCGGAACGCCACGAGCTGGGCCACCGAGTAATCGGCGTGCTGCCCGGCAATTCGGGGATACTGGGACGGGATGCCCGCGCCGCTCGGCCCGTGGCAGCCGGCACAGGCAGGAATCTGCCGATCGGCGATACCACCGCGGAAGATCCGCTCACCCAGAAGTACCGAAGCCTTGTCCTTCGCAAACCCCGGCTTGGCCTTCTTGGACGCCAGCCAGTAAGAGATGTTTCGCATGTCGTCATCGCTCAGCGAGGCGACCATGCCGGTCATGATGGCATTCGCACGCTTGCCCGACTTGAACTCCTTGAGCTGCTTCAACAGGTACTCCGGATGCTGCTGAGCCAGTTTGGGGTTGGCGGGAATCATCGAATTGCCGTCCGCGCCATGGCAAGCCGCGCAAACGGTTCCATAGCTCGCTTCGCCTTTTGCGAGATCAGGCTTGACGACCTTGGCAGCGGCCTTGTCGTCCGCGGCAACCGCGGAGACGGCAAACAAGGCAACCAGCAGGAAAGAGGCAAACAGCTTCATGGGAAATATCGGATTGAGTTGGCGCAAAACCGAGAGATTCTACAATGGGCGCTTGGGTTTGCCCCAATCAACCAAGGTCCTCGGATGAACCCACCCGCCCCAACCGGCATGTCCGGCGCCACCGAAATCCCTCCACCTCCCCCCTCGCCAATGGGATGGATGCACACCGCCCGATTTCTCACGACGGCGCCGCAGCTGCAATTTCTGCCGCAGCTCGACATCCCCGAGATCGCCTTTGTCGGCCGCTCGAATGCGGGCAAGTCCACCTGCATCAACACCCTGACGCAACAAAAACAACTCGCATTCGCATCCAAGAAGCCGGGGCGAACCCAGCACATCAACCTGTTTGCATTGGGCAAACAGGGCGTCACCGATGCTGTGCTGACCGACCTGCCCGGTTACGGTTACGCCGCCGTGCCCAAACAGGACAAGATCCGGTGGCAGCGGGTGATGGCCAGCTATCTGGTGACCCGCGAGAACCTGACTGGCATCGTGTTGCTGTGCGACCCGCGCCTGGGTCTGACGGAACTCGATGAGATCCTGCTCGACGTGATCCGCCCGCGGGTACAAGAGGGCCTCAAGTTCCTCGTGCTCCTGACCAAAGCCGACAAACTGACCCGCTCGGAGGCATCCAAGGCGCTTTCCATCGCGCGGTTGCAAGCGGGCGGCGGTGAGGTGAAGCTGTTCTCTGCGCTCAAGAAACAGGGTGTTGATGACGTGGCCCGGTTGCTCTGGCAGTGGACCCATCCGCCCCTCGATCCGTCGACAGCACCCTCGTCACAGGACGGTCCTGCGAGTGCCGCCGGCGCCCAACCGGGCGAAGCCGGCTGACCAAACCCGTCGCCCGTCAATACACGGAAGGCTCGCCGGGCGGGCGGGTCTTGAAGCGCTTGTGCACCCAGTAATACTGGGCCGGCATGGTGTCGATGAAATCCTGCAGGCGCCGGTTCATGAGCGCGGTGTCCGCCTCCAGATCCTGGGTCGGAAAACCGGTCCAGGCCGGATGCACCTGCGCCTCATAGCCTGTGTCCGTCATGCGAGTGGTCATGGGCACAACCTTGGCGCGTCCCAGCCGTGCCAGGCGCGACAGCGATGGAACCGTGGCCGCCGGAACGCCATAAAACGGCACGAAGATAGACTCCTGCGGACCGAAATTCATGTCCGGCAGCAGGTACAGAACCTCGCCGTCCCGCAAGGCCGCCACGATCGGTTTGAGACCATCTGCCCGATAGAACAGTCGCACCTCACCAAATCGCCGCCGGCTCTCCTGGATCCAGAGGTCGATCGCCGGATTGGGTTGCGGGGTGTAGATCGTCGTGTAACGCCTCTTGATCTGCTGGCTCAACGCAGTTGCACCAGCGTCCAGGCCATAAAAATGCGGCGCGAAGATGATGGTGGCTTCCTCGCCTTGCAGTTCGTGAACCGCGCCGGTGATTTTCAGCCTGGCACGCACCACGTCGGGGTGTCCGTGCCAGAGCCAGGCTCGGTCCAGGAACGACTGGGTGAAATACACAAAGGTCTGACGAGCCAGCGTCTTGCGTTGATCGGGGCTGAGATCCGGAAAACACAACGCCAGGTTGGTCAGCACCACCTTGCGCCGTGGCACCACCAGCGGGTACAGCAAATGCCCGAGCACAGCGCCGAGGCCCCGGATCCAGGACAGGGGCAGCGGCGCGATCAGCCGCATGAACAAAATGCCGGGATGGGTCATCCGAGCTCCTTCACCGGATCCCGCCGGGGTTGCTTGTATCGACCATAACCCCAGAGGTACTGCTGCGGACACTCGCGGATCAGCCGTTCCATCCCCTGGTTGATCTGCATCACGGCCAGTTCCTGGTTGTCCGAAAGCGGCTGCTCCAGTTCGCTGAAGCGCAGGCAGAACCCGCGCCCCCAGGGCAAGCGTTCTCCCCAGACCAGCAAGACCGTGGCGCCGGTCTGCGCGGCGAGCCGGGCGCCCAGCGTCATCGTGTAGGCCGCCTGACCGAAAAAAGGCGCCCACTGGCCCATGCCTTCGGGCGGAACCTGATCGGGCAGCAAGCCCACCGCACGTCCGGCTCGCAAGGCCTTGATCATCTGGCGCACGCCCGACAGCGTGGTCGGCGCGGTTTCCAGGCCGGGACGTTCGCGCGCACCTTCGAGGACCTTGGCCATCGCCGAATGGCGCGGCGGACGATACAGCACCACGAGCGGGCCATGATCCGGAGCGTAGCGATCGGCAAATCCTTGCGCGGTCACCTCGAAGCAGCCCAGATGCGGGGTCAGAAAGACGATCCCCCGCCCGCGCGCGCAAGCCGCATCCAACAGTTCCGCTCCCTCCCAGATGAGCGGCGGTGGCACGCCAAACCACAGGCGCGGCAGTTCGGCAACCATGCGACCGGCGTGCGCCACCGCCGACCGGACCTGCGCGAACGAATAGCCGGCCAGCGCGGAATTCGCCAGAAAACGTCGCCGATAGGTTGGCGACAAAGCGAACACCGCCCAGCCCAGTGCTGCGCCCAGCGGATGCAGCAGCCACAGGGGCCAACGGGAGAAGAACCGGAACAGGGCGGACATTGGAAGCTTGATAAACTATGGGCGTCGCTGAGTTAAATGAGCAACTTGCAGGGCGACGTAAAACCAATTCTGCTAAAGCGTTCGCCGGAGCTCCAGAGTCGAAGGCAGCGCAGGAAATGCCAGCTTTCAGCCGACACAGGAGTTTATGCAAATGGCGAACGACTTTCTTTTCACCTCCGAATCCGTCTCGGAAGGGCACCCCGACAAGGTCGCCGACCAGATTTCAGACGCGATCCTCGACGCGATCTTCAAACAGGACCCGCGCTCGCGCGTGGCCGCCGAGACGCTGACCAACACCGGCCTGGTGGTGCTGGCCGGCGAGATCACCACCAACGCACACGTGGACTACATCCAGGTCGCGCGCGACACCATCAAGCGCATCGGCTACGACAATACCGAATACGGCATTGACTACAAGGGCTGCGCCGTCATGGTCTGTTACGACAAGCAGTCCAACGACATCGCCCAGGGGGTGGATCACGCCTCCGACGACCACCTGAACACCGGCGCTGGTGACCAGGGCCTGATGTTCGGCTACGCCTGCGACGAAACGCCCGAGCTGATGCCCGCGCCCATCTACTACGCGCACCGCCTGGTCGAGCGCCAGAGCCAGCTGCGCAAGGACGGCCGCCTGCCCTTTCTGCGCCCGGACGCCAAGAGCCAGGTGACGATGCGCTACGTGGACGGCAAGCCCCACAGCATCGACACCGTGGTGCTGTCCACCCAGCACAGCCCGGACCAGAGCGAAACCCAGACGAAGATGAAGGACAGTTTCATCGAAGCCGTCATCGAGGAAATCATCAAGCCGGTGCTGCCCAAGGAATGGCTCCAGGACACCAAGTACCTGGTCAACCCCACCGGACGCTTCGTCATCGGCGGGCCACAAGGGGATTGCGGTCTCACGGGCCGCAAGATCATCGTCGACACCTACGGCGGCGCCTGCCCGCACGGCGGCGGCGCCTTCAGCGGCAAGGACCCGACCAAGGTGGACCGCTCTGCCGCCTACGCCTGCCGCTACGTTGCCAAGAACATCGTGGCCGCCGGCCTGGCGCGCCAGTGCCAGATCCAGGTGGCCTACGCCATCGGCGTGGCGCACCCGATGAACGTCACGGTCTACACCGAAGGCACCGGCGTGATTCCGGACGAACGCATTGCCGAGATCGTGCGTGAGGTGTTCGACCTGCGTCCAAAAGGCATCATCCAGATGCTCGACCTGCTGCGCCCGATCTACGAAAAAACCGCTGCCTACGGCCACTTCGGCCGCGAAGAGCCCGAGTTCACCTGGGAACGCACCGACAAGGTCGCCGTCTTGCGTGATCTCGCCGGGTTGAAATAGATCAGCTGCGCGCGCCGGGCGCGCTCGGCGCGGGTGACCGGCGTCGAGCCGAGGTGGCGGGTTGCCGCCTTTCGACCGGGTGTCCGGTTCGGCGGGCAACAGGCTCGCCAACGGGTCACAAGGAGCCACTACACTGAGCGCTCCTTGTAACCGCCGCGCACAACGCACAACCTGACATGGCCCTGTTTCCCCAATCCGCCCTGATGCCTGGCGTGCGCAAGCGCGAGGTGTTCGGCTGGGCGATGTACGACTTCGCCAACTCGGGCTACACCACGGTCGTTCTGACCGCTGTCTTCAGCGCCTACTTCGTGGGTGGGGTGGCCGAGGGGGCGTCGTGGGGCACCCTGGCCTGGACCAGCGCGCTGGCGCTGTCGAGCCTGATCGTGATGATCACCATGCCTGTGATCGGTGCCTATGCCGACCTGCGCGCCGCCAAGAAAAGGCTGCTGATGCTGTCCACCGTGGGCTGCGTGGCCGCCACCGCCGCCTTGGCGGGCGCAGGCCCGGGCGATGTGGCCTGGGCGCTGATCGCGATCGTTCTTTCCAACGTGTTTTACACCTACGGCGATTCGCTGATCGCGTCGTTCCTGCCCGAACTGGCCCGCGAGGACCGCATGGGCAGTGTGTCCGGCTGGGGCTGGAGTTTCGGTTACATGGGCGGCATGCTCACACTGGGTCTGAGTCTGGCGTATGTGCTGTCGGCGCAGGCGAAAGGCTTGCCCGCCTCGCATTTCGTGCCGGTGACCATGCTGATCACCGCCGGCGTGTACGGCGCCGCGGCCCTGGTGACCTTCGCGCTGCTCAAGGAACGTGCCCAACCGCAAGTCGGCGCCCTGGAGGATGCTGGCTTCAGCGCTTCACTGGCCCGCCTGAAGCGCACCTGGAACGAGGCCGGCTCATTCCCCGACTTCTCGGCCTTGCTGGTCTGTTCCGTGGCCTACCAGGCCGGCATATCGGTCGTCATCGCGCTGGCCGCTGTCTATGCGGAGCAGGTGCTGGGCTTCAAGCAGACCGAAACCATGATCCTGATCTTCCTGGTGAATATCGCTGCCGCGCTGGGCGCCTTCGCCTGGGGCTATGTGCAGGATCGAATCGGACACCGGCCTGCCTTGGCCGTCACCCTGGCAGGCTGGATCGTGATGACGGTGCTGGCTGCGCTTGCCACCGGGCCCGGCTTGTTCTGGATCGCGGCAGTCATCGCCGGTCTGTGCATGGGCAGCAGCCAGTCGGCCGGTCGCGCGCTGGCCGGCGTGCTCGCGCCCGAAGCACGCCGGGCCGAGTTCTACGGCCTGTGGACCTTCGCCATCCGCCTGTCGGCCATCATCGGCCCCATGACCTACGGCCTGGTCACCTGGGTGGCCGACGGAAACCACCGTCTGGCCATCGTCTCGACCGGCCTGTTCTTCGTCGCCGGGCTGGTGCTGCTGACCAAAGTCAATGTGCCGCGCGGCATCGCGGCGGCCGTGACTGCAAACGGCGCAGGGTCCGTCAAGGCCGACCCCGCGTGAACCGGCGCAGCAGGGCCCGCCGGATGAAGAGCCCACTCCCGTTGTTCAGGCGTCGCTGTCCGACAAGCCCCGGATGATCACCCGGCGTGCCCGGTCGCGCAGTCGCACCGCCGCCGCGAAGGGCTCGCTCGACAGGGGTTCCGTCAGCGCGGCGCCGATGTGCACCGACAGGTCTGCCCGGCGCGGCCACCATCGCCCATCGCCGAGCAGTTGGCGCGTGCCGCCCAACGAGACCGGGACCACTGGCACCCCGGCATGCGCCGCGGCGAGAAAGGCGCCGAGCCGGAACGGCAGCGTGCCCGACCCCGCCACAAAAGTCCCTTCCGGAAACACCAGCAGCGGGGCGCCGCCTTGCACCCGCGCGGTCATCTGCTCGGCATCGGCCACGCTGCGCCGGCGGTCGAATCGCTCGACAAACGCGGCGCCAAGACTTTTCAGGAACCGCCCGGCCACGAACTGCCCCTCCAGCTCGCGCTTGGCCACGAAGGTATGGGGCTGCTCCAGCGCGGCCACGAGCACCAGCCCATCGAGGTAGCTTTCATGGTTGCTCACCAGCACGCAGCGTCCATCCCCCGGCAGGTGATCCAGTCCCGTGACGTCCAGCTTCACCCCGGCCAGGCGCAGCAAGGCCCTGGCGGCCCGGTGGCAGAAACGCCAGACCACCGCGGGTGCGGGCAGGACCACCGCAACCAGCCAGACCAAGGGCGCCATCAACCAGAACAGAAGTTGCGCCCGCAGACCGAACAACGCACCGCGCAACAACCGCAGGCCGTGGCGACCGCGCAGGACGACCGCGCCAGCCGCCAGCCGCAACCACTGGGTACGCACACTGGCCGAACCCGAAACGAGGGCGCCTTGCTCGACCATGGCGCGGCAGGCCGAGCGGCGCACCTTGCCGCTGGAGGTCTTGAGCACCGTGTGGGGCGGCACCAGCAGAATCTCGTCCGCCGGTTCACCGATGGCCGAGATCACCGCCTGCGCCACGGCCTCCCGCACGGAAGCGGCATCGCGCCCATCCGGCGCCTTGGTTTCGGCCATGACCACGAGTCGCTCGGTGCCGCTCTTTTCGTCCCGGCGACCGAACACGGCCACGCAGCCCTTGCGCACGCCAGCCACCTCGCCCACCGCTTCCTCGATCTCCTGCGGGTACAGGTTGCGCCCGCCCCGGATCACGATGTCTTTCACACGCCCGGTCACAAAAACATCACCTTCGGCCCGATAGGCCTTGTCGCCGGTGTCGAGCCATCGGTCTTCGTCATCGGTGAACAGGCGGGCGGTCAGTTCCGGTGCACGCCAGTAACCGGACGTGGCCGACGGGCCGCGAAATTCGAGCCGGCCTTCAACCCGCTCGGGCACTGGCGCCCCGGTCTCGTCGACGATCCGAACCTCGTGACCCGGCAACGCCCGTCCGCAGGCCACGAAGCGCAGGTCCGACGGCGCCTGGCCGGGCACGGCACGGCGCTGCGCCTCGAACACCTCCCGCACGACCGTGTCGACCCGTAGCCCGCGTCCCAATGGCGGAAACAGCAGGCCGACCGACGCCTCGGCCAGGCCGTAGACCGGTGTCATGGCGGTCGGGCGCAGTCCGCACGCGGCAAAGCGCCGGGCAAAGCGGCTGACGGTGTCCGGGCTCACCGCCTCGGCGCCATTGAAGGCCAGCCGCCACCGGCTCAGGTCCAGCGCGCTGAGCGCTTCATCGTCGATGCGGTTCAGGCACAGTTCGTACGCGAAGTTGGGGCCGGCCGACAGCGTGCCACCGTGGCGCGAAATCGTCTCCAGCCAGCGCAACGGCCGTGCGAGAAAGGCCAGCGGCGACATCACCACCAGGCGGAACCCCACGGTGAAGCCGCCCAGCCAGGCCCCGATCAGGCCCATGTCGTGGTACAGCGGCAGCCAGCTCACGAACA
>ERZ1645187.2658-NODE-2658-length-15539-cov-44.733596_pt1 | contig 15539 bp, 14 predicted proteins | sample MGYA00575352_ERZ1645187 | MGnify/ENA primary metagenome ERZ1645187 (study PRJEB40837, sample SAMN11349314) | freshwater sediment metagenome | isolation source: river sediment | host: Sediment | place: India: Wazaribad , New Delhi | collected 2017-02-21 ...
GTTCGGGTTCGGGTTCGGGTTCGGGTTCGGGTTCGGGTTCGGGTTCGGGTTCGGGAGGCAGCGTATCGTCCGTTGGCACCGCATCAGAAAGTGCCTCGGCCTCAGTGGCAGGCTCCGTATCGGCAGCAAGCGCTGCTTGCTCCTCAACACCTTGCGATGAACTTTCGTCGCGGGGGGTATCGCGAACTGCAGGCAATACCGGGGAGGACACCACGTCCGCTAACGGATCGGCCACAGGCACATCGTCCACAAGCCCGTCGAACGCATTGAATACCGACTGACAGTACCCACAGCGAACCTTACCGGCCTTGGCCCGCAGTTGCTCCGATGTCACACGAAATATCGTGCTACAGGCCGGGCAACGCGTGCGCATCAGGGTTTGGTACCGGCCAGGCATATCCAGTCCTCGCGCACGTCGGCCACCTGCATCGGCAACCACTGCGCGTAGATCGCGATGATTTCTTCCGCCTGCTCGCGCAGAATGCCGGACAGCGCCAGTCGGCCGCCTGATCGGACATGCGCACAGATGGCGGGTGCCAATACCCGCAACGGATTCGAGAGAATATTGGCGACGACCAGATCGTATTCACCGGCCACCGGCTGTGCAGAATCGGCGAAAAGCGCCGTTACGCCATTGCGTTCGGCATTGGCGCGGGCCGCCTCGACCGCCTGCGGGTCGATATCGACGCCGGCGACACGCGCCGCGCCGAGACGGGCGGCAGCAATGGCCAGGATGCCCGAGCCACAGCCGTAATCGAGTACAGTGCAGCCCGCAGCGACATTGCGCTCCAGCCATTCCAGACAGAGCCGGGTCGTCGGATGTGAGCCGGTGCCGAAGGCCATTCCGGGATCGAGGACAAGATTGACTGCGGCCGGATCGGGCGATTCGTGCCAGGACGGCACGATCCACAGACGTTCCGAAACGCGGATCGGATCGAATTGCGACTGGGTCAGTTGCACCCAGTTCTGCTCCGCCACTTCTTCGACAACCCACTCCGGAACACCGTCCAGGCCGATTGCCACACTGGCCTGGGCCAGCATGGCAGCCACATCGGCGTCGGGCTCGAACAAGGCGACAACGCGCGAACGCACCCAGCCGGGCGAGTTGACCGAACCCGGCTCGCCGAACTGCGGCTTTTCGTCCGCCGTACCGGCATCGGCGTCCTCGATGCTTGCCGACAGGGCGCCGATGTCAAGAAGTACGTCGCACATCGGTTCTGCGTGCGACGCATCGGTCAGGAAACTGACGTTCTGCCAGCCCATCGCCTACTTCTTGACTTCGCCCTTTTCGGCGAGTTTCTGTTCCAGATAATGAATGCTGGTGCCGCCCTCGATGAAGCGTGCGTCCTGCATCAATTCCTGGTGAAGCGGAATATTGGTCTTGATGCCTTCGATGCTCATCTCGGACAGCGCGATCCGCATGCGGCGGATGGCCTGCTCGCGGGTATCGCCATAGGCAATGACCTTGCCCACCATCGAGTCGTAATGCGGGGGAACCGTGTAGCCCTGATAGATGTGCGAATCGACCCGGATGCCCGGCCCGCCCGGCGGATGATAAAAGCCGATCTTGCCTGGACATGGCACGAACGTGAAGGGATCTTCGGCGTTAATGCGGCATTCGATGGCATGACCGCGCGGCACGATGTCTTTCTGCCGGTAACGCAATTTTTCGCCGAACGCGACGCGAATCTGCTCCTGCACGAGATCGACGCCGGTAATCAATTCTGTCACCGGATGCTCGACCTGGATGCGGGTGTTCATCTCAATGAAATAGAACTCGCCGTTTTCATAGAGGAACTCGAAGGTTCCCGCGCCCCGATAGCCGATCTTGCGGCAGGCTTCGGCACAACGTTCGCCGATGCGGTTGATCAATCGGGCCGGAATATGCGGTGCCGGGGCTTCTTCGATGACCTTCTGGTGACGACGCTGCATCGAGCAGTCGCGTTCACCTAGATAGATCGCGTTCTTGTACTCGTCGGCCAGCACCTGGATTTCCACATGACGCGGGTTTTCCAGGTACTTTTCCATATACACCGCCGGATTGCCGAAAAAGCTGCCGGCCTCCTGACGCGTCAGCGCCACGGCGTTGACCAGCGCGGCCTCGGTATGCACCACGCGCATGCCGCGACCGCCGCCGCCGCCAGCGGCCTTGATGATGACCGGATAGCCGGTAGCGCGCGCCATGCGCACGATTTCCTTCGGGTCTTCCGGCAACTCGCCGTCGGAACCCGGTACACAGGGCACCAGCGCTGCCTTCATGGCATTCTTGGCCGAGACCTTGTCCCCCATCAGGCGGATGGTTTCGGCACGCGGGCCGATGAATACGAATCCGGAGGTTTCGACACGCTCGGCAAAATCGGCGTTTTCGGAGAGGAAGCCATAGCCGGGGTGGATCGCTTCGGCATCGGTGACTTCGGCGGCCGAAATGATGGCCGGTACGTTCAAGTAACTGAGCGACGACTGGGCGGGGCCGATGCAGACCGACTCATCGGCCAGCTTGACGTACTTGGCCTCACGGTCAGCCTCGGAGTGCACAACGACGGTCTTGATACCAAGCTCGCGACAGGCGCGCTGGATGCGCAGCGCAATCTCGCCCCGGTTGGCGATGAGAATTTTCCCGAACATGGCGCGATCAGCCGATGACGAAGAGTGGTTCGCCGAATTCGACCGGCTCGCCATTGTCGAGCAGGATGGCCTTGATGACGCCGGAGGCATCGGCCTCGATTTCATTCAGGAGTTTCATTGCCTCGATGATGCACAGCGTGTCGCCCTCCTTGACCACCTGGCCGACCTGGACAAACGCGTCGGCGCCCGGCGACGGGGAGCGGTAGAAGGTGCCGACCATCGGCGCCTTGAGAACATGGCCTTCCGGCAAATCGTCCTCGTCGTCCAGATTGACCGACGAAGTGCCGGCAGGGGCGGCACCGGCCGGCATTGCCGCCGGGATGGTGTAGTTGATGGGTGCCGGTGCAACTGCATAGTGCTTGGCAATACGCACCCTTTCCTCACCTTCGGTCACTTCGAGTTCGGAAATGCCGGATTCCTGAACGAGATCGATGAGTTTCTTGAGTTTACGCAGATCCATGGAGACTCCCTTCTGTTTTGCGCCGGTTGACGCAAAGGCCGGCAAGCGCCGGACTATTCAATGTTGAGCTTGTTGAGCAGGTATTCGAGGGCGGCCAGATAGCCCTCATGACCCAGGCCGCAGATCACTCCGACGGCCAGATCGGAAAAATACGAGTGATGCCGGAATGCTTCCCGGGCATGCACGTTGGAAAGATGCACCTCGACGAATGGAATCGCCACCGCCGCCAAAGCGTCGCGCAGCGCCACGCTGGTATGCGTGTAAGCCGCCGGATTGATGATGATCGCGCGCACCCCCTGCTCGCGGGCAGCATGGATGCGCTCGATCAGCGCGCCTTCGTGATTGCTCTGGAAGGCTTCGAGTTCGGCGCCGGCATTGCCTGCCATACGCGCCAGGGCAACGTTGATGTCCGCCAGCGTCACCGAACCATAATGCTCGGGCTCACGGGTACCCAGCAGGTTGAGATTTGGCCCGTGAATGACCAGGATACGCGGCTTCTCGACGGGCTTGGAATCGGCTTTTTGCTTCTTCATGTCTGCAAGTTTGCCGCAAATCGCTGCAATTTGTCCAGTGTTACTCGGAAAGCAAGGCTTTCAGGGCATCGGCGCGAACACGCTCGCGCGGACGCCCGTCACGGTGCTTCAACACCACTCGCTCCTGTTGCGGCGGGAAGATCACCAGATTGGCATCGGCCGTGTCGGTTTCCATCAATAGCACCGCTTCGGCGCGCTCATGGCGCGGCTCGACATGATCGAAAACGATGTTGTGGTTGAGCAGGAATATTTCGACCTCCTTGGCGCTATCGGCGAACAGCAGGATGTCGATGTGCGAGTGCTCGCCGGCCGTGCCGTCGAGCACCGAACCTGCCAGATACGGCGAGAAATCGGCCAGCAGCTCCAGCAAACCGAGCGCCGTCCGGCGCAGTGCCAGAATCAGCTCGGCGTGGCCCTCTTCCTGATAAAGGCTGCGATAGGCGCGCAGCTCGGCTTCGATCTCGGCGTTGTCCGGGTAGGCGGTATGGTCGGAAAACCCCAGTTGGCGAGCCGCCTTGCGCTTGGCGTGGTGATAGTCGGTAATGCCGTCCTCGACCATCAGGCGGGCGGCGGCACTGGCTATGCTGGCCCGGGCGCTGCTACTCGCGCGGGGCCGTTCATGACGGGTCATGGTCGCTCGATCAGGGTAGAATCGCCCCCATTCTAACGGCTTCAAGTGACATGCACATTCATATTCTGGGTATCTGCGGAACTTTCATGGGCGGTCTGGCCCAACTGGCGGTTGCCGCCGGTCATCGCGTCACCGGTTGCGACGCCAATGTCTATCCGCCGATGAGCGACCAGCTCCGCGATGCCGGCGTTGAATTGATCGAGGGTTTCGACGCCAGCCAGACGGCACTCAAGCCCGACATTTTCGTCGTCGGCAACGCCATCTCGCGCGGCAATCCGCTGCTCGAAGCGATTCTCGACCAAGGGCTGCCCTATGTTTCCGGCCCGCAGTGGCTGGCCGAGCATGTGCTGCAAGGCCGTTGGGTGTTGGGCGTGGCCGGCACGCACGGCAAGACCACAACAGCATCGATGCTGGCCTGGATACTGGAAGACGCCAACATGGCGCCGGGTTTCCTGATCGGCGGGGTACCGCTCAACTTCGGGGTTTCTGCCCGGCTGGGCGATACGCCTTTTTTCGTCATCGAGGCCGACGAATACGACACCGCTTTCTGTGACAAACGATCGAAGTTCGTCCATTACCGTCCGCGTACCGTCGTATTGAACAATCTCGAATTCGATCATGCGGACATTTTCAGTGATCTGGCAGCGATCGAAACACAATTTCACCATCTGATCCGCACGCTGCCGGGCAATGGGCTGATCGTTTCAAACGCCGCCGAGGCCAGCCTGGAGCGCGTGCTGGCGCGCGGCTGCTGGACACCGGTCGAACGCTTCAATGACCCGGCCGGCTATCGCATGAGCGGCGACGATGCCCGGGGCGAACTGTCGCTGTTCGGCCCTGAGGGGCGGATCGGCCGCAGCGGCTGGCAACTCTCCGGCGAGCACAACCGCGCCAATGCTTGTGCTGCCTTGCTCGCCGCCCGCCATGTCGGCGTATCGCTCGCCCATGGGCTGGACGCGCTGTCGCGCTTCGAGAACGTCAAGCGACGCATGGAGGTACGCGGCGAGGTGCGCGGCGTGACGGTATACGACGATTTTGCCCACCACCCGACGGCCATCGCCACCACCGTTGCCGGCTTGCGGCGCAGGGTCGGCAATGCCCGCATTCTGGCTGTGCTTGAGCCGCGCTCGAACACCATGAAGCTGGGCACGATGAAGTCGCAATTGCCGGATAGCCTGCGCGAAGTCGACGCTGCTTTTTGCTACGCCGCCAACCTCGGCTGGGATGCGCGCGAGGCGCTGGCGCCGATGGGCGAGCGCGCCATCGTCGAGGATGATCTCGGGCGGCTGGTCGACCAGATCGTCATCGCCGCGCAGCCCGGCGACCATATTCTGGTGATGAGCAACGGCGGTTTCGGCGGCATTCACGGCAAACTGCTGGCGGGGCTCGCCGAGTAGGCTTATCGCCTGGCCTGAAAACGCCTGTTGCGGTCGACGGCGAAAAAGGGGCAAAAATGAAAAAAGGCGCGGCAGGGGAAAACCCCGCCGCGCCTTTTTGTCGGCTGAAACTCAGCGTTCCATCGACTCCACGACGGCCAGCGCGGTCATGTTGACCAGACGACGCACAGTGGCGGTCGAGGTCATCACATGTACCGGCTTGGCAACGCCGAGCAGGATAGGGCCGATGGTGACGCCTTCGCCGGCCGTCATCTTGATCAGGTTGTAGCTGATATTGGCGGCATCGATGTTGGGCATGATGAGCAGGTTGGCTTCGCCCTTGAGCGGCGAATCCGGGTTCGCCTCGCGGCGAATGTCTTCGTCGAGCGCCGAATCGCCGTGCATTTCGCCGTCCACCTCAAGTTCGCCGCCCGACATGGCGCCGATCAGCCCCGCCGCGATGGCCATCTTGCGGGCCGATTCGGAACCGCTGGAGCCGAAGTTGGAATGCGACAGCAAGGCAATTTTCGGCTGCATGCCGAAACGCTTGACCTGCTCGGCCGCCATCAAGGTCATTTCGGCGATTTCCTGCGCGCCCGGGTTTTCATTGACGTGGGTATCGCACAGGAACAGCGAGCGACCGGGCAGCATCAGGTAGTTCATTGCCGCCAGGGTATTGACGCCGTGACGCTTGCCGATGATGTTCTGGACAACGCCCAGATGGTGGCTGTACTGGCCGGTCATGCCGCAAATCAGTCCGTCGGCGTAACCGAGCTTGAGCAGCATGGCACCGATCACCGTCGGCTTGCGGTGCAGGGCATCCTTGGCGATGCCCGGCGTCACACCGCGCCGCACCATCAGCTTGTGGTAGGCCTGCCAGCATTCGCGGTAACGCTCGTCGGATTCCGGATTGACGACATCGAAATCGACCCCCGGCTTGATCCGCAGTTTGGCCTTTTCCAGACGGCGCTCGATGACATCCGGGCGGCCAATGAGGATCGGACGCGCGAATTTTTCTTCGATCACGACCTGAACGGCACGCAACACGCGTTCTTCTTCACCTTCGGCAAAAATAATGCGCTTGCCCTTGGCCTGCCGCGCGGCCTGGAAGATGGCGCGCATGCCGACGCCGGTGTGATAGACGAACTCGGAAAGTTTGGCGCGATAGGCGGCCCAATCGCTGATCGGCCGCGTAGCGACACCCGAATCCATCGCCGCCTGGGCCACAGCCGGCGCAATCTTGACGATCAGGCGCGGGTCGAAGGGTTTGGGAATCAGGTATTCCGGGCCAAATGAAAGCACATGGCCGGGATAGGCCATCGCCACTTCGTCGGTGACTTCCGCCTCGGCCAGTTCGGCGATGGCCTTGACGCTGGCCAGCTTCATCTCTTCGGTGATGCGCGTGGCGCCGACATCCAGCGCGCCACGGAAGATGAAGGGGAAGCACAGCACGTTGTTGACCTGATTGACGTAATCGGAACGACCGGTGGCGATAATGGCGTCGGGGCGCACTTCCTTGACCAGTTCCGGCATGATTTCCGGCGTCGGGTTGGCCAGCGCGAAAACCATCGGACTGGCCGCCATGCTTTTGACCATGTCCTGCTTGACCACGCCGGCAGCGGACAGGCCGAGGAATACATCGGCGCCGACCAGCGCATCGCCCAGCGTACGCTTGTCGGTATTCTGCGCATAGCGGGCCTTGGTCTCGTCCATGCCACCCTGGCGACCGACGTAAATCACGCCCTTGGAGTCGCAAACGAGAATGTTCTCGCGCTTGACGCCAAGGTCGCACCACAGGTTCAGACAGGAAATGGCAGCGGCACCGGCTCCGGAGACGACGACCTTGATCTCCTCGATCTTCTTGCCGACCACTTTCAGGCCATTGAGCATGGCGGCGGCTGAAATGATCGCCGTACCGTGCTGATCGTCGTGGAAGACGGGAATGCTCATCCGCTCCTTGAGCTTTTGCTCGATATAGAAGCACTCCGGCGCCTTGATGTCTTCGAGATTGATGCCGCCCAGCGTCGGCTCCAGCGCGGCGATCATGTCGATCAGCTTGTCCGGGTCGTTCTCTGCCAATTCGATGTCGAAGACGTCAATTCCGGCGAATTTCTTGAATAAACAGCCCTTGCCCTCCATCACCGGCTTGGACGCCAGCGGGCCGATATTGCCCAGACCCAGCACAGCCGTACCGTTGGTCACGACACCAACGAGATTGGCACGCGAGGTGTAGTCGGCTGCCGTGGCAGGATCTTCGACAATGGCGTCGCAGGCAGCGGCCACCCCCGGGGAGTAGGCCAGCGCGAGATCGCGCTGGTTGGTCAGGCCCTTGGTCGGGCGAACTGAAATCTTGCCCGGCGTGGGCCAGCGATGGTATTCGAGTGCGGCTTCGCGCAAGTCCTTTTCCACGAAATCTCCTCTGTATTTTGGCTGTGGGGGAAACCCTGTAGGTTACCGCAAAGCCTTTGGCCGGGCAAAGCGTAATTATGGATTACGGTCAGAACCGGTACGACAGCGTCAACCGGAAAGTGCGTGGTTCGGCTGGATGGATATGGCGGTCGAAAATCGGGGACGATTCGGTTGCCAGTTGCGAGTCGTACCAGTATTCAATGTCGTTCACTTGCTGATCGAACAGATTGTAAACGTCGAGTGCCAGCCGTGTTCGCGGGTCGATCCGGTAGCCGATGCGCAGGTTGGTCAGTGCCGAACCGGACGATCGGACGGAGTTGTCCTCGTTCAGTGGACGCGGTCCGAAATAGCGCAGGCGGAGTGCACCGAACCACGGCCCTAGCTGGTCAATGGTCAGCCCAATGTTGGCGGCAGTGACGACGGCGCCGGGAATGTAGTTGCCTTCCAGTGCCGAATCGCGAAAGCGGGCATGCGACCAGGCCAGATCGGCGTCGATGGCAAGCCAGTCGCTCGGGGTATAGAGATTTGTCCACTCGACACCATAGCGACGCGATGGACGCGATGCCTCGGTCGTGCCGGCATCGCCGACAAACAACAACTCCGAGGCCGATTCCAGCTGCCAGAGCGCCACGGTCGACTGCCAGCCGGCGACGATTTCGCTGCGCAACCCCAGTTCATAGCCCGTCGTACGGACCAGCGGCTTGACCTTGTCTACTGAAATTGCCAGACTTTGAGGTTCGACCGTGATTGTCGTACCGCGCGCATCGTTGGAATGGAATCCCTGGCCGTAATTCAAATATAACTCGCTGCGCTGCCACGGCCCGAACACCAGCGAAAGCTTGGGCAGCAATAACTGCTCGTTTGCCGTGCCGGAATTCGCCGGCAAACTCGCGTCAACCGTGAAATCGTAGGCCTCGCCACGCAGGCCCGCGACCGAACGGAACCACGAATTCCAGCGGACCTCGTTCTGCCCCCACAGCGACAGGCTGCGCTGGGTAACGTTGTCCTCGCGCACGGTGTTCCACACAGTTCGGGCGCTGGTGTTGTAGAGCCCGACCGGCCGGATGCGGTCGACACGCCCTTGTAACCCGAAGGTATTGACCACATCGAAGTCACCCCAACGCCCGAACATCGCATGCGAAGCCGAGAAACCGCCGGCCAGGCGGCTCTCGCCCTGCTTGAACTGGTCGCCGGTGGCGCAGCTTCCGCTGGCGGCGAAATCGTTCAGGCAATACTGGAAATTCGACCACAGGTCGAGGCCGGAATTGAGCCACCAAATGCTCGCATTGCTTTGGCTGGACTCACCGCGTTTCGCCCATTCCCCAGCCAGGCTGTAGCGATACGTCTCGCCGCCGGTCGTCGAATCCAGCGATCCAAAGCGGTCGACCGCGCCACTGTCGATGGCGCGCTGGGCAATCTGGTCAGTCGAATTCCATTTGCCGCGATAAGCCATGCCGGTCAGCGAGAACCCGTTGCTGCGCGTGCCCTGGCTATAGCGCAGAACGCCATTCACCTTGCGATAGTCTTCCGGCACCGCCCACGGCCCATCGTTGTGGAACAACTCAAGGCCGTAGAGCAGGTTGCCGGCACCAAGCTCGGGCGACCCTGCAAGCAGGGTGCGGAGGTAGCGATTCTGGCCGAGCGTCATTTGTGCCAGCGACGAGTCCATTTTCCGGAAGTAATCGATGTGCGCCGCGCCGACCGAGGAAAAATCGCCTTCATTCGCGAAATACGGCCCCTTACGGTACTTGATGCGGTCGACCAGCTCCGGAATCAGGAAATTGAGATCGGTATAACCCTGGCCGTGGGCATGCGTCGGCATGTTGACCGGCACGCCGCCGACCCAGGTGGCGAAATCGGTGCCGTGGTCAAGATTGAAACCGCGCAGGAAATACTGGTTGGCCTTACCGTCGCCGGCATGTTGGGTGACGATCATCCCCGGCACCATTTCCAGCGCCTCGGCGGGGCGCAGCAGCGGCACCGCCTGCAGGCGCTGGCTGGAGACAACGCCTTCGCTGGCTGCTGCCGCGATGCCTTCGAGATTTTCGGCTCTGGCCCGAACTTCAACCGTCGACAACTCGACGGGCGCTTGCGCAAACACGCGAGCGGAAACCATTAGAACATATGAACAAATTATTTTTTTTCTTAACGTCATTGCCAAAAAAAGCCGGTCTCCCGGCAACTTCCGATAACTTTTTTACGCCATCGCCGGCTGGCGTGTCAGGCGAAGCGCGACCACGAAACTGATGGCGATAATCGCCACCAGCGTAAAACCGAACACCAGTTCCTTGCCCTCGCTCCAGGCATCGACTGCCGGCAACAGCAGCTTGGCGACGCCGAATCCCGCCACCAGCAGACTGACACCCGAGACGACCAACCCCATGACCCGCGAAGCGATCAGCGCCACCTGATCGGCGCGGGCAATCAGACGGGCGATCCACAGGCCGTTGATGCCATCGGTCAGCAACATGCCGAGGGTGAATAGCAAGCCGAGCATCAGGGCGTGATACCAGCCGCCGAATCGGGTCGCCGTGAGTGCGAAGAAAGCAGCCTGGGAGAGGGTATCGAAGGACAGCGCGAACAATGCGCCGACAAGCGCCACCAGCATGGGCTGCGACGCCTGGCCGAGGCTACCCAGGAATCTGCCCTTGAGGCCCACTGGTCGCACCAACTCCTGCGGCCTGGCGCGCAAAACGGCTGCGAGATTCAAGGTGCCGAGCGCAATCAGGAAGAGAATGGATACCAGTGCACCGAGCACGCCGAACCATTCCGGCACGGCCCACCGTTCAGCAACCAGCGAGACGCCCACGGCGATTCCCACCACGACGGCGCCGTGGCCGAACGAGAAGAGCGCGCCGCAATAGCGGGCCATGCGCGGCCTGGCCCGGGCATTGAACCGGGTAAGACCGTCGATGGTCGCCAGATGATCGGCGTCGAAGCCATGCTTCATGCCAAGCACGAAGGTCAGGATCAACAGGGACAACCAGTCGGATGGCGGGGTGGGCATTACAAAAGAAATATGAATGTTTTCAAATTTTTCATATTTGATGATGCCATACGAAGGCGCCATCGCCCATACGCACTATTGCGGAAATTTAACGCGAGGGACGATAGTGTTGGTGCCGGGAGCCGTTTTCGTCATGGCTATGGGCATGCTCCACCTCGAGTGCGACCACATTCAGCGCACCATGGCGCACGCCACGCTCGGCGATCAGGCTTTCGGCAAAGCGGCGAACAGCCGCCGTTTCGCCACGCAACACCACCGACTCGAGACAGTTTTCGTGGTCGAGATGGGCGTGCATGGAGGCCACTGTCAGATCGTGATGGTCATGCTGTAGCCCATTGAGGCGTTCGGCCAGCTCTCGTTCGTGGTGGTTATAGACATAGGAAACGTTGGCGACGCAGTATCCGCTCGGCGCGGCACGCTGGCGATCCGCCTCGATGGCACCGCGTATCAGGTCACGCACCGCCTCGGAGCGGTTGCTGTAACCGCGCTCGGCGATCAGTCGGTCGAACTGGGTGGCCAGCGATTCATCGATGGAAATGGTGAAACGATCCATGGCCGGCTCCAGAAAAGTGGACAGAGGACAATTTTTGCATACCAGACGAGATTTTTGCGCATATGCAGAAATACTGAAACACGAACTGATGCGGCTTTCCGCACCCCCCACTCGCAATGCGCATAAACGTATGACCTTTGCCCTATTTTCCAGACACCGCTGTTTGGATAGAGTTAGTAAAACGATGTAAAGACCATGGGGTAATCGATGCAAGATCATCACAAACAGGTGCCTGTCCGGCCTCTGGCGAGACTGGGCGGGCGCCCCGAATTTACCGCTGCCGTACGTTACCGGAACGGCGGTCGGGAATTGTTCCACATTCGCAACGCCAGCGACATGAAGGACGCACGTTCCGTCGTACTCGACGAACTCGACAACGTGCAATCGGTGATGATCGCGCTACGCGGCTGACACAACTCAGCAGATGCGCGGCAATTGATCGCCGGTCAGCCAGTCGACGATTCTTCTGCCGCCAAAAGCGGTGGTCATCTGCACGAAACGGTGCGGATCTTCCTGCACTGTGCCAATGATCGCGGCACGGGCACCGAGCGGGTGTGATCGCATCGCTGCCAGCAACATTTCTGCATCGTTTTGTGCGCAGATCGCCACCAGTTTGCCCTCGTTAGCGACATAAAGCGGATCGAGCCCAAGAAATTCACAAGCCGCAGCGACTGCCGGGCTGACCGGCAGCGCCTTTTCATGCACCATCATGCCGACGCCCGATTGCCGCGTAATCTCGTTGAGCGTCGTTGCCAGACCGCCGCGCGTCGGGTCGCGCAACACGCGAATATCGGCACCACTGGCCAGCATGGTGGCGATCAATCCATGCAAGGCCGCCGTATCCGAGACGATGGGCGACTCGAAACCCAGGCTCTCGCGCCCGGCCATGATCGCCATGCCGTGGTCGCCGAGCGTGCCGGAAACCAGAATCGCGTCGCCCGGCCGCGCCCGGGAACCCGACAACTCACACCCCGGCGGCACGACGCCGACGCCAGTGGTCGTAATAAAGACACCATCGCCCTTGCCGCGCTCGACCACCTTGGTATCGCCGGTGACGATGGGCACCCCGGCTTCGCGTGCGGCTTTCGCCATGCTGGCAACGATGCGCGCCAGATCGGCGAGCGGGAAGCCTTCTTCGAGGATGAAGGCGGCTGAGAGCCACAGCGGCTGCGCCCCCATCACCGCCACGTCGTTGATCGTGCCATGCACCGACAGGCAGCCGATGTCGCCGCCCGGAAAGAACAGCGGCGAAACGACGTGGCTATCGGTGGCCATGACCAGCCGACCGGCACCGGGCGCCGGCAGCACCGCGCCGTCGTCGCCCTGAGCCAGCCATTCGTTGCCGAGATGGCGGGCGAAGAGTTCATCGATCAACTGCGCCATCGCCCGGCCACCGGCGCCATGCGCCATATCGACACGGCCATTTTTGAGATCGAGCGGCCGCAGGTAATTTTTGCGCGCTTCAGACATCCTTGTAGCGCCCATAGGTGTAGTGCGCGGCACAGGCGCCCTCGGAGGAAACCATGCACGAGCCGACCGGATTTTCCGGGGTGCACACCGTGCCGAACAACTTGCATTCCTGCGGCCGTTTGACGCCGCGCAGGATCTCGCCGCAATCGCAGCCCTTGTGGTCGGCGACGGGCTGGTAGGCCAGCGCAAAGCGTCGCTCGGCATCGAATACGGCAAATTCGGCGCGTATTTTCCGTGCCGAAAGGGGCAGGGTGCCCAGGCCGCGCCACTCGAAGCTTTCCCGCAACTCGAAGACTTCCTCCATCAACGCCTGCGCCTTGCGGTTGCCGTCGCGGTCGACGGCCCGCACGAACTCGTTTTCGACTTCTGCCCGGCCTTCGTTGACCTGGCGGATCAGCATGCGGATCGCTTGCAACACGTCGAGCGGCTCGAAACCGGCAATCACCACCGGCTTGCCATACTGAAGTGCGAACGGCTCATAGGGCCGGCTGCCAATAATGGTCGACACATGGGCCGGGCCGACGAAACCGTCGAGATGCAGTTGCTGGTCGGCACCTTCCATGATGCTGGCGATGGCTGGCGGCGTCAGCACGTGGCAGCAAAGCACCGAAAAATTCTTCAAGCCGAGCGCGGCGGCCTGCTTGATGGCAACCGCCGTCGGCGGCGTCGTCGTCTCGAAGCCGATGGCGAAGAAGACGACCTGTTTGTCCGGATTCTGCTGCGCCAGCGTCACCGCATCGGCGCAGGAATAGATCATGCGAATGTCGCCACCGCGCGCTTTCGCCTTCAACAGCGACAACCCATCCGAGGCCGGCACGCGCAGGCAGTCGCCGTAGGTGCACAAGATTGCGCCGTGCTCCAGCGCCAGACGGATCGCCTGATCGACGCGGCCGATGGGCAGCACGCAAACCGGGCAGCCGGGGCCGTGGATCATGCGGACGTTTTCCGGCAACAGGTCGGCAACGCCGTAGCGCGAAATGGCATGGGTGTGGCCGCCGCAGAATTCCATGAAATGGTAGCGGCGGGCCGGGTTCACTTCGCTGGCGATGGCAGCGGACAGCTTGCCTGCCACTTCGCCATCGCGGAATTCGTCGATGTATTTCATCAGTGCAACGTCGAATCGCCATCCAGCTGGCCAAGCTCAGCGAACAGCGCCAGCGTCTTGGCGGCCTCTTCCGGGTCGAGCTTGTTCAGCGCATAGCCGACATGGACGATCACGTAGTCGCCGACCGCCACATTATCGACCAGCGCCAGCGAGATTTCCTTGCGCACGCCGGCCAGATCGACCACCGCGTTATCGCCTGCGCGCAGTTCAACGACTTGCGCGGGAATTGCCAGACACATCTACTTCTCCTTGAACATCCGTCGCGCCACCCAGCCTTGGCCAAGCGCCAGACCGCCGTCGTTGGGTGGCGCCTGACGCGCTTCGAGCAGAATCAGTCCTGCGCTTTCGAGATGCGTGCGCAGCGCCAACATCAGCACGGCATTCATGGCACAGCCGCCGCCGACCGCGATTTTTGCCCCTTTTTTGCCGTCGACCGCAACCAACGCCCATTCTGCCAGCCCGGCGGCCAGTGTGGTATGGAATAGCGCGGCACCGTAAGCCGCATTGGCACAGTCGAGCAGGGCGGGCACCAAGGGCGAGAAATCGAGCACACCATGCTGAATGCGCCAGCCGCCAGCCAGTGCCGGCACCGGCCCGTAACTTGCCGCCAACCCCTCCAGTTCCATCGCCGCCTGCCCCTCGTAACGCGATTCGGCGCGCACCCCAAGGATGCCGGCCGCCGCATCGAACCAGCGGCCGAGGCTGGAAGTCGGCGGGCAGCGCAGATCGCGGGCGAGCATGGTCAACAACGGGCCGGCATCGCGTTCGGGGTAAGTATCCTTTAGCCAGGCGCCAATGCGGTAGCCAAGGCCCGCGCCGTGCAGGGCCGAGACCGCCATGCGCCACGGTTCGCGGGCGGCGCGCTCGCCGCCGGGCAATCTGAGTGGCAGCAAATGGCCGCGTCTTTCGCACAACGCGCCGTCAACGTGCAGCAATTCACCGCCCCACAACCCACCATCCGCCCCGAGGCCGACGCCATCGATGGCCAGCCCGATAACCGGCTCGTTGATCGCATGTTCAGCACAGATCGCCGCAATATGGGCATGATGGTGGCCAACTGCCAGCGCTGGAATGGCCAGTTCCCCGGCCAGCCGCAAGGCGAGATGGGTGGACGCGAAATCCGGATGCAGGTCATGGGCGACCAGATCCGGCCGCACATCGAGAATGGCCAGCAGATGCGCCACCGTTTCTTCGAGAAAGCCAATCGCCGCCGCGTTGTCGAGCCCGCCGATGTGCTGCGACAGAAAGGCCTCGCGACCTTTCAGGACGCAAACCGTGTTCTTCAGGTAGCCGCCGAGCGCCAGTACCGTCGGCCCATCCTCGGCGAGCGGAATCGGCACCGGCACGTAGCCACGCGCACGGCGAATGAA
>ERZ1645187.2659-NODE-2659-length-15539-cov-5.366766_pt1 | contig 15539 bp, 15 predicted proteins | sample MGYA00575352_ERZ1645187 | MGnify/ENA primary metagenome ERZ1645187 (study PRJEB40837, sample SAMN11349314) | freshwater sediment metagenome | isolation source: river sediment | host: Sediment | place: India: Wazaribad , New Delhi | collected 2017-02-21 ...
CTCGCGACCCCGACCTTGGCAAGGTCGTGCTCTACCAACTGAGCTATTCCCGCATGAAACTTTCTTGCCGGTTTGGTTACTGACAAGGCCGCCCATTCTAGGGGCTGGCGCCCAATAGTCAACCGTATTTCCGGCCTAAATCAGGGGCTTGGCTGAAATGATGATGCCATTATTGTCTGTATAGAGATATTGGCCCGGCCTGATATCAACCCCGGCAAAACGCAGCGGCACATTCAGGTCACCAAGACCGCGCTTCTCGGTTTTCAGGGGAATCACCCCCAGCGCCTGCACACCCAGCTCCAAAGCTGCCAGTGCATCTACGTCGCGGACCGCACCGTAGATCACCACGCCACTCCAGCCCTGGCGCACAGCACTCTCGGCAATCATGTCGCCCAGTAAGGCACGACGAAGTGAACCGCCACCATCTACCACCAGCACGCGGCCGTGTCCGGGCTGCGCCAGCTGCTCCTTGACCAGGGAATTGTCCTCGAAGCATTTGACAGTGACGATCTCGCCGCCAAATGCCTCCCTGCCACCATAGTTGGCAAACAGCGGCTCAAGCACAGACACTTCCTGTTCGTGTGCATCACAAAGGTCCGGGGTTGATATAGTCATGATGTCCTCAATCTACGAGTATCCCGATGCTCTGCCGCTCAACAACGGGTGAATATTTCCTCAGCGCGAGACCACAGGATGATGCTGCCTTGCCACTCTGGATATCGAAAGCAATACCATGCCAGGGGCAACGCAACTCCGAACCCGTAATACTCGCCCTGGCAAGGCTAGCCCCAGCATGTGGACAGGCATTGTCGATGACATGAATCTGGCCATCATGCTGGAAAAGGAGTAGATTGCGCCCTTCCAGCATGATGGCCCGTCGATAACCGTCATGCAGTCGATGCAGTTTTTCCAGCTCGAGAAAACGCATAACAGGGTACCCTGCCCTCGCGCAAATTCTTCGCCCTATGACACAGATGCCTACAAGAGCACCCACCCTGTTGCCTGTGACGTACGCGGGCGACAGTACGGCGTATTTTCACACTATTGCCAGCCAGCTGCCAATGGCGCTGATCCTGCAAAGTGACAGCCAGTTGCCCTCTCCCTCCAGCAGTGGTGTCATTGGCAACCGACGTGGCCGCTATGACATTATCTCGGCACAACCTGCGTACTGGCTAGAAAATCACCAGGGCTTCTGCCACTGGCATGGCGATTCCGCACCCGACATCCCCCTGGACGGCCTCGACAGTTTCACGTGCCTGCACCAGCTGCTCGACCGTATCCAGCAACACAACATTGATTACAGTGTCTGCCTGCGGGAGGAAATTCCCTTCTGCGGCGGGCTCATTGGCTACTGCAGCTATGACCTTGCCCGCGAATATATTGTCTTGGGCAACAGTGCTGCCAAGGATATCGATTTGCCAGACATGCAGTTCGGCTTCTATACCTGGGCTTACATCCAGGATCATCAACGCCACCAGAGCTGGCTGGTGATGCATCCGGATTGCCCCCCTGATTTGCGAGAATTGCTACCTACGCTGTTACAGACAGCTGCAAACGCTCCAGCGGCCAGAAAGTCTTTGCACACAGGCCATTTTGTTTCCAGCCTGACACGCTCCCAGTACAATCAGCGCTTCGCAAAAATCCAGGAATATATTGCCAGTGGCGATTGCTACCAGGTCAATTTCTCCCAGCGCTTCTCTGCCAGTATCAAAGCGCCGGCAGCGGACATTTACCTAAGGATGCGGGAGGTCATGCCGTCGCCCTTCAGTGCCTTCCTGCCTGTCCTGGGTTCAGGTGGCGACGATGCAATCATCAGCCTGTCACCGGAGCGCTTCCTGCAACTCGATATGGACAGGGTCGTCAAAACACAGCCGATCAAGGGCACAACCCCGCGCAGCGCGGATCCGCAAACTGACCGGAACAATGCCAGCTGCCTGCAACAGGATCCGAAGAACCGCGCCGAAAACCTGATGATTGTCGACCTGCTGCGCAATGATCTCGGGCGCGTCTGTCAGGTCGGCAGCATACGCGTTACGGACCTTTTCGAGTTGCAGAGCTTTGCCAATGTTCACCATCTGGTCAGCACGATTACCGGCACGCTGGCAGAAGGGCTGAATGCAGCCGACTTGCTCAAGGCCTGCTTTCCCGGTGGCTCTATCACCGGCGCCCCGAAAATTCGCGCGATGCAAATCATTGAAGAACTGGAACCTCACCGTCGCTCTATCTATTGCGGCACTATCGCAATGCTCTCGGCCCACGGCACGATGGACAGCAGCATTTGTATCAGGACCATGCTGCTGAAGGACGGCACCATCCATTGCTGGGGAGGCGGCGGGATAGTGGCTGACTCGACCACTGACAGTGAGTACACAGAATCAATGACCAAGGTCCAGTCATTGCTCGACACACTGTCTTGCCAGCAATAAACAAAGAACCCGGCGATTGCCGGGTTCTTGCTGGATGGATACATAGTAAAGGCTTCAGTTGACGGTAATCAGGCTACGGTTTTTCTCGACAGTAGCCGGACCAATGCCCGTGACATTCAGCAGATCGTCGGCACTTTTGAAAGGACCGTTTTGTTCACGATAGCTGACAATCGCTTCCGCCTTCTTCAGGCCTACACCGTTAAGTTGTTGGGCGAGTGTGGCAGCATCCGCCTGGTTGATATTGACTGTTGCTGCAACAACCTGCTGCGTCGTAGCCGGCTTGACTTGCTGCGCGGGTGCCTTGCTTGATTCGGCCTGGACCGGCATTGCCAGCAGGCCAAAAGCCAGGAAAAGAACAGACAATAAGGTGTGAAGATTTTTCATTGCGTTACTCCATGTAAAAGCGCATCCATCCATGCAAAGTAACTATCGCAAAAAATCTCCTATAAGGCTGTAAGTCATTGCAGCATTTTTTGTAAGAAATGTCTGACAAACAAACTAGCCGAGTGTCTTGATGATGGCCTCCAGCATAGCTGCCGGATTGGCTGCCTGAGTAATCGGCCTGCCAATCACCAGATAGTCACTGCCTAACGCGACAGCTTCAGCCGGGGTCACCACCCTACGCTGGTCACCAAGCGCGGAGCCTGCCGGCCTGATGCCAGGAGTCACCAGACAGAAATCGGTGCCAACAGCATCACGCAGGAGTGTGACTTCGCGCGCAGAACAGACGACCCCATCAAGCCCTTCCGTCGCGGCCAGTTGCGCAAGCCGAACAATATGGGCCTCCAACGACTCAGCAATGCCGGTTTGCTGCAGATCGCCCTGCTCCATGCTGGTCAGCACGGTCACGGCAATCAGCAAAGGATCCCCAGGCCCAGCCAAGGCTCTGCGTGCTGCAGCCATCATCGCCGCGCCACCTGAAGCATGCACATTGACCATCCACACACCAAGATCCCTGGCCGCCATGAGTGCACCAGCGACCGTATTGGGGATATCGTGAAATTTGAGGTCAAGGAACACATCGAACCCGGTATCCACCAGACGCCTGACCAGTGACGGGCCACACGAAGTGAACAGCTCCTTCCCTACTTTCAGGCGACACTGTGCGGGAGAGAGTTTCTCGACAACTGAAAAGACATCCGCTTCATTGCTGTAGTCGAGGGCAACTATGATCGGCGACTTCTTCATACAGGCAAAACCCGCAAGCAAAAGTGTTTATCGGGGAGCTACAGCAGATTTCTGCTTGATGGCTTTGAGCTGTTTACGCATCAATTGCAGATGCATCTGGTGCCTCAGTGACTGGATTGCGCTGACACTTAATCCCAGCAAGGTTCCCGCCACAAAAAAAACCAGCAGCCACAACGCCAGCGGAATGCCTGTAACCTCCCTGCCAAACCAGGTGACCGTAACAGCATCTAGATTCTCAAGGTAAAACCACACGCCGAGCACAGTTCCAGCAAGAAGCAGCAGCGCCGAAATCAACTTATAGGCTATGTTCATACCTTAACCACTCTGCAGCCAGAAACAAAAACGGCATGGATTATAAACCATGCCGTTCCATCGGGCTTCCAGATAACCCTTGATCATTCCGGAATAATTTGCGGACCTTTCAGTTTTCTCGAAACAGTCAATTTAGCAGAGCTGCAGGCCTTGTATTTTTGCGGCAAGTCAGTGGCTATCAACACCACCTTTTCGGAAATGGCAACGCTATCCTTCCTGGCATTACCTTTGAACTTGTATGAACTGATAGTAAATGCGGCATCGGGAAACTCGAAACCCAATTCTGCGGCTTTCTGTTTCGCCTTGGCAACCGCCATGTCGACAAACTGCCCGGCTGCCTCTTCGGGAGTGGCCGCACCTGCATACTGCAATGTCAGTCGGTTACCCTTCCGCTCATAAATAAGGCCATCGACAGACGAACCGGTAAAGATATTGTCATTGAAAAGCTGGAAAGTGCTACCCGTGCCGCCACCTGCACCAAACTGCATGGTGACTGAATTGCCCATGGTCACCGGCGCGCCACCACTGAGGGCAACCGGGCCGCACTTCAATATGCCTTTGGCCTTGATTTCACCGGCCAAGGCATAGCTCTTGAAGGCGATATCATGCTGCACAGCCTGCGCAGTCGACACCACGCAACCCAGCAACAAGGCAGTCAGAACGAACTTGGCTTGTCTCATTACGGCATCACCTCAGGGGATATGTATTTATTATCTCTCGAATTGATGACAGTGCAAGCATTGGCCTGGCTGCCTTCCAATCCAGAAATAAAAAAAGGCATGACCTACACCAGCAGGCCATGCCTTTTGCGTTACAGACTATTAATTAAGGGGTTTCGACACCAGTGTATTGACGGGTAACAATCGCAGTACCGATACATGGGCCGTCAGCTGATGAAGTCTGGGCAACTTCTTTAACCTTGGCAGTGGTGCCAGATTTGCCAAATGAAGCAGTCATAGTGTAGCTATCCAGACCAGCATTCTGCTCGAAGTCAGGGTAGGCATTCGCCTTGATCAGCAGCGCCTTGCCCAGCATCAGTGAATCCGCAGGGGTCACTGGATGGGTCAGCATCTTGTTCTTGCTACGGGATTCGATAACGAAATCGACAATGGTACCTGGTGGCAACAAGCTATCATTAGTCCACTCAAGGCCTTGGCCGGTTTCATCGCCAATTACATTCAAAGTGGCAGTTACAGGCAGCAACAGCGGATCAGCAGTACCCTTGCCAGTGAATTTCATGCCGTAGCATGTGCCAGCGGCCTTCAGCTTCAGCTTGCCGACCAAGTCGAAAGTCTTGCCCGTGAGCTCAAACGGTGCGGCATTGGCTGCCATCGGCAGAGCCAGAGTCAGCGCAGCAGCGATAATTGATTTTTTCATGATCCTTATTCCCCCATGGAGTATCTGGTTGTTTAGTGGCTTAGCCGCAAACGTACTATGCACGGCTCTTTATAATCAATATTCAGTCATCAGTCAACAAGCTTTGGTTGACTCTATCCCTCAACTCCTTGCCAGGCTTGAAATGAGGGACATATTTACCGGTCAACTTCACAGTACAGCCTGTCTTCGGGTTACGGCCTATGCGAGGGGCACGGTAGTGGAGCGAAAAACTGCCAAATCCCCTGATCTCGATCCTGCCGCCAGTAGCCAGGATCTGGGCCATGCTGTCGAGCATGGCCTTGATGGCCAGCTCGACATCCTTGGCCGACAGCTGTTCCTGCCTGGCTGCTATGGCTTCGATCAATTCCGATTTGGTGACTGTCTTGCGCTCCACTATCGCACCCGCTCAGGCCATAACCTTACTGATTTTGTTGCATCTGGGCCTTGATCAGGTCGCCGATAGTCGTCGGGGCCGCTTGTTCGGCTTCCTTCTTGCTATGCTCCCGGATCGCATCCTTCTCGTCGTCAACATCCTTCGACTTGATGGACAGGCCGATACTGCGGTTCTTGCGGTCGACGCTGATGATCTTGGCTTCCACCTCTTCGCCTTCCTTGAGGGCGTTGCGGGCATCTTCCACCTTGTCGCGGCTGATTTCCGAAGCCTTCAGGGTTCCCTCGACATCGTCGGCCAGCTTGATAGTAGCCGCCTTGGCGTCTACCGACACGATCGTTCCTTTCACAATGCTGCCCTTGTCATTGGCGGCAACATAGTTTGAGAACGGGTCATTGTGCAGCTGCTTGATGCCCAGCGAGATACGCTCACGCTCAGGGTCGATCGCCAGGATAACGGTGTCGAGCTCATCACCTTTCTTGAAGTTGCGGACAGCCTCCTCGCCAGTCTCGTTCCACGAGATATCAGAGAGATGGATGAGGCCATCGATATTGCCTTCCAGGCCGATGAAGATGCCGAAATCGGTGATCGATTTGATCTTGCCGCTGATCTTGTCGCCCTTGTTGAAACGACGGGCGAATACATCCCACGGGTTTTCCTGGCACTGCTTGATACCCAGGGAAATACGGCGACGCTCCTGGTCGATATCCAGCACCATCACATCGACTTCGTCGCCAACCTGGACAACTTTTGACGGATGGATGTTCTTGTTCGTCCAGTCCATTTCAGACACGTGCACCAGGCCTTCCACGCCTTCTTCCAACTCGGCAAAGCATCCGTAGTCGGTCAGGTTGGTGATGCGGGCGCGCACCTTGGTGCCTTCCGGGTACTTGTTGGTGATGACCACCCACGGATCGTCGCCGAGCTGCTTCAGGCCCAAGGATACGCGGTTTTTCTCGCGATCGAACTTGAGGACCTTGACTTCGATCTCATCGCCCACAGCCACGATTTCGCTCGGATGCTTGATGCGCTTCCAGGCCATGTCGGTGATGTGCAGCAGGCCGTCAACGCCACCGAGGTCAACAAATGCGCCGTAATCGGTGAGGTTCTTGACCACACCCTTGACGCGCGAACCTTCCTGCAGGTTGGCGAGCAACTCTTCGCGCTCGGCGCTGTTGGCAGTTTCGAGAACGGCACGACGTGACACGACGATGTTGTTGCGTTTCTGGTCGAGCTTGATGACCTTGAATTCCAGCGCCTTGCCTTCGATATGCGCGGTATCACGCACCGGGCGCACATCGACCAGCGAGCCCGGCAGGAACGCACGGATACCCTGGATATCGACAGTAAAGCCGCCCTTGACCTTGCCGTTGATCAGGCCAACCACGGCTTCTGATGCGGCAAATGCTTTTTCCAGAACTTTCCATGCCTCGACACGCTTGGCTTTTTCACGCGACAGGCGCGTTTCACCCATGCCATCTTCTACAGTTTCCAGGGCAACCTGGACTTCGTCGCCGACATTCAAAGTGAACTCGCCACGCTCGTTCAGGAACTGGGCGCGCGGGATAACGCCTTCTGACTTGAGACCCGCGTGCACGGTAACCCAGTCGCTGTCGATATCGATAACCACGCCGGTGACGATTGCACCTGGGTTCATCTCGACAGTCTTGAGGCTTTGTTCAAACAGTTCTGCAAAACTTTCCATTCATACACCTTTGCTGGCCACAGTTGTGACCGGTATCGCCGCAAGCCAGTTCCTGCGGGTCTGTATTTGAGAGACAACTGCCCTGCTCCGCGTACGGTTCTGGACAATCAACAGGCAGTTGCCAACCTTACCCAGCCTGTGCAAATAAACCGCGCCGGGCGGCTTCTGCCAGTACTGTGTCTACCACCTCCCGGATGGTCATTGCCGTGCTGTCGATGTGAACGGCATCTTCCGCGGGGCGCAATGGCGCCACAGGACGGGCAATGTCGCGCTCATCGCGGGCGCGAATGTCCTCCAGGAGGGCGGGCAGGCTAACACCCTCTCCTTTATTTATCAACTGGTTATAACGCCTGTTAGCCCGCTCTTCAGCACTGGCCGTGAGGTAGACCTTCAGCGGGGCCGCCGGAAAGACCACGGTGCCCATATCCCGCCCATCGGCGACCAGCCCCGGGGGGCTGGCGAAATCACGCTGGCGCTGCAACAGCGCGGCGCGCAAGCCAGGCAAGGCACCGACACGGGAGGCGCCGGTACCGGCCGCCTCACTGCGGATGGCATCGGCCAGGTCAGTGCCGTCAACCAGGATGCGTCCGGCTTCGAACAGAATGGGCAAGGTATTCACCAGCGCCACCAGGGCGGGTTCGTCATCCAGCGCAATACCCCGGCGCTCTCCCATGACCGCTGTGATACGGTACAAGGCCCCGCTGTCCAGGCAGTGCCAACCCAGCCTGGCGGCGAGTTCATGGGCAATCGTGCCCTTGCCGGAGCCACCCGGGCCATCAATGGTGATCACCGGCACTGTCATGGCTCAGGACTCCCGGATGGCCAGGCCTGCGCCTGCTGCCAAAGACACAAAGCCGGGAAATGACGTGGCCACATTGGCACAGTCCAGGATGGTGACCGGGCCAGCAGAACGCAGTGCGGCCATGGCGAACGACATGGCGATACGGTGGTCGCCATGGCTGATGACGGTACCCGAGCCCAGCTGGCCGCCATCGATAATGATGCCATCGGGCGTCGGCTGTGCGCTGATACCCATTATCTGCAGCCCATCGGCCATGACCTGGATACGGTCGGATTCCTTTACCCGTAACTCCTCGGCACCGGTGAGCACGGTGCGCCCGCGGGCACAAGCTGCCGCAATGAACAGCACCGGGAACTCGTCGATGGCGAGCGGCACCAGGTGTTCGGGAATCGCAATCCCCTGCAATGGCGCTGAACGAACCCGTATATCCGCCACCGGCTCACCACCAACTTCGCGCTGGTTGAGCAATGCGATATCGGCACCCATCAGGCGCAGGATATCGATGATGCCTGTGCGCGTGGGGTTGATGCCGACATGCTGCAGGGTAATGTCTGAACCGTCGGCAATGCTGGCACCGACCATAAAGAAAGCCGCGGAGGAAATATCCGCCGGGACATCAATGCGGGTAGCCGTCAGCTTGCCACCACCCCGGACGCGTGCAGTGGCGCCCTGCACCTCTACCGGGTAGCCAAAGCCGCGCAGCATGCGCTCGGTGTGGTCGCGCGTCGGGGCGGGTTCGGTCACAGAGGTCTCGCCTTCGGCATACAGGCCGGCCAGCAGCACACCAGACTTGACCTGGGCACTCGCCACCGGCATCTCGTAGTGGATTCCTTGCAGCGTATGGCCACCACGCACAGTGACCGGGGGCGTGCCTTTGTCACCGGTGGTCTCGATGACAGCTCCCATGGAGCGCAGGGGTTTTGCCACCCGTTCCATCGGCCGCTTGGACAGCGACTCATCCCCCACCATCACCACATCGAAAGCCTGGCCAGCCATGAGCCCGGACAGCAAGCGCATGGAAGTGCCCGAGTTGCCCAGATCCAATGGCCTGGCCGGCGGCTTAAGGCCGTGCAGGCCTACACCGTGGATCGTCACCCTGCCCTGCGCTGGCCCTTCGATGCGCACACCCATGTCACGGAAAGCCTGCAGGGTCGCCAGTGCATCTTCCCCTTCGAGGAAGCCCTCAACCTCGGTCACACCCTCTGCCAGTGAACCCAGCATGATCGAACGGTGGGAGATGGACTTGTCGCCCGGCACACGGAACGTGCCACTGAGCTTGCCGCCTGGTTGTACGATAAATTTCACGATTGCCTCTGTAGTGATCATTGACTGCCGGGTTTGCGGCGCGCATACAGCTCACCGAAATAATCCCGCGCCTGCTTGGCCCGGGAAAAAACTTCAAATAGATGACTACCATCGCGATCGCGGATCGCATTGCGCAAATCAGCAAGATGCTGTTCGAAATCTGCCAATCCTTGCAGCAAGGCATCGCGGTTGGCGATGGCGATGTCATGCCACATGGTCGGGTCACTGCCGGCAATCCGCGTAAAGTCGCGGAAGCCGCCGGCCGCGTAACGGAATATTTCGTTATTTTGCGAACGCTGTGCCAGCGTATCCACCAGCGTGTAGGCCAGCATGTGCGGCAAATGGCTGGTCAAGGACAGCACTGCATCATGTTCCTCGACAGCCATCACCGAGACGTTCGCGCCTGCTGTACGCCACAAGGCAGAAACCGTATCAACAGCCTGGCGGTCGCTGTGCGGCAATGGCGTCAGAATGACTTCGTGGCGCAGGAACAACTGCGGATTCATGGCATCGATGCCGCTTTTTTCCGAACCGGCAATAGGATGGCCAGGAATGAATGTGGCTGGCACCTCGCCAAACACGGCGCGGGCATCCTCGACCACCGAGCCCTTGACGCTGGCGACATCGGTGATGATCACACCGCGCTGGACAGCTGCACGCAATTGTTCCAGCACTATGCGCACACTCAAGGTCGGGGTGGCGATGACCACCACGTCCCCGGCCTGCAATTCATCGACCAGCGGCAACAGTTCTATATCTGCACGATCAACCACGCCTCGCGCAACGGCCTTGCTGACTGTCTCGGCGCTGCGGCTGCTGCCCAGCACTGTGCGACAGCAAGTGGATTGCCTGATCGCACTGGCCAGTGAACCCCCGATCAGTCCCAGGCCGATAACGAGCATCCGCTCGGCAATCATGCTGCCAACACCTTGCGGCAGGCAACCAGGAAACGTTCGTTTTCTTCAGGCAACCCGACCGAGATACGCAACCATGTCGGCATTTCATAGACACCAACCGGACGCACGATGACACCTTCCTGCAGGAAAGCTTGGTACAACGGCGCAGCATCGCGCGCGAAATCGACAGCGATGAAATTGCCCGCAGACTCGATGAACGACAAACTCATGGATCGCAAGCCGGCCTCAAGTTGCTGCATGCCTGCACGATTCACGGCCAGGCTGCGTTGCAGGTAATCATCATCATCCAGCACAGCTTCGGCAGCAGCCAGTGCAAGGGAATTGACATTAAACGGTTCACGCAAGCGGTTCAGCAGGCCAGCCACATCGGTATGCGAGACGGAATAGCCAACCCGCAAGCCTGCAAGGCCATAAGCTTTGGAAAATGTGCGGGTAACCACCAGGTTCGGATACCTGTCCAGCAGGGTCAGGCCACTGGCGTACCCAGGCTTGTCGACATACTCATGGTATGCCTCATCCAGCACCACGATGACATCGGCTGGAATGGCTTGCAGGAAATTCTCAATAGCAGCAATAGACAGCCAGTTGCCAGTCGGGTTATTCGGGTTGGCAATGAACACGATGCGTGTATTGGCATCGACCAGAGCAGCCATCGCATCCAGATCATGGCCATAGTCCCTGGCTTCTGCAATTCGCAAAGCAGCTCCCAGCGCCCTGACCGCAATGGGGTAAACAATGAAGGCATGACGCGAGACCACAGCATTGCAGTCCGGTGACAGGAAAACCCTGGCGACCAGATCGAGGATTTCGTTGGAGCCATTGCCGATCGTCAACTGGCTCGCAGACACGGACAATTTGGCTGCCAGCTTCTGTTTCAGTGCATAGGCACTGCCATCCGGGTACAAGGCAAGCTTTGGCAGCGCCTGCTGGATCGCCGCCAATGCGGAGGCCGGTGTGCCGAGCGGGTTTTCATTGCTGGCCAGCTTGACGATATCGCTGATGCCAAGCTCACGCTCAAGCTCCTCGATCGGTTTGCCAGGCTGGTAGGGAGACAACCCGCGCACACCGGGCACTGCAAGGGAAACAAAGTCAGTCATGGGGAAACCTTGTTGCAGGAATCACATCACGGCGCGCGGGTAGGAACCGAGCACACGCACATCGGCTGCCTGTTCTGCCAGCCGCTCAAGGACGACACGAACCTTGTCGTCATCCGCATGGCCGACAAAATCAATGAAAAACACATAACTCCAGACACCGGCGCGGGACGGCCGGGTCTCGACACGGGTCAGGTCAATATTGGCGGCATGGAACGGCGCCAGCAGGTTATACAAGGCGCCCGGCTTGTTGCGCACGGCAACAATGATTGAGGTCTTGTCATCACCGCTCTTGGCAACGTTTTCAGTGCCGATGATGAGGAAGCGCGTGGAATTGTCCGGCATGTCCTCAATCTTTTCATGCAACTTAACCAGACCGTATTGCTCAGCTGCCATGTCACCGGCGATCGCAGCCGCATGCCATTCACCACGGATCCGGCGCGCAGCTTCGGCATTACTCGACACAGCAACACGCTCAGCCTTGGGGAAGTGGGAATCAAGCCATTTGCGGCACTGCGCGAGTGACTGGGCATGGGAATAGATGCGGGTGATGCTTTCTGTTTTCGTGACATCGGAAACGAGCAGGTGGTGATGGATACGCAGCTCGACCTCGCCACAGATACGTACGCTGGAATCCAGGAAATTATCCAGCGTGTGATTCACAACCCCTTCAGTGGAGTTCTCGACTGGCACGACACCGTAATTCACTGCACCAGCGGCCACTTCCCTGAATACCTCATCAATGGCAGCCATCGGGATAGAAACACAGGCATGGCCGAAATGCTTCAACGCAGCTGCCTGGGTGAAAGTACCTTCTGGACCGAGGTAGGCAACTCGAACCGGCTGCTCCAGCGCCAGGCAAGCTGACATGATCTCGCGGAACAGGCGCGCCATTTCCTCATTGCCCAACGGCCCGGTATTACGCGCCATCACATTGCGCAAGACCTGGGCTTCCCTTTCCGGACGATAAAATACGGTTGCAGGGTCTTCTGCTTTCTTGACCTCCGCCACCTCCTGCGCACAACGAGCCCGCGCCGAAATCAGCTCCTGGATTTGTGCATCGATCGCATCGATTTCTTCACGCAGCTGCTGCAGGGTTCTGCTCATCTCACCCTCTCTCAACCGTGCCGCGCAGCAAAAGCCTGCATGTAGGCAATCAGGGCATCCACCGCATCTTCACCAACGGCATTATAGATACTGGCACGCATGCCACCGACAGAACGATGCCCTTTCAGGTTGAGCAAGCCGGCCTCCTCGGCACCGGCGAGGAACGGCTTGTCGAGTTTCTCATCCGGCAACACGAAGGGCACGTTCATCCACGAGCGACTCTGCAATTCCACGGGATTGCGGTAAAAACCACTGCTATCGATATAGCCATACAATTTTTTCGCCTTGCGCTCGTTGATGGCTGCCATGCCTTCAACGCCGCCTTGCGCTTTCAGCCATTTGAACACAAGTCCGGCCAGGTACCAGGCATAAGTCGGCGGCGTGTTGTACATAGATTCATTGTCAGCGGCGACTTTCCAGTCGAGCATGGTCGGCGTGATATCACGCGCCCTACCGAGCAAGTCTTCGCTAACGATGACGATTGTCAAGCCTGCCGGACCAATGTTTTTCTGGGCACCCGCGTAAATCACGCCGAATTTCGACACATCAACCGGACGCGACAAGATAGTTGACGACATGTCGGCCACGAGCGGCACGTTACCGGTATCCGGTATCCAGTGAAATTCCACGCCACCGATAGTCTCGTTGGGCGTGTAATGGAAATAGGCAGCGTTCTTGTCCAGCTTCCAGCCATCAAATGCCGGAATAGTCGAGAAATTGCTGTCCTTGGCAGATGCCACGACATTGACCTTGCCGTAACGCTGCGCTTCCTCAATGGCTTTCTTCGACCACTGCCCGGTATTGAGGTAATCCGCGCTGCCACCAGAAGGCATCAGGTTGAGCGGAATCGCCGAGAACTGCATCGATGCACCGCCCTGCAGGAACAACACCTTGTAGTTGGCCGGGATATGCAGCAGCTCTCGCAGGTCCTGCTCTGCCGCCGTCGCAATGGCCACCATCTCGTCCGAGCGATGGCTCATTTCCATCACCGACAAGCCACGGCCCTGCCAATCGAGCATCTCGTCGCGGGCCTGCGCCAGTACCGCTTCCGGCAGTGCTGCCGGACCTGCACAAAAATTGAATTTCCTGCCCATTACCGCTTACTCGTCAATACCAGGTTCAGCATCATCACCCTCTTCCGTTTCCGCAATACGTTCGACGCCGACCAGGTTCTCGTCTTCCTTCAGGCGAATTACGCGCACACCCTGCGTGTTGCGCGACAGAACGGAGATCTCGTCCGTGCGCGTGCGCACCAGGGTGCCCTGGTCAGAAATCAGCATCAGCTGGTCACCATCAAACACCTGCACGGCACCAACCAGGCTGCCATTGCGTTCGGAAGTCTGCATGGCGATCACACCTTGCGTGCCACGACCCTTGGTCGGGAACTCGTCAGACTCGGTGCGCTTGCCATAGCCGTTCTGGCTGACTGTCAGGATCTTGCCGCCTTCGGCCGGGACGATAAGCGCAATCATGCGTGCATCATCAGCGAGGCGGATACCGCGCACACCGCGCGCCGTCCGCCCCATGGCCCTGACATCTTCTTCCTCGAAACGGACGGCCTTGCCGTTGCTGGCGAAGAGCATGATGTCGTTCTTGCCATTGGTAATCGCAGTGCCGACCAGCACATCCCCTTCGTCGAGCTCCAATGCACGCAAACCAACAGAGCGCGGGCGCGAGAATTCTGTCAGGAAGGTTTTCTTCACGGTGCCGTTGGCCGTTGCCATGAAGATGTAATGTTCTGCAGTGTATTCCTTAACTGGCAGGATGGAGGTAATGCGCTCGCCCTCCTCCAGCGGCAACAGGTTGACCATCGGCCGCCCGCGCGCGCCGCGTGCTGCCACCGGAATCTGGTAGACCTTGAGCCAGTAGACCTTGCCGACATTGCTGAAGCACAGGATGGTGTCGTGTGTGTTGGCAATGAGCAGGTGCTCGACAAAATCCTCGTCCTTCACGGCAGTCGCCGACTTGCCCATGCCCCCGCGTTTCTGCGCCCGGTATTCATCCAGTGGCTGCGCCTTGGCATAACCGGCGTGGGAAATGGTCACCACACGGTCTTCCGGCGTGATCAGGTCTTCCATGGTCAGGTCGAGCTGTGAACTGCTGATTTCAGTGCGGCGCTCGTCGCTGTAATCCGTCTTGACCTGTTCCAGCTCCTCGCGGATCACTTCCATCAGGCGTTTGTAGCTGCCGAGGATACCCAGGTATTCTGCGATCTGGTCCAGTTTTTCCTGGTATTCGGCCAGCAGTTTTTCATGCTCCATGCCGGTCAGGCGGTGCAGGCGCAGGTCGAGGATCGCTTGTGCCTGTTCGGCTGACAGGTAATACATGCCTTCACGCAGGCCGAATTCCGGTCCAAGGTTTTCCGGGCGGCAGGCTGCGTCGCCGGTGCGTTCCAGCCACTGTGCCACGGTGCCGGGTCGCCAGCCACGGGCAATGAGGCGTTCTTTCGCATCGGCCGGTGTCGGCGACTGGCGGATCAGTTCGATCACTTCGTCGATATTCGAGATGGCAACCGCAAGGCCTTCAAGGATATGGCCGCGCTCGCGCGCCTTGCGCAGCAGGTAGACCGTACGCCGCGTCACCACCTCACGGCGATGGCGGATGAACGCTTCCAGCATCTCTTTCAGGTTCAGCGTTTTCGGCTGGCCGTCGACCAACGCAACCATGTTTATACCGAACACAGTCTGCAACTGGGTCTGCGCATACAGGTTGTTGAGCAGCACTTCGCCGGATTCGCCGCGCTTCAGTTCTATCACCACGCGCAAGCCGTCCTTGTCAGACTCGTCGCGCAACTCTGAAATGCCCTCGATTTTCTTTTCCTTGACCAGCTCCGCGATCTTCTCGATCAAGCGCGCCTTGTTCACCTGGTAGGGCAGTTCGTGAATGATGACCGTTTCGCGATTGGCCTTGTCATC
>ERZ1645187.2660-NODE-2660-length-15537-cov-8.299638_pt1 | contig 15537 bp, 15 predicted proteins | sample MGYA00575352_ERZ1645187 | MGnify/ENA primary metagenome ERZ1645187 (study PRJEB40837, sample SAMN11349314) | freshwater sediment metagenome | isolation source: river sediment | host: Sediment | place: India: Wazaribad , New Delhi | collected 2017-02-21 ...
CATCAGACAGCTTGAAGCCAACGTGCCCAAGGTGCAGGGGCTGTACGAGCAGGCGAAGACCTCTGGCTGACCGTACAGGCTCCAGAAAAAGATAGCGCCCTACGCCCGTCTGGCGATGGGATTGGCCGGTTTACACCCCGTAGAACGGCAGACGCTACTGCTGAACCAGCGTGACGACTTCACCGGCCCGCGTCTTCAGCAGAACGGTGTCGCCCACCAGGCGCACCTCGTTGCAGCCGGCCGGGATGCGGCCCCGGTAATTCACGCACAGCTTGCCGTCTTCGGTGCGCCAGGTGCCATCGTCGCGCAAGCCATTGCTGAGGTCCAGGAAGAGGAAGCCGGAGTTCTTGATGTCCAGCCGCCACCCCAGGCCGTTGGGGCCCGCGGCTTTGAACACACGGTCGCCCAGGCGCGCGGCCAGCGCCTTGGCGTCGGGCGCTTGCGCCTCGGCGGGGAATTCGGTGGGGAAGGTCGTGGGCGCCGGGGACTGCGCCAGCGCCAGTGTGGCGGTGCAGCACAAGGTGGTGACCAGCGCGAGAGGTTTGAACATGACGGACTCCTTGGAGAGGGTGAAAAAGAGCGGCGCGGCAGGGTTGCCCGCTGGTCCGCGCCGCAAACCGTTGAAACAGGCTGTCTGGCGCCGTGGCGGCTGGTCCGAGGCATAAACGGCTTGCTTTGTGCACCAAATCAGCCATGCTCCAGCGTGGAATGGTCATTGATTGCTATGAAAATAGAAGTAATGACGGATGGAACGACGCGACGCCATCGGGGCGCAGATGGCGTGCGGGGCCGGCGTCAACCGATCACGGCGTCACGGTCGGGATGCCGATCTGCGTGAACAGCGCGTTGGCGGCGGTCAGGTTCAGGCGCGCGCGCTGGTAGGTGCTGGGCTTGTCCTGGTAGCCCCAGTAGACCTTGCCGCCGCGCTCGACGAAGACGCGGTTGTAGGTGAGCGTGGCGGTTTCGACCGGCGGGTTGTTGAGCTTCATGGCCCGCCCATCGCCCAGAGTTTCGATGGTGTAGGTGCCGGTGCCGATGGGGGCGCAGCTCATGGCACTGCCGGTGTACTTTTGCTTGCAGGCGTAGTAGGTCACAGGGTTGGCACCGCTGCCGGTAAAGGCCACGCGAATCAGCGTGTTGCCGGTGTAATAGCCGGTGGTGAGAACGCTGCCAGTGGGTGCGCTGCCGATGATGCCGATGCTGGCTGCTGCCTGGGACCAGTACGAGGCCAGAACGTCGCTTTTGAAGGTGGCGCCGCTGCTGGTCACGGTATCCTGACCGAAGACGCAGGGCGTGCCCTTGATCGCGGCGATCAGCTGTTCCAGCGTGGTGACCGGAATCGTCGCCGCCGTCTTGAACTCGTTGGAACGGCACGCGTGCAGCGGATCGGTGCTGCCATCCCCGCCCGCCTGAATACCTGCGCTGTAAATCTTGATCTCATTGGCCGGTCGCACGTCAAAGCCCGGCAGCGCGCTCACGGTGGTGTTGGTGTAGTACTGCAACTTGGAGCCGGTCGGAAAGGTGGCGCTGCCGAGCACCAGCTTGTCGGTGCCGTCTGCGGCGCTGGTACCCCACTTGGTGTAGCTGGTGCTGCCATATAGGTAGGGCGAGCTGCGCAGCGTGGAGACCACGCTGGCGATGCTCTGGCCCGAGACGTCCACGCTGGTGCGCGAGCCTTGGTTGAACGAATAGCCGCAGTAGGTGCCCGCCTTGGTGAAGCCTTTGTCGTCGCGCGGCACCTGCGTGTTCTGCCAGCCCAGCTGGCAGTCCACCCAGGCGGTTCCATTGAAGTGCAGGTCGCCACGGCGGCCGTAGTCGCCGTTGAAGGCCCAGTTGACGGTGGTGCCGGCGGTGTTCTGGGCGCGCAGTTCGCGGTAGCGCACCAGGCCATCGGTGGCGGGTGTGCTTTCCGCGGCGGTGCTGACGAACATCCGGTACGACCAGTTGTTGGCGTCGGTGAAGTTGAGCCACTCCAGGTTGCCGCCGGCGGTGATGGTGTTGGCCTCGCCGGTGGCGTTGGCCACCGAACGGTCGATGCCCACCTGCACCGGCAGCGTGGCGGGCGTGAGGCCGGTCTGCGGCGCCAGCGCGGCGACCTGTGTCTGGATCGCGGCGGTGCAGGCGGCGGAACCCACGCCGCTGGCGCAGGCGGTCTGCACGTCGGTGCTGGCGGCTGCGGCGACGATCTGCGGCAGCAGCTGCGTCAGCGCGTTGGCGACGGCGGCGTCGAGTTCGGCCTTGGTGACGGCGCCGCCGCCCGGCGCGGACGCACCCACGGCCGGGGCCAGGGCGGTGTTCTGCTGCTGCGTGGTCACCACCAGGGTGCGCGCGACGGTGGCCGCGGTGGCGGCGCCGGGCCTGCCGCTCTGGGTGTAGTCGGCCATCACGCTGGGCAGGCCCGACATCTCCTGCAGCATCTTGGCGGCGTCGGCGGTGCTCAGGTTCTGGCTGGCCGCGGTCTGCGCGACCAGCGTGGTCAGCGGGCTCACCACGGCGGTCTGGTCGGACGGCGCGGCCATGGTGTAGGCCACCGTCACCGGGCCGCTGTCGGCGTCCACCGCGTCGGTGCCCACGACGGCGATCACGCGGTATTTGCCGGCGTCGGCCTCGAGCACGGTCAGCGTGACGCTGCCGCTGGCGTCGGTGCGGCCCTGGGGCTCGTCGGCGTCGCAGGTGTTGTTGGCGTTCTTGTCCAGGCAGACGAGCGCGTTCTTGATGGCGCCGTCGATGACCTTCACCGGCACGTTCGTGGTCGGGGCGGGTGTCGGCACCACCGGTTCGGGGGCAGAGTCGCCCCCGCCGCCGCAAGCGGCCAGGGTCAGCAAGGCTGCGCCGGACAGCGCGAGCGAAAGGGGCTTGAGTCGAATCAGCATGGTGAGTCTCCAGTGAGGTTACGAAATGCAACCGGAGACTGAACGGTAGGGGCGTTAAGGGCTGCGCGCATCCCATGTTCTGGGGATGCCGGTTTGGGAAGAGCTGGGTCAAATACACCTGTCCCAACCCCCATCAAGGAACCGTATGAAAAGCAACACACGCAGCGGCGCCCGGGTCGACCTCATTGGCCGCATCCCCACCCCCACGATCAGCTCAGGCGCTCGAGACAGCGCCACCGGCCCCTGGGAGCGGACATGAACACCCTTGACTCCACGCTTGATGCGCCGGTGGATTTGTCGGCTTTTGTGGCGCTGTTTGATCAGGCCGAAGCGTTGATCCATGCCGGGGAGCCGGCGGTGGCGGTGCGGCGACTGGAGCAACCGCTATCGGCCACGGCTCGTTGCGTGCGAGCGGACAAGGTGAAGTTTTCCCGCCTGGTCGAGGCGGCCCGGAATCACGGCGTTTTTGACCTGGTTCAGCAGGATCCGTTCACCCGCAGGGCCTTCAGCAAGCCCCGTGGCTATGCGGGTGACGCGGTCATGCTCGATTACCTCTATTCCGGCGTCCCGCCCAGCGAAACCAGCGCCCTCGGGCGTGGAATCTTCGCGGCCACCACGCACTCGCCCATGGGACTCAGCGTGGTCTATCGCAAGGCCTTGCTGCGTTCCTTTATCGACGACGTGATCGCCCGAAAACCGGATGCGCGCATCCTGAGCGTGGCCTCGGGCCACTGCCGGGAGCTGGAGGGCTCACTGGTCGAGTCGTCGATGTTCAACGGAGAGTTCATCGCGCTGGATCAGGATTCCCTGTCTTGTGACGAAGTGCGCTGGCGCCAGCACGCGATGCGCGCGAATTCGCGAGTGCGTGTGCTTGAATCTTCCGTCAGAGCCTTGCTTGGAAACCGCCACACCGACCTCGGCCCGTTCGACCTGGTGTATTCCGCCGGGCTCTACGACTACCTGGATCTTGCCGTAGCGCAAAAGCTGACTTCGAAACTCGGCGCACTGTGCGGCCCGGACGGCCGCCTCCTGATCGCCAACTTTGTGCCCAATGGGTACAGCCGCGCCTACATGGAACTGTTCATGGACTGGCACCTGATCGTGCGCGACGACGCCGAGATGGCGGCGCTTGCCGGCCATGCGGGCCCGGGGAACGTGCGAGTTTTCCGCGATCCGCATGACAACGTGGTGTATGCGCAGTGGCGGCGGGGGTAGTCCGCTGTTTTGTCACACCACCAGCAACAACGCAAAGGAGTAACCGTGTTCCAAGTCATAACCACCCCCGATTCCCTCCACCTGCGCCAGGGCGCGGGCACAGGGTTTGATTCGATCGGCTTCATCAAGCAGGCCACCGAGCTCACCGCTTTGGCCATTGACAGCAGCGGCACCTGGCTGCAGGTCAAAGAAGATGGCAAGGGCGGCAAAACCGGTTGGTGCAGTGCCCGCTACTTGGTGGCGGCATCGGCTGTCGACAGCCCTTGGCTGGCTGTTGCAGCTAAAGAAATTGGCACAAAAGAAGCTCCCGGGAACAACTACAGCCATCCGCGCATCCAGCAATACTTGGCTACCGTCAACGACCTCAGCGCCCTCGAAAAGCGCCACGACGAAACCGCCTGGTGCAGTTGTTTCATGAACTGGTGCGTCGAACAAACCGGCAGGGTTGGCACGGACTCGGCCTGGGCCAAGTCCTGGGGCAATTGGCGTAAAGCCGCAGCCATCAGCGCCATGCAGACCGGCGACATTGCCGTGTTTGACCGCAGAAGCCCCAAGGGAGGAGGCGGGCACGTGGGCATTGCCATTGTCATCGACACCGTTGCACAAAAAGTCTTGTTGCTGGGTGGCAACCAGTCAGACGCCGTGCGCTACGCCTGGTACCCGCTGGACGGCATGCAGCGAGACACCCACTACAACCTGCTTTCACTGCGGAGGGCTTGAGCCATGATGGGAAATTGCAAAAAGACCGGCAAATGGCCAGCACCGGTTTTGTTGTTTGTGGGCGCGGGGTTTGGGCAAGGCCATGCACGAAATTAGTTTTCAACCGGTCAACGACAGCCTGCCGCCCCATCCGCCAGCGGCCGCGCTGGGAAAAAGCGTTGCGCACTTCGCCCGACCTGGCGGGCCAAACTTGCTGAGGCGCACCGATCGCCTGTTTCAATGGGTGGAGTCGCGACGGCAGGCCAATGTCTGGCCCTACGTGCGCTCACTCGACAGCGCCCCCGCGGCGACGACCGCCATCCGGTACGAAGCGGGCGATCCGGGTAACGGCATCAACCTGGCGTCGCAGGACTATCTGGGGCTTTCCAGCCACCCGCAGGTGCATGCAGCGGCCATTGAATCCATCGCGCGCTTTGGCGTGCACAGCGCTGGCTCTGGTGCTCTGCTGGGAAATACGTCGATTTCTCTGGAGCTTGAGCGGTCCATCGCGGAGACGCTTCATGTGCCGCACGCGTTGCTTTTCCCGACCGGCTGGGCCGCCGGTTATGGCGCGGTGGTGGCGCTGGTTCGGCCAGACGACCATATCGTCATGGACGAGCTGGCGCACGCCTGCCTGCAGTCAGGCGCACAGGCTTCCACCCGCAATGTGGTGCGGGTCAGGCATCTGGATACCGAGGCTTTTCGCACCGCGATTCAGATGATCCGCGCGACCGATGCAAGAAACGGCATTCTGGTCATCACGGAAGGGGTCTTTTCGATGGACGCCGACAGCCCGGACATCCGCAGCTTGCAGGCGATCTGCCGGGAATACGATGCCACCCTGCTCGTTGACATTGCGCATGATTTTGGTGCCCTTGGCCCGGGCGGTACCGGGCAGATCGGGATTCAGGGCATGCTGGGCGAGGTGGATCTTGTCATGGGCAGTTTTTCCAAGACTTTTGCGTCAAACGGGGGATTTGTTGCGGTGCGCACCCCGGAGGTCAAGCAGTTCATGCAGATTTACGCAGGGTCCTGGATGTTCTCGAACGCGCTGTCGCCTGTGCAGGCGGCTACCGTGCTGGAGGCTTTGCGAATCGTGCGTTCACCGGAGGGTGACCATTTGCGACATCAGCTGCAAGCAGCCAGCCTTGCCATTCGCGATGAATTTGGCAGGGGTGGTATTCACTGTTTGGGAGAGCCGACGGCCATCGTGCCAACGCCGGTGGGCGCCGAGGCGATTGGCCGCATTGCCAGCTGGCTGGTTTTTCGCAAAGGTGCGCTGGTCAATCTGGCCGAATTTCCCGTGGTGCCGGTGGGTGCGTCGCGGTTCCGCATTCAGATGATGGCGGCGCACACCGAAGCCCAGGCCCGAACCGGCGCCCGTCTGGTGATGGAGGCGCTGGCCGAGGCGCGGGAGATGGTGAAGTGGAGCAGAAGCCATGGCAATTCGGCGCGCGGATCGGAAAGCGTCGCTGACAGTCCGGTTTGACAGATCACACGGAGGGCGATCTGGATGAATTTGCTGGCGGCATCCTTTGCAAATGAGAAACGCCGCCACGACGCGGCTGGCGTTGCTGAAAGCGCCGTCAGCGACGATCAGCGGCTGATCGCGCAAGCGGTGTGAGCAGCGCGTGGATGCCAGATCCCTTCGAACAGCCGGACCGCGCGACCATGACCAAGATGTTCTGGCCATTGGCGATTGGGTTCCTGACCGGCGCTGGCGTGGTCGGCTTTCTGGTCTTCGAGTCTCTGGGCGGGGAGGTTTCGACGGCGCACTCGGTCCTGGCGACGTTGATGGGAGGTTTGTCGGGCGCCTTTGTTGGCGGATTGTTTGAGGAAAAGCCGATGGAGTGAAGTTGACCGAACCCGGGGGCGACGCGGGCGCGGCAAGGTGCGATTGGCCAATACGCCCCGTTGGACATCCGCCAACGGCTCCGCGACGCCATGAACGCCAGAAAAATGAGAAAAATAGCCAATTCCCATTGTGAAATGGTCATACGATGCTATCAAAAAATAAGTGTTTGGGGTAAATAGATAAGCATGAACGCGCTGCACCAGATGAACAGGCGGGTTCTTTTCCTTGTCCGTCGGGCAAATTGCCCCTACGCTGCGGACCGGCTGTCTCACTTTTCAAGGGGTTCAAATGACGAAGATTGTTTTCACTTCCTGCATGGACGCGGAGCGCGTGCCAGACCAGCCCGTCTGGGAGCAGATTCGCGCAGAGGACACCAACGTCCTGATGCTGCTGGGCGATCAGATCTACATGGACTGGGGCGACCTGGGGGGTTCGAATTGGCGCCGGCTGATTGATCGGAGGCCGGCAAAGGGACTGTTGGCCTTCGCCACCGAGATGCACCGGCGCTATGCGTTGCAATGGGAGGTGCCATCGTTTCAAGCGCTGATCTGCGGCTTTGCCGGGCGCGCCGATCCGTCGAAGTTGCTTCTGACTTGGGATGATCACGATTACGCCTGGAACAACAGTCTGGGCGTGGATGGGGACGACGACCATTGCGTGCCGGAAAAGGTGAAGCACGTCTCGCGCCGCTTGTTCGGGCAGTTCCGCGAGCAGCTGCGCGAGGCGCCGGCTGGTGCGGCTTATCCCGCGATGCCTGGGGACTGGGACGTACCGCTTGATCCCGCCGCCCGGGGTGACCTGTTCTGGAGAGGCGCGCTCGACGCTGCCGCCGGGCCGCAATGCTTGCTGCTGGACACCCGCTGGCACCGCGAGGCCCGGGGCGCAGGTGCCAGCATTCTTGGGGTCGACCAGCGTCTGGCGCTGCGGGAAGCTGTTTCAACGCCCGGCGCTGGCTTGTTGGTGCTGGCGGCCGGCACGCCGATGAACCATCATTACCGGTTTTCCCAGCAGGCCTGGCAGGATCCGGACGCGGCCGGGTTCAGCTACGTGGAGTACGACGAGGTCCTTGCCAGCGCCCGGCGGCCGGTGCTGGTCTTGGCCGGGGATGTGCATCGCAATGTCTGGAGCGGCCGCCTGCGGCAAACCGACGGCACGCCGAGCCGGGTGGTGCAGGTGCTGTCGTCTGGCGCTGCCATCGGCCGCCTTGGCCCGAAGCGCTTTGCGCCGTCTTATGGGATTGTCACGGCGCCCGCTGGCGGGGTTGCGGCCGGCGAGGTGATGGTTCGCCTGATGGCGCAGAACCGCGCCGGCGGCTGGCAGGACGATCCGTCGATGGGGGCGGGTCTTGCGTTTGACGCGAACGGCTGGGTTGGCGAAGGGGATGGCGAGGCAGAGAGCCAATTTGATGCGGTGGCCGATCAGCAGGTGCTGACGGTTCTGTGCGCGCGGCGCAGAACCCGGGACTACCGGCTGGAAAAAGGGATCGGCGTGGTTGAAAACCCGGTCGGTATCGAGGGACTAGACGTCGTCTACAAAGACAAGCCCCTGACGGGCGAAACTTATGCCGAAACGCTGGAAGTGCAGGTGCAGCCCGGCGCTGGGGGGCCTGGTACGAAAGCGCGGCTCGAATTCATGGGCAAACCGGACTACGGAATTGATCGGCCCAATGAGCTCTACACCTTGATACAGAGGGCTTTTGACCGAGCCAGGAACACCGGCAAGCGCTCCGTCGTGCTGTTCATCCATGGTTTTGGCAAGTCGTTTGAAGCCAGCCTGGCGCAGGCTTATGGGTTGCGGCATGCCTTTCCCGATTGCGAACCCATCCTTTATTCATGGGAGGCCGGCCGTGATGGCGGCGTGCTGGCGGCACTCACCGGCGTGGCGGGTGCACGAAAGTCTGCATCTGCTGGATACTTTGGGCTGTCAGCGGTTCTGGAGGCTTTTGGTTGGGCAGTTCCAGGAGCGCTGACCAAAGTCATCGTGGCTCGCAGCGCAGGCAGTCTGGCGATGTTTCAGGCGCTGTGGAGCCAAGGCCCCAACTTCAATGGCCACCTGGATAGCGTCCATCGGGTCGTCCTGTCTGCGCCCTTGCTGAAATGGGGCGAATACAAGCGCAACAATAGCTTTGCTGGCTTGCAGATACCCGTGGTCGTCACGCGCAACCGGAACGACCAGACCCTGAAATTTGCCGACTGGATCGATGGCTTTGGCCCCATGCTGGGGTTGGAAGAGGGCTTTGTGCCGACTTCGCCCAACCAGATCTGCCTCGACTTCACCGATAGCGCCCGCGTCGGACGGCTGCATGACTACCTGTTCCTGAAGCTCAACGACGCACAGATCGAAATCAACCGGCGGCTGATGGTCGAACCGGAGCTTGACCTTTTACAGGCGGTTGGCGATGGTTTGCTGTCGCCCGTTGGCCCCGGGGTCTTCAATGTCCGATGAGCCGGTCGCGCCACCGGCATCGAGCGAACCCGCCATCTCCGTGGCGCTGGTGGAGGACGAAGCCGGCACGCGCGAGCGTCTGGTGCGGGCGCTTTCGCAAACGTCCCGGCTGTGCCTGGCGCATGCCGCGGGCACCGGGCAGGAACTGCTGGACTGGCTGGGCGACAACAGCGTGGATGTTTTGCTGGTGGACCTGGGGCTGCCCGACATACCGGGCCTGGACGTGATCCGCCGCGCGCGCGCGCTGTCGCCGGGCACGGAGATCATGGTGATCACGATGTTCGGCGACGAGGCCAACATGATGCGCGCGTTTGAAGCCGGCGCGCGCGGCTACCTGCTCAAGGACGGCACCGAGGACGATCTGGCCCGCCACGTGCTGAACCTGCATGCCGGTGGCTCGCCCATGACGCCGATCATTGCGCGCCAGCTGCTCGCGCGCCTGGCAAGGCCCATGCCGGCCGTGGCGCCGCCACTGCCGGCCAGGCCGGATGTTCGCAGCGATGCGCTGACTGCGCGCGAACACGATATTCTTGTCAAACTCTCACGGGGTTACACCTACGGCGAGGTCGCCGGCCTGCTGGACATTGCGCCTTCAACTGTTCAATCCCATGTCAAGAACATCTACAGCAAGCTGGCGGTGCACTCCAAGGCGGAAGCGATCTTTGAGGCGCACCAGCTCGGCCTTATTTAGGTATTTTCTATGGCTGCTCATGGCCATGGCGGCGTTGACTTGCGCGTCACCGGGTCATGGGGCCACCGTCACGTTGCGCCAGGCACAGGCCGAAGTGATCCACGACGCCGGATGCGTTCGCACCCGCGCGGTCGCGCTGTCGCACCGCTGGGACCGGGCCTTCGCCGGCCGGGACGGCACGGTGCGCTATTCCCTGTTACTGCCGCCCAGTCCTGCGGACGTGCCGCACGGGCTGTATTTCCCTCGGGTCGGCAACCAGGTTGAAATCCATGTGGGCGGACAAGTCCTCGCGCGTCGGGGCGTTCTGGGCGATGCGCGTGTGGACGCGGCCAAGGCGCCCTTGTGGGTGACCGTGCCATCAAGTCTTCTTTCCGGCGAGGAGAGCACCCCGTTGGAGGTGGTGGTCAGCGCGCAGGCCGGCCGCTGGGGGGGGCTCGCGGCGCCAATGTTTGGCCCGGCTTCGGACCTTTACCCGGTCTACCAGGCGCGCTATGTGTGGCGCCAATGGGGGGCTGTGGCGGTTGTGTTTTCGATGGCGCTGGTCGCGGCCATTTCCGGCGGCCTGTGGCTCCTGCAGCGTGAGGCGGTCTATGGCTATTTCGCGCTGGGCGCCGTGTTGGGGGTTGTCCGGTTTGCCGATCGCCTGTGGGAGCAGCCGCCCTTGCCCTGGCCGCTGTGGGGGGGTGTCCAGGCGATGGCGCTGGCGCTCCATGTGCTTTTCATGGCCCGTTTTTCGCTGGCCATGGTCGGCGTTGACGGCCGGTCTGTGCGGCGGGCTTTTGTCTTCTTCGGGGTGTTGGAGGCGAGTGCCGCCATGGCGTCGTTTCTGTTCGGCCTGCCATCGCTGTGGACCGCCGCCTTGGCGCTGCTGGCGGTTCCTTCCGCAGGGGCTTTGGCAGTGGTCGCGCAACGTGCCTGGACCTTGCGTCAGCGCGAGGCGATTGCCGTGTGTCTGGCGGGTATCCTGGTGATCGTGGCGGGTTTTCGGGATTTCGTGGTGGTGCGCCTTTCGGAAGACGGCGCGGGCGTCTTTTCACTGCTGCCGATGGCGTCGATGGGGTTCGTCTTGATGATGGGCTGGCTCATCATGGACCGGTATGTCCGTCAGGCGCGGGAGTATCGGGGTTTGCTCGTTTCTCTGGACCGGAAGGTGCATGAACGCGAGCAACAACTGGAGGCCAGCTTTGCGCTGCTGCAACAGGGCGAGGCCCAGCGCGCTGCGCTGCAGGAGCGCCAGCGGCTCATGCGCGATATTCACGATGGCGTGGGCGCTCAGCTGGTGGGTTTGCTCAGTCTGATCGATAAGGGCAGGACGGACCGCGCGGAGCTTCAGGAGCATGCCAGTGCGGCGCTCGACGAGTTGCGCATGGCGGTGGATGCGATGCAGCCTGTGAATGGAGACTTGGCCACCGTGCTGGCGACCTTGCGCTACCGCCTGCAACCCCGACTGGTTGCGGCCGGAATCGAGGTGGACTGGCGGGTCGAGGCGCTGCCACCCATGGAGAATCTGACCCCTCCGACCGTGCTCCAGCTGCAGCGAATTCTCCTGGAAGGTTTCACCAACATGCTGCGCCATGCGCGGGCCAGCCGGGTGCGTGTCAGCGCTCGGCATGAAACCGGTGCGGCCCATCAGCTGGTATTGGAAATTGCGGACAACGGCATCGGCATGTCCGATCCAGCTCCGTTCGTGACCGGCCACGGACTAAAGAACATGCAGGCCAGGGCAACCGCCATCGGAGCGACCCTGCGTTTTGGCTCGCCGCCTCAAGGGGGCACACGCGTCACCATTGTTTTGCCCGTGAATCCCGTGGCGGACGCCGCGAAACATTCAGCAGGCTAGTTGACCGCGATGCCTGCGCGCCCTGCGAGACGTCAGGCGTTTTGCTTCATCGTTGAGGCCGCGCCCTGTCAATCTCCGCTTCGCAGGCGGCAAAAAGAATCCAAACTGGTTGCACGCAGAGTTGAAATAACGACATTTTTGTAAATGACATTATTCATTCGATGTACCCTTCATTGAAGTTGTTCTTGGTTTGTCCAGCGCAAAACGATTCAACACGCACCACAGCGTGTGCGACAAATAGCCGCCGTGCCCTTTAATCGTGTTGGCATGCACCGCAGAATTCCAGATCGGGTCCCAGGCTTCGCCCAGAATGGGAATCCGGTGCCGTTGGCCATCAAGCGCAGGGATGCCTGACGCCTCTGCCAATTTGGCGCAGCCACGCTCGTTGACTTTGCCGTCGTCGTCATTCACACAGCGATTGCGGGCCGCGCCATGTCGGATGTTGACCACAAGGGGCGACTGACCAGCCTGGTGCCCGGCATCCACATGGGGAATCAATAGGAACTTGGTCTTATAGGTATCCCAACCCCGGCCACGAGCGCCAACTTCGGCTTTGGCTATGGCTTCAGCCTGCCAATTCATGAACGTGGGCTCGGCCGGGCAGTCTGGGAAGCTTTGACTCTTGTTGAGGTTGCCGGCGAGGCGGTAGGTGGTCGCTCTGAACTGAGAATTGTCCAGTTCAACTTCATGACTGACACCGTAGACCGGCACTGAAAGGTCAACCGCACCATTGGATTGAACTGCGCGAACGGGCAACTGATTGCCAATGGAGTTCGTTTGACTGCGGGGTGCCGCTCCGAAACTCCGTAGCTGCTGCATGATAGAAAAGTATTCTCCAATTGCGGGATCCCAGGCCGCACTGGATTCGGTCAATACTTGGAAATATTTTGCTGCGGTCAGCGAAACCAGTATCGGCGGCTGCCTATCCGCAAGTCGCTTTGAGGTTCCAGAGCGCGTACATTCTTCCGGCGTAAATTTGTTCGCTGCCGTAAAGTTGCCATGGGCGCAGTCGGTCTTGCTGGGCTCCAGGAAACTGTTTGCATTCGCGGCGTCATCTTTGATGCCGATATGGGTGCGGATACTCTTTTGCAGTGGCTCAAAGTTGGCGGCCTCAGAAGCCGGGTTGATCAGAATCACCAAATCGCCGACACCCCGAATGGGCTTGCCTGGTTCCGACTTTTCGATGTGGGCGATCATCCTTTTGGACAAGCCCTTCAGGACGATATTGCCACCTAGGCTGTGGCTGTATATCAGCAATTTACGGTCAGGCTTTTCGTGGTTCTCGCCTTTGACCTCCCGCTCGATATCGATAATTTTTTCGCCGATAGCGGACGCCAGTTGGTCGCTCTGGGGCTTGCGGTTGAGGATGGTCCATGCCGCCCAACTTTCAGCAAGCCATTCGTTGCTGGGTTCTTTGAGTAGCCTGCCCCGCCATCCCATGTAGATGCCCAGCGTTGGGACGGTCTCTTCACCTTCTTTTTGTCGTTGGCGCGCGTAGTTGGCAGAGAGGGCCGTCATCGTATGAAAGCGGCGAACGTCTTCAATCCCGATGGATGCGTCATTGCGCCAGCCGTGAACGAACACCAGCACGTTGAGCTTGGGGTGTGCGCTGATGTATCGGAGCAATGTTGTTTCTTGTGCCGAGTCGCGAAGTTCGCCCTTATCGTTGAACTCCAGGAACGCAATGTTGTAGCGGACATCGCGGTTCTTGAAATGTTGAACAGGGCACCGGAGCGGTGTGGCGCCCTCTATGGGAATTGCGATGCCGGTAGATTCATCGATAAGCTTATGTTCAGAGAACTGGCTTTCATCGGGCTGCAGTGACAGTGTCTTGGGGTGGTCACTGCATCTCTTTGCTTCCTCTGCACTGGCGGGCGATCTGAAAGCGACCTGGTCGTCCACGATCAACAGACTGCAACCCGCCAGGGCAGCAAGAATCATCATGATGAACCCAAACAATTTTTTCATGCCGCCGAGTAGTCAAGGAACCCTTTCAGTTCATTGTCCGTGATCTTTCGCCGCTCAAGCCGGAACACCCCCAGCCCTTCGCGGTTGGTTTCGGTGTTGGTATTGCTTTCAACGGTAATGAGCCGCCTGTCCGGGAACAGCCTTTCCACAAATCCCGTGTGCCCATGGCCATTGCCATTGCCATAGTCGTTGATGAAGACCATGCCCGATTGAACGAGGCCAGTACCAGCGAGCGCTTGGGCTTTTGTGATGCGTTGGACGCCCATCACCGATTTGGCTTGATTCCAATGATCAATAACCGCCGTCGTCTTGGGCGCCGGCGTGCTGCGCCCGAGCGAGTTGCACGATTGAAAGAAGCACCAATAGATAAAGGCTTGGCACCAGGGGTAACCACCATCTTTCGCGTTGCCTGCCGGATTTTTGATATCCGCCACTTTCAAATACGCATCGACCTCAGGCCCGCGATTGGGCGCCCCCTTGTTTTCCATGACACCGATTTGTGAAATGGCTGTTGCCAATGCTTGCGCAGGCAAAAGCGCCATGGGAGTGATCACCGGCGAGGTCGGCGGAGTGCCAAACAGTGCCGTCCATGTGAATGAGCCCACAATGCCGTCAACCTTGAGTGCATGTCCGGCAACATCCAGGTTCCGGCTCTGGAACAGGCAGATGGCGCTCTCCATCGCCGCGTCAAACACACCGCGGTTCAACCCCTGTCCCAAGCCGAGAGCCGTGAGGGCCAGTTGAATGGCTTCAATGTCTTTGGTTGAACCGCTCTTCTTGCTGAGCGGCGTACCGGGATAAGGCCGGAAGGCTATTGGCATTTGTAGCTCCCAAAGAAGAAAAATACTGCACAGGCGGAAATGGTGATTGCGGTCAGGGCGTCAAAGGGGTTTGGCGTTGGTTACTTTGTTGTTTTGGCCGCGAAAGCGGCTACAGCTGTCTCAGACGCTGTGGCCTCGGTCTGCGAAGTCTTGGTGGCGGCGGCACTTTGCGTGGCTGCATCGCGGGCCTGTTCCGCTCGGGTGGCAGCCGCGTCAGTGCGCCTGACTATGGCGTCCGGGATCTCTTGCTCGATCAGCGTTGCGGAAAGGTTGATGATCCGTGTGAATTCGTTTGCAAACTGTTTTTCGTCAAGCGATCCATTCATGTGTGCCTGGCACAAGGCATATATGTTGTCCCGAAAGAACTGAACGCCCTGCGAGCGCGTGAAGAGTGTGGCGATGGCGGTGGCCAGCGTCTTGTTGATTTCGAGGTTCGCGTTGGTATCGGCAACCCCTTTTTTTGCGGTGGCTTCGGCGATGACTTTGAGCGAACTGACGAGGGATTCAGCAATGTCGGGCGAAGGTTCTGCGCAGATTTGATCGCCCTTTCTTAGATCGCTTTTGGCGCCAAAGATGATCGCGCGGCGCTCCGCCGTGACGGACAGGGTGCGAATGCTGCCGCCTACCTTGTCCTCGATCACGGGCTGTTCCTTGGGGGAGGTAAGCACCGAGCAGCCCGCCAGTAGCCCGACAGCCATGGCCACCGCAAAAGTGAAGTGCCAGTAGCGCGTTGAACTGGAATTCGCCGAGGACTTCATCGTGGCTCCGCCTTTTTCTTGAAACAACGCAATTCGAGCAGTTGACCGGATTGCCGCAGATGGGCGGCATGGTTTTGCACTCTATCGGTGGTTCACCGGGGGCGCCTCACCCGAATATGGGATGCGGGGATTTTTTCTTGCGGCCGATCTTCGGCATGAGGCACCAGCAGGTGGCCTCGATGCGTGCGGCGCTGGAACTGGCGGGGGTAGTGGCGTTTGCCGCCTCAGCTGCTCAGCAAGTTCTGGTGCGGGGTGATGGATCGCGGCAGGATTCGCCGGAGTGGCTCAATGGCGCTCAGGTCCCCGCCACATAAGGGTTCATCTTGCGCTCGCGCCCGAAGGTGCTTTCGGGCCCGTGGCCGGGGATGAACA
>ERZ1645187.2661-NODE-2661-length-15537-cov-6.801318_pt1 | contig 15537 bp, 15 predicted proteins | sample MGYA00575352_ERZ1645187 | MGnify/ENA primary metagenome ERZ1645187 (study PRJEB40837, sample SAMN11349314) | freshwater sediment metagenome | isolation source: river sediment | host: Sediment | place: India: Wazaribad , New Delhi | collected 2017-02-21 ...
CCACGTTGATGCCCATCTCGTTGAGCATCGCCATGATGTCCTCGATCTGCTCCGGCGAGGTCTCGTCGGACGGCAGCACGGCGTTCAGTTCATCGAGGGTCACATAGCCGCGCGCCTTGGCGAGCTTGATCATCCGCTTCACAGCGGCGTCGTTCATGTCGAGAACGGGCGCATCGGCCCCGGCTTCCGGGGCTTCCGGCTCGGCGGCAGTTTCATCCGGCGTTGCGGGCGCGTCTTGCTCCACCGGTGGCTTCACGGGGCGGGCAGCGGCGACAGGCTTTGCAGGCGTACGGGCCATTCGGTCTCAAGTCCTCAAGGGCAGGTGATTCGGCACCTGCGGTAAAGTGATTCGGCGGTCACCTAAAGCCCTGCCCGTTAAACGGTCCTTAACCATGGCGGCGCGGGGCCGGCGTTACATCGCCTCTCCCCTGCCCCGGCCCGAGGCGGCCCCAAAGCCTTCGATCAAGGCTTCGGACCCGAGGGCCGACGACAACTGGTCGCGGACCGCAAAAAGAGCGGCCTGTGTGTCCTCCGACGGATCGCGCGCAAAGGCAGCTTCGGCTGCCCTCAGCTCGCGGTCGAGTGTGACGGTTTTGCGGTGCAGGGCGATCATCTGGCGGAGGCCTGTCCGGGCATCATCTGGTGCAGCCAACGGACCCAAGAACCACTCATTCAGACGCTTCGCCTGATCTTCGAGGCGGTCCAGATCCGGACCAAATCCCTTTGAACTCAGGTGGGTCTTCAAGGCCGCCCGGTCAAGGGCCTCCTCGGAGGAGGCCACGTCTAGAATCAGTGTACGGAGGGAGTCAAGCGCCCGCGAGGTAAAATCGAGCCCGGCAAAATCGTCCCAGAAGTCGTGCAGGATGTCGGGGTGGTTGATGGCGGACAGGATGATCATCCGCTCCCGCCGCTCGGCCGCCGCCATGGCCGTGTTGGCCGCCGCCGCAGCGCGCAGTTGTGGCGAGGCGGGCTGGGGCACCTCCCACGACCTCTGGCCGGGCTTAAGGCGCGGCTGAAAGGCCCGGCCACCGGCAGCGCGGGGCCCTGCGCTGGCTGCAGGCCTGCCCTGCCCCCACAATTCGCGGAAACGCTGGTGCAGGTCATCCAGGTAGTGCCGCCTCACGGTCTCGTCCTTGATCCCGCCCGCCATGGCGCGGAGGTCGCGCTCGAAGGCCGCCTTGCGCTCTGGGCTCGCACGGTCATTCTCGTCCAGGGCGCGGCGCCACAAGACATCCGCCATGGGCAACGCCGCCGCAATTACCGCCTTCACCGCATCAGGCCCTTCCGCCCGCAGCAGGTCATCGGGGTCTTTTCCCTCGGGCAAGAAGGCAAAGCGCAGTGAGTGCCCCGGCGTCAGCAGCGGCAGCGCCAGGTCCAGCGCGCGATAGGCCGCTTTCAGTCCCGCACTATCTCCATCAAAACACAGGATCGGTTCCGGCACCGTGCGCCACAGCAGGCCCAGCTGGTTTTCGGTGAGCGCCGTGCCCAGCGGTGCCACCGTTTCCGCAAATCCGGCCCGCGCCATGGCGATGACATCGACATAGCCCTCGACCGCGATCAGGCGGTTGGTCTGGTGGGCAGGCCCCCGCGCCTTGTCGAGATTGTACAGCACCTCACCCTTGTGGAAGACCGGCGTCTCCGGCGAGTTGAGATACTTGGCGGGAACATCGGGCCTGAGCGCCCGCCCGCCGAAGGCAATCACCCGGCCGCGCTGGTCGCGGATCGGGAACATCACGCGGTCGCGGAAGCGGTCATTGCCGACGGCGTTGTCGTCCTTCACGACGACAAGCCCGGCCTCGATCATCTGGTCGAGTGCCACACCTTTGGCCGCGAGTTCATTGCGCAGCCACGAGCGGTCATCGCGCGCATAGCCGATGCCGAAATCCTTCTGCACTGCAGGCGAGAGATCACGGTCCGCGAGATAGCCCCGGGCCTTCGCGCCATGCGATGTCTGCAATTCCGCCTGAAACAGCTTGGCCGCAATTTCCATGACATCATAAAGGTTTGCGCGCGTCTTCTCGCGCTCCACCTCAGCTTCGGAAACAACCGGCATGGGCAGGCCAGCATCACTGGCCAGCCGTTCCACGGCCTCCGGAAAGTTCAGTCCCTCCTTCTCCACGAGGAAGGTGAAAATGTCGCCGGAGGCCTTGCAGCCGAAGCAGTGGTAGCGCCCCTTGCGGTCATCGGCATGGAAGCTCGGCGACTTCTCGGTGTGGAACGGACAGCAGGCCCAATAGTCACCCTTGGCGGCCTGCGTCTTGCGTCGGTCCCACTGCACATGGCGGCCGATCACGGATGAAAGATTCACCCGCGCCCGGATCTGCTCAAGGAAGGTCGGCGGAAAGCGCATGGGCGAGGTTTAGCAGGTTTGGCGCCAGCACAGGCAAGTGCCCGCGGACGTGTTGACAAGTGACGAGATACATTTGTATATACATTCACTTGCACCGGGGCGGCGGCATGGATGATGAGTGGCAAGAGGGCGCATTCGAGTGCGATCATGTTGACTGGAGCCCGGCAAAGAATCATGCGAACCAAATCAAGCACGGCATCTCATTCGAAGAAGCAGCGGAGATCTTCCTCAACCCCTGTTTCGCGCAATATCAGGGCTGGCACGACGAGCACCGTTTCGGAATCCTCGGGCTTTTCCGAGGAACAGTCATCTTTGTCGTATGCGCCGAAACAACTCACTCCCTCCGAATTGTCTCTGCGCGAAAAGCTACTCCGTCCGAAAGAAGACGGTATGGTGCGCTTGTCTTTCAAAGAACTTAGACGTCTACCCAAACTGCCTTTTAACCAAGCGGCGTTCGATGCCATCACTGAGGACGACATTCGCCGCGCCGTTGCCGATGACCCGGATGCGGCACCTCTCGACATGGATTGGTCGAAGGCGCGGATGGTTACGTTGAAACCCAAGATCGCCATGAGCATCCGCGTCGATGCGGATGTCCACGACTTCTTCAAGGCCACCGGCAAGGGCTACCAGACGCGGATGAATGCCGTGCTCCGCGCCTTCGTGGACCACGAAAAGGGCCGCAAGTAACGGGCATCGCCTTGCCCGATTCGCGCAGCCGTGGAATGTTGCAACCTCAACCATGCAAGGAGGCAACCCATGGCGATCAAGAAAATCTACACCGCAGTCGGCACGGCAAAGGGCGGGCGCGGTGGCGGCACGGCCAAGACCGATGACGGCATGCTCGACCTGATCCTCGCCCACCCCGTGAAGATGGGTGGCGACGGGCAAGGCACTAACCCCGAGCAGCTTTTCGCCGTCGGCTATTCCTCCTGCTTCCTCGGCGCCATGAAGTTTGCCAACTCCAAGGCCAAGAAGCCGCTGCCATTCTCGCCGGAGTCAACCGTCACGGCGCACGTCTCCTTCGGCCCGCGCTCCGACAAGAAGGGCTTCGGCATCGAGGTGAAACTGGAAGTGTCGCTTCCCGGCTTCAAGAAGGCGGAAGCAACGGCCTTGGCCAAGAAGGCCCATGTGATCTGCCCCTACTCCCACGCCATCCGCCGCAACGTGATGGTGACTACCAAGATCGCCTGACCCCCCTATCAAAAGAAAAGGCCGCGCGAAAACGCGCGGCCTTCCCGTCGTCCTGTGGCCACACTCAGTGGTGCGGGTGGCCGTGGCGGTGCGAGTGGCAGCGCTTCACGGTCTTCCAGCCGTGGTGCTTCTTCTTCACCTTGATCCAGTGGCAGTGTCCATGGCGGTGGCCATGACCATGGACGTGGCCGATGATGGGCACACCAATATAAATGCCGAAGTGGCCATGGCGGTGGCGCGCTTCCGCGGTGGAAGCCGTGCCCATGATGCCGAGCGCCATGGTGGCGGCGGCAGCGATGGCGAGAGCGGTCTTGCGCAACATGATGGGTCCTTTCAATTGTGACAGTGGCCGCGACGATCTGAGCCGCGATGACACCACTGTCGGGCATTTAGTCTGAACCGAAGATGAACGGCTGTCCAGCCCGCCCATAGCCCGCAAATCAGCCCAGCAGCCCCTTCACAACGCCGCCGGCCTTGCCCATGTCGATCTGGCCGGAATAACCGGCTTTCAGTTCCGCCATCACCTTGCCCATGTCCTTGACGGACGCGGCCCCGAGGGCGGCGATGATGCCCTTGATCACCTCTTTCGTTTCGTCCTCCGAAAGCTGCTTGGGCATGTAGGACTGGATGACAGCCATTTCCTCGCGCTCCTGCTGGGCGAGTTCCGGGCGTCCGCCCTGCTCATAGGCAGCGATCGAATCCTGGCGCTGCTTCACCATCTTGGCGAAGAGATCGAGGAGGGCCGAATCCGGCAGCTTCTCGCTGTCGTGGCCTTCGGTGCGGGCGTTGATGTCCTTGTCCTTGATGGCGGCGTTCATCAGCCGGATGGTGGCGAGCTTCCGCTTCTCGCCCGCCTTCATGGCGTCCTTCAGGTCGGCATTGAGTTGGTCACGGAGGCTCATCGGCTCTCTCCCGGTTTTGAAATGCGTGGAAAGCGCCTCCATAACGCCTTCGCAGGTGCAGCGCAAACTTGACGCCCGCTCCCTCCTCCCTTAACCAGCCCCAAATTCCCGGAGACTCGACCATGGCAACCGCCAAGAAGGCCCCGAAGGCCAAAGCAAAGTCACGCCCGCAGTTTGGCGACTGGGATGCCCCCGTGGTGACCGGCCTGCTGGTGCTCGCCGACGGCACGGTGATCGAAGGCCAGGGCTTCGGTGCTGAAGGTGATGCGGTGGGCGAAGTCTGCTTCAACACCGCCATGACCGGCTACCAGGAAGTGCTCACCGATCCTTCCTATGCTGGCCAGATCGTCACCTTCACCTTCCCGCACATCGGCAACGTCGGCACCAATGACGAGGACATCGAGACCACCAACCTCGCGGCCTCCGCCGCCGTGCTCGGCTGCATCGTCAAGGCCCCGGTCACTGATCCGGCCAACTACCGCGCCGCCAAACACTTCACCAAGTGGCTGAAGAACAGAAACATCATCGGCCTCTCCGGCATCGACACCCGCGCCCTCACCGGCCTCATCCGCGAGAAGGGCATGCCCAATGGTGTCATCGCCCACAATGCCAAGGGCAAGTTTGATATCGCCGCGCTGAAGCGCAAGGCCGCCAAATGGCCAGGCCTGGTCGGCATGGACCTCGCCAAGGACGTTTCCGTCCAGCAGCGCATGGACTGGGATGAAAGGCTGTGGGACTGGAAGTCCGGTTACACGACGGCCGAGGGCGGCAAGAGGGTCGTGGCCATAGACTACGGCCTCAAGCGCAACATCCTGCGCTGCCTCACCTCGGCGGGCTGTGACGTGACGGTCGTTCCCGCCACCACCAGCGCCGAGGACATTCTCGCCATGAAGCCCGATGGCGTTTTCCTCTCCAACGGCCCGGGCGACCCCGCCGCCACCGGCGAGTATGCCGTGCCCGAAATCAAAAAGCTTGTGGCCTCCGGAACACCCGTCTTCGGCATCTGCCTTGGCCACCAGATGCTCGCCATCGCACTGGGCGCAAAGACGCTCAAGATGCACCAAGGCCACCACGGTGCCAACCACCCGGTGAAAGACCACACCACCGGCAAGGTCGAAATCGTCTCCATGAACCATGGCTTCGCCGTGGACCGTGAGAGCCTGCCCGCCACCGTAGAGGAAACCCACGTCTCCCTCTTCGACGGCTCGAATGCCGGCTTGCAGGTGAAGGGCAAACCCGTCTTCTCCGTGCAACACCACCCCGAAGCCTCGCCCGGCCCGCAGGACTCACACTACCTGTTCAGGCGCTTCGTGGAGATGATGGAGCGGCACGGGGGCTGAGAAGACTGCGCAAGCGGTGCCCTTGCCGCTCACCGGTCAGGGAACTTCTTCTTGAGCCACTGCAGGAGTTCAAGCTGGTCTGTTACCGTTGCGCGCCGCACCTGCGTCAGCAACTTCAACGCGCTCGGACGATCCATGGTGACATTGGAACTCCCCTCGTTGCAGACGGAGCACAGCGCCCGCAAGTTGGATGGCTCATCTGAACCACCCAGTGACTTGTCGATGATGTGGCCGATGTGGAGTCTGGTCTTGCGTCCCTCCGCGTAAGGGTGAGGTTCGCCAGCGACGGCGCCGCACATCTGGCAAGTGAACCCGTTCCGGTCGAGCACGAGAGAACGCACCTCTTTCGAGATGTCTCTCTTGAAAGAAGGCACTGGCTTCGCAGTCTCGAGCAGATACTCGCCGGGTTTCAGTTCCGCCCTGTCATTGTGGGTGAGGATCAGAAATCCCTCCTCGTTGCGCAACTCCCGCACGCGCCTCGCCCACTCGGTAATGCCGCCAGCAACAGCACGCAGTTCGTTCGCATGCATCACCTTCCCGATGTTGTTCAGGAAGTGCGTCCTCAGCTTGTCCCGTGCGCCCATGTCACTCCGCCGCGGAAACCAGTTGGCAGTGAGTGGCCTGCAGGGCAGCCACGATCTGCGCCCCCACGGCTCGCGCCACTGGCGGCGGAAAGGCATTGCCGACTTGCCTGTAGGCGGATGTTTTCCCACCAGAAAATTGCCAGACGTCAGGGAACCCCTGAATGCGCGCCGCCATCCGCACAGTCAGCCGGGGCAGCTTGCTGAATTCTTTCTCTGGCGCATGATTGGCAAGCCCCAGACCGTCTACTCCCAGCTCGGCCCAAGCTTTTCGCGCCCGCGTCGGACCGAGGTCCGGGCCACCGTGCTTCTTCGATCCACCAACCAGCGTAGGCGCAACCGTGCTGGCTTTCGCTGCCCACTCATTCGCGCCATGCCACCCGGCCTCGGCCATCAGGTCCACCAACGTCTCGCCAACCGTGGGCGCGGCTGACATCTTCTGTGGCCATTCGAACGCATCCCACTGCGTAGCTTTGATCGCCACCATCACAACACGCGGACGAAGCTGCGGTACGCCATAATCGCTCGCATTCAGCAAACGCCAGGCATTCCTGTAGCCCAGTTTCTTGAGGCGCTTGTCGATCCAGTCCCGGTAATTCGCGAAGCGCGGATCAAGCATGCCTTTCACGTTCTCGAACATCACGGCACGGGGACGGATTTCATCGACATAGTTGATGCCCACATCGAACAGGTTGCGTTCGTCCTGCTGGCCCAGCTGTTTGCCGGCAACGGAAAACGGCGGACACGGCAGACCGCCTGCCAGCAAGTCCACGCCTTTGAAGGGCGTCAGATCAAGCGGCACAAAGAGGTCGTGTTCAACGACGTTCCAGTCTGGCCGGTTGAGCCTGAGCGTGTTGCAGGCGTGGCGGTCGTTCTCAATCAATCCGGCGTGCTCAAAGCCCGCGTGCTCAAGCCCCAAGGCCTGTCCACCCGCCCCCGCGCAAAGTTCCAACACAACCGGTTTCATCGAATCCCCTCAGGCACTGAGAATGCCGCAGACGGGCGGCAGATACGACAAGAACATACAAGGAACACAAAATCAACTGCCATGTGCCGAAGTGTTCGGACGGCTTCATGGGGTATTCCCCCAGTCCTCCCAGTTTGCCATCACCAATGCACGCAGTGTAGCTTCCCGCATTTGCCAAGGGACAACGCCTCCATGCTCACCCTTCTCCCTGAACTGCAATCCGCCGCGCTGAACCTTGGCGTGGCACTGGTCTGTGGCGCCTTGATCGGCACTGAGCGCCAGGCGAGGAAACGCACGGCGGGCTTGCGCACCAATGCGCTTGTCGCCATCGGCGCCGCCGCTTTCGTGATCTTCGCGGCCCGCTTCACCGGCGAGGCAAGCCCCACGCGCGTTGCCGCACAGGTCGTCTCGGGCATCGGTTTCCTTGGTGCCGGCATCATCTTCCGCGACGGTTTCAACGTGCATGGCCTGAACACGGCGGCAACGCTCTGGTGTTCCGCGGCGGTGGGACTGCTCGCGGGCACCAGCGCCTGGCACCTCGCCGCCCTGCTCACGGGCTTTGTCGTCTTCGTCAATCTCGGCATGCGCCCGCTGGTGAAACTGCTGAAGAGCAAGACCGGAACCGAAACCCGCCCGCGCCGCGAGTTCCACATCACGCTCCGTTGCCGTGCCGATCATGAAGCCGCAAGCCGCAACCTCATCGCCCAGGCCTTCGCCGCGGGCCCGCTCGCCATCACCTCCATCGCCACCAAGGCCTGCGAAGACCCGAACCTCACCGAACTCGCCGTGGTTGTTGCCGGAGAAGCCGCCACGCCCGCCATCATGGATGCCCCCATGCGCAAACTCTCGGGCGAACCGGCACATCTTCTTGTGCGCTGGCAGGAGGACAGCGACGCCTGATGACGGGCGGACACCCGCGAAAATCGCTCACAAACCCTTCATGCAGAATTGCGGCTTGCCTTGCCGGAGACTTCCCATAGGGTCCGGCGCGGATTACAACCTCTCCACCAACCGCAAGGACAAAGCCCGTGGCCAGCCGCCTCTCCACCTCATACCGTATGAATCGCGTTTTCCGCCCCGACCGCGCCGCACTCGTGGTGCCGATTGACCATGGCCTCGTCTGGGGCCGCGTGCCGCAGCTGGAAGAGCCGGCCAATGTGCTGCGCCGCTTTCTGAAGGAAGACGTGACCGGCTTCATGGTCTCCACCGGCATTGTGAAGGCCACCGAAGTGGAGATGGCGCAGAACCCCGCCATGGCCCGCATTCTCGCCATCGACGCCTTCTGGCCCACCTCCGCACCCGCAACCGGCACCGGCGTGCTGGTGGCCTCGGTGGAGGATGCCGCCCGCATGGGTGTCGATTGCGTCAAGCTGCTCCTGCCGTGGAACGTCAACGATGCCGAGAAGGTGCAGTATTGCCAGCGCATCGGCACAGTTGTCTCCGCCGCCGCGAAATGGGACATGCCTGTGATGGTGGAGCCCGTCTTCCTCAACCACCCCCGCACGCCGGAGATCATCACGGCGGAAATGGAAGTGGCCCGCGTCGCGTATGACCTCGGCGCCGACATCATCAAGATCACCTTCCCCGGCCCCGATGCCACCGCCAAGCTCTGCGCCGAACTGGATATCCCCATCGTCGTCGCGGGCGGCCCGCTGTCGGGCGATGCCAAGTCCACCCTGAAGGACGTGAGCGATGCCATCGCGGCAGGCGCGCAGGGAGTCGTCGTCGGCCGCAAGGTCTGGCAGCGCCCGGCCGAGGAAACCTCCTGGCTCATCGCCGAGATGGCCAAGGCCTCGCGCTCCAAGTTCAAGCGTCTCTGGTAACCGCGAGCGCCGCCCGCCATGTTCTGCGGCGTTGACGTCGGTTCCACCAACATCAAGGTCCTCTTCATCGGAGACGAGGGAGAGGACCTCTGGGTGAAATCCGTGCCGTCGCCGCGCCGCAACGATGGCTGGGGCATCGTCAGCGACGGCCTTGAAGTTGTCGCGGCCCTGGAAGACCTGATCATCGAAGGCTGGCATGCCGTCGGCAAGGGCAGGCCCATCGCGGCAATCGCCACCACCGGGATCGGCGAGGATGGCCTGTGCGTGGCGGATGACTTCACGCCGCGCGGCCTCGCCATCCCGTGGTTTGATCACCGCGACAAGGCCGAAGCCGAAACCCTGCGCAACAGTGCTGAAGGCCGCGCCCACCCACAGATCAACTACGCCTTCTCCACCGCCGCCGCCAAATGGCTGTGGCTGCGGAAGCACCGCCCCGAAGCGCTGGCAGGCGATGATCCATGGGTCCCGCTCACCGATTATCCCGCCGTCTGGTGGGCCAAACGCAAATACATCTGCGCCACGCTGATGCCGCGCACCGGTGTCTATGATGTCTTCACGCGGGACTGGATTCCGGAACTGCTGCGCAAGGCCGAGGCACCACGCCTGCCGGAAGGCCTCGCGGCGGGCAGCATCATCGGCACCCTGCAGCCCGGCCCCTTGCGCGCCGCTGGCGCCGGAAACGCCAACACTCTCATTGTTGTTGGAGGGCATGACCACCCCATCGCCTCAAACGCCATCATGCGCCTTGATCCGCTGGCCCGCATCGACTCGATCGGCACCGCCAACGCCCTCTTCGCCGAAACCGCAACGCCGTCCGCAACGGCGGCAACGGCGGGCATCGATCTCTCTCTTCCCGTGCGCGGCGGCCCCGGCATTTCCGTGATCGGGCCCATCGAATTTGCCGTGCCGCTGCGCCAGTCGCTGGGCGACGACCAACAGATCAAGGCCTATCTCGCGCAAGCCGCCATACCCGGTGCCCCTGCGGCAACCGCACCAACCATTGCGCAGGCGCTGGCCGAGAGCAGCGAACACCGCCACCGCCGCGTCATTGAAGCCGTCAGCGTCGAGGCGCGCGACTTCTTCCGCGCCATGAAGCGCGTCGGCATCGCCGATGGTCCCATGTACGCGACCGGCGGATGGGCCCGCTCGCGCGCCCTGATGGAACTGCGCGCCAGCATCTTCGGCGAAACCATCACCGTGCTGCACGAGCCCGAATTGACGGCCCTGGGTGCTGCCCTCTTCGCCATGGAAGCGGCCACCGGCACATTGCCCGATGCAATGAAAACCCGCGCCACTGAAGTCATCGAACCGCGCCCCGACTGGATGGACGCCTACGCCCAGTGGGGGTGAATCGGAACTGCGGGGCCCCCTCAGTCCTTCGGACAGCTCCCCCAACAAGTTGGGGGAGCGCAGAAGCTGCCCTCACCCAGCTCTGCTGGGGGAGGTGGCCGAAGGCCGGAGGGGGTCCGTTCCGCCGCCAGAGCCTCCTCGCGCCGCCCTTACGCCGCGCCCCCGTTCACTCTATGCAGCTCCTCACACCCAACACCGGAATCACCCATGTCCTTCGCCAAACTCGATGCCCATCTGAAAAAACTGGAAGCCCTCTCCCATGCCCAGTCCATGCTCGGTGTGGATGAAGCCGTGATGATGCCAGATGGCGGGGGCGAGAAGCGCGCCGAGGCCATGGGCAGCCTTGCCGGGCTCTATCACGAACTTGCCTCTGCCCCGCAGGTGGGCGAGTGGCTTGCGGCGGCAGAAGCGGAAGACCTTTCATCCGAGCAGCGCACCGCCATCCGCGAACAGAAGCGCAGCTACCTCAACCTCACCTGCCTTTCCTCCGCCTTCGTGGAGAAGCAGACGCAAGCCCGCATCCGTTCGGAACAGCTGTGGCGGCAGTTGCGGCCAGAAGGTGACTGGACCGCCTTCCTGCCGGCACTGGAAAACGTCATCGCCCTGGCCCGCGAAGAAGCGGCCCTGCGCGCCGATGTCTTGAAGCTCGCGCCCTATGATGCGCTGATCGAGCAGTTTGATCCCGGCAGCCGCATGGCCGAGATCACGCCGGTCTTCGCCGAACTCAAGGCCGTGCTCACGCCCTTCATTCCCCGCGCCCTCGACGCGCAGGCGAAACGCAACGCCAAACACCCGCCGAAACCCTTCGCCGCACGTTTCTCCATCGACCGCCAGAAGGCGCTGGGCGAAACCATGATGAAGGCCGTGGGCTTTGATTTCCGTCATGGCCGCCTCGATGTCTCGCATCATCCCTTCTGCGGCGGTGTTCCCACCGACGTGCGCATGACCACGCGCTACGACGAGAGTGATTTCCTTTCGGCCCTCATGGGTGTGCTGCATGAGACCGGTCACGGCCTCTACGAACAGGGCCTGCCGAAGCAATGGTCGCACTGGAGCGTCGGAGCGGCGCGCGGCATGGCGGTGCACGAAAGCCAGAGCCTGTTTGTCGAAAAGCAGATCGGCCGCAATCCCGCCTTCTGGCAGTGGGCGCTGCCCGTGGTGCAGCAGCATCTCGGCCCGGATGCCCTGCCCGGCTGGAGCCATGCCGACATCATGGCCCATGTGCACAAGGTGAAGCCCGGCCTCATCCGCGTTGATGCCGACGAAGTGACCTACCCCATGCATGTCATCCTGCGCTACGAACTGGAGCAGGACCTGATCGCAGGCCGCATGCAGCCCCGTCACATCCCAGAAGCCTGGGATGCCAAGATGATGGTCTATCTTGGCCTCTCGACGAAAGACAACATGAAGGACGGCCCAATGCAGGACGTGCATTGGCCATCCGGAGCCTTCGGCTATTTCCCCAGTTACACGCTGGGTGCCCTGCTCGCCGCCCAGCAGGCCGACGCCATCCGCCGTGCCCATCCCGCCATGGATGACGACCTGCGCCGGGGCGATGTCTCGGCCATCAACGCCTGGCGGCGCGAACACATCTGGTCCAAGGCCTCGAGCCTCTCGACACCGGACTTGATCACCGCCGCCACAGGCCACCCCCTCTCCGCCCGACCCTTCATTGATCACGTGATGCAGCGCTACGGCGACTGACGCCAAAACGCGAAACGGTAGGGATCAGCGACCGGTGGAAATGGTGGAGATCAATCTTCACGCCCCCAACCCGTCATCCTCCACGCCCCCAACCCGTCATCCTCCACGCATGTGGAGGATCAGTCTTGGCCACAGGCTCTGTCCTCAATGCCCCACGCTCAAAGACGAGTGGCCCACATGCGTGGGCCATGACGGGTGTTGGGGTGTGCCGGAGACGCGAAGAAGCGCGCGCTCCCTTCACCTCTCCCGAAACGGGAGAGGACGGCGCGGCACGCGCCAGGTGAGGGCAGTCGCTCCAGCCAGATCAGCCGTTGCAACCGGTCCAGCCGTGGCTTATGGCCAGCGCGCCATGATCACGAATGCCATTCCCACAGATCTCGCGGGCGCTGTCCTGTCGATTGATCTCGCCGCCTTGCAGGCCAACTACCGCTTCCTCTGCAAGAAGGCCGGCAAGGCCGCCTGTGGTGCAGCAGTCAAGGGCAACGCCTATGGCCTGGGCATCGAACCTGTCGCCCGCGCCCTGTGGCAGGCCGGCTGCCGCGACTTCTTCGTCGCCCGCCCCAAGGAAGGCGAGGACTTGCGCGCCCTTCTCCCCGGTGCCGTCATCTATGTGCTCGATGGACTCTTTCCCCGCCAGGCCGAATTCTACGCCCGCAACGATCTGCGCCCCGCCCTCATCTCGCTGGAAGAGGCACGGGAGTGGGCCGCCTTCGGCCGCCGCTATGGCCGGGCACTGCCCTGCGCCATCCATGTCGATACCGGCATCAACCGCCTTGGCCTGACGCTCGCGCAATTTGATACGCTGCTCGCCGACGGCTTTCTCAGGTCAGGCCTCAGCATCAGCCTGCTGATGAGCCACCTTGCCTGCGCCGATGACCCGCCGCACCCCCTCAACAAGACCCAGATGCAGCGCTTCAGGGAACTTCGCAAAAAGCTTCCGGATGTGCCTGCAAGCCTCGCAAATTCCTCCGGAATTTTCCTTGGCAAGAACTACACGAACGACCTCTGCCGACCCGGCATCGCGCTCTATGGCGGCAACCCCACGCCGGGCAGGAAGAACCCCATGAAAGCCGTCGCCACCCTCGAGGGAACCGTCATGCAGGTGCGCGAGGTGAAGAAGGGCGACACGGTGGGCTACAGCGCCACGTGGAAGGCCCCGCGCGACAGCCGCATCGCCATTCTTGGTGCCGGCTACAAGGACGGCGTGCCGCGCCACCTGTCATCGCGCCAGAAGGATGGCCCCGCCCAGGTCTTTGTCGCCGGCAAGCGCTGCCCGATCGTCGGGCGCATTTCCATGGACATGATGGGCGTTGACGTTACCGCCCTGCCAGCCCCCAAAGTACAGCGCGGCACACCAGCCGAAATCCTCGGCCCCCACATCGACATCGAAGTGGCCGCGGGCTGGGCGGGCACCATTTCCTATGAGTTGCTAACCCGGCTCGGAAGCCGCTATGCCAGACTCTATTCAGGCACGGCGAATCCCGGGGAATCATGAATCCACTCGCAAGCATCGGGCAAATGGCCCTTGGCGTCATGGCCGAGACGGGGCGCATTGCGCTCTTCGCCCGTGACGCCCTGCTGCAAGGCCTGACGCCACGCTACTACCTCAGCCAGATTGCCCTGCAATTCTTCCGCATCGGCTACACTTCGCTGCCAGTCGTGGCCCTCACCGCCTTCTTCACCGGTGGCGCGCTGGCGCTTCAGATCTATCTCGGTTCATCCCGCTTCAATGCCGAAAGCCTCGTCGCCAGCATCGTGGCGCTGGGCATCACCCGCGAACTGGGCCCTGTGCTGGCGGGCCTCATGGTCTCGGGCCGCGTCGGTGCAGCGATTGCCGCCGAACTCGGCACCATGCGCGTCACCGAACAGATCGACGCGCTGGTCACACTCTCCACCAACCCGCAGAAATATCTTGTCGGCCCCCGCCTGCTGGCTGCGGTCATCTCGCTCCCCCTGCTGGTCGCGATTGGCGACACCATCGGCATCATGGGCGGCTATATCGTGGGCACCCGCTCGCTCGGTTTCAATGAGTATGCCTACATCAAGAACACCGCCGATTTCCTCGAAATGAGCGACGTCACCTCGGGCCTGATCAAGGCCGCCGTCTTCGGATTCATCATCGCGCTCATGGGCTGCTACCACGGCTTCCATTCCAAGGGCGGTGCGCAAGGGGTTGGCCGCGCCACCACAAATGCCGTCGTTTCCTCCGCGATCCTCATCCTCGCGGCCAACTTCCTGCTCACCTCGCTGCTGTTCGGGGATTGATGATGCAGGATCACATTGTCCTCAAGGATGTCCACAAGAGCTTCGGCCCCAAGCATGTGCTGCGCGGCCTTTCCGTGACCGTGAAAAAGGGCCGCTCACTGGTGGTGATCGGCGGCTCGGGCACGGGCAAGTCCGTCATGCTCAAGTGCATCCTCGGCATCATCCGGCCTGACAGCGGCGAAATCAGCGTCGGCGGCGAAAACTGCATCGGCCTCCGGGGCCGCGAGCGTGATGCCTTCCTCTCCCGCTTCGGCATGCTGTTCCAGGGCGCTGCCCTCTTCGACTCGCTCAGCGTCTGGGAAAACATCGCCTTCGGCCTCACCCACGGCAACAAGATGGGCCGCGCCCTGCCCCGCGCCAAGGCGAAGGACATCGCCATGGAGAAGCTCGCCCAGGTCGGCCTGACGCCGGATGTGGGCGCGCTTTATCCGGCGGAACTCTCGGGCGGCATGCAGAAGCGTGTCGGCCTCGCCCGCGCCATCGCAGCCGATCCCGAGATCATCTTCTTCGACGAACCGACGACCGGCCTCGACCCGATCATGGCTGACGTCATCAACAACCTGATCGTCGATTGCGTGAAGCGTCTCGGCGCCACCACCATTTCCATCACCCACGACATGGCCTCTGCCCGCAAGATCGCCGACGACATCGCCATGATCCACAAGGGCCAGATCATTTGGCAGGGCGAAGCCAACAAGGTGAACACCTCCGGCAACGCTTACGTGGACCAGTTCATCCACGGCCGCGCCGAAGGCCCGATCCAGATGGATGTGCTGAAGGCGTGACGCGAAAAGGGCCGCCATTGCTGGCAGCCCTTCCGTAACTCGCCTGTGATATGGAACGCGGGCCGTACGATCTGAACCCGCAGTCTGATGCCCCCTTAAGAGCGCTGGCTCCCAAGGCTGGCAATCCGCACCAAGGTTCCATTCACAGTGAAATCACTCGACATCAGATCACCTCCTCTCAGTTGTTGATACTGGACCTATGCTGCGCCCTTGAATGGGACAGGTCAAGACGGCACATTTGCCGCAAAGGACACCACGAACATGACCGCCGATCTC
>ERZ1645187.2662-NODE-2662-length-15536-cov-12.314062_pt1 | contig 15536 bp, 12 predicted proteins | sample MGYA00575352_ERZ1645187 | MGnify/ENA primary metagenome ERZ1645187 (study PRJEB40837, sample SAMN11349314) | freshwater sediment metagenome | isolation source: river sediment | host: Sediment | place: India: Wazaribad , New Delhi | collected 2017-02-21 ...
AAGACCTTCGGCTTCGCCTTCGGCCGCGAGGACATCTGGCATCCGGAAAAGGACACCTACTGGGGTTCCGAGAAGGAATGGCTGGCGCCGAGCGGCAGTGAGGGCAGCCGCTACTCCGGCGAACGCGACCTCGAAAACCCGCTCGCCGCCGTGATGATGGGCCTGATCTATGTGAATCCGGAAGGCGTGGACGGCAAGCCCGACCCGCTCAAGACGGCCAGGGACATGCGCGTCACCTTCGCCCGCATGGCGATGAACGATGAGGAAACCGTCGCCCTGACCGCCGGCGGCCACACCGTCGGCAAGGCGCACGGCAACGGCAGCGCGGCCAATCTCGGCGCGGCCCCGGAAGGCGCCGATGTCGCCGAGCAGGGCCTGGGCTGGATGAACCACAGCACCCGCAGCATCGGCCGCGACACCATGACCAGCGGCATCGAGGGGGCGTGGACCGCGCACCCGACAAAGTGGGACGGCGGTTATTTCGACATGCTGTTCAAGCACGACTGGTGGCTGCAGAAGTCCCCGGCCGGCGCCTGGCAGTGGGAGCCGGTGACGATCGCCGAGGAAGACATGCCGGCCGACGTCGAAGACCCGTCGATCCGCTGCAAGCCGATGATGACCGACGCCGACATGGCACTGCGCTTCGACCCGGAATACCGCAAGATCGCCGAGCGCTTCCACAAGGATCAGGCCTATTTCGAGGAAGTCTTCGCCCGCGCCTGGTTCAAGCTGACGCACCGCGACATGGGGCCGAAATCCCGCTACATCGGCCCGGATGTGCCGCAGGAAGACCTCATCTGGCAAGACCCGGTACCGGCCGGCCGCCAGGACTACGACGTGGCCGCCGTCAAGGCGAAGATTGCCGCCGCCGGCCTGGGCGTGGCCGAGATGGTCGCCACCGCCTGGGATAGCGCCCGCACCTTCCGCGGCTCGGACAAGCGCGGCGGCGCCAACGGTGCCCGCATCCGCCTGGCCCCGCAAAAGGACTGGGAAGGCAACGAACCGGCCCGCCTGGCCAAGGTATTGGCGGTCTATGAAAAGATCGCCGCCGAGACCGGCGCCAGCGTGGCCGACGTCATCGTACTGGCCGGCAATGTCGGTATCGAGCAGGCGGCCAAGGCGGCCGGTGTCGAGGTAGCGGTGCCCTTCGCGCCGGGCCGTGGCGATGCGACGCCGGAAATGACCGATGTCGAATCCTTCGCAGTGCTGGAGCCGCTGGCCGATGGCTTCCGCAACTGGCTGAAGAAGGACTATGTGGTCAGTGCCGAGGAGTTGCTGCTCGACCGCGCCCAGTTGCTGCGCCTGACCGCCAGCGAAATGACCGTACTGGTCGGTGGCCTGCGCGTGCTCGGCACCAACCACGGCGGCAGCCAGCATGGCGTATTCACCGATCGCGTCGGCGCGCTGAGCAACGACTTCTTCGTCAACCTGACCGACATGGCCTACACCTGGCAGCCGACCGGCCGCAACAGCTACGCGATTGTCGACCGCAAGTCCGGCGCCACGAAATGGACGGCCACCCGCGTCGACCTGGTCTTCGGCTCCAACTCGGTGCTCCGTGCCTATGCCGAGGTGTATGCCCAGGACGACAACCAGCAGAAGTTCGTGCACGACTTCGTCGCCGCCTGGACGAAGGTGATGAATGCCGATCGCTTCGACCTGATCTAGGCGCAAGCACTGATACCGGGCAGTCGGCAACGATTGCCCGGTTTTTTTTCGCCTGGCGACCGGGCATCCCGGCCCATCGCCACGCAAAAAATTTTGTCATGGACGACAGATCCAAACCCAAGGCATGGATTGGGGATTAAAATGGCGACTATTCCATTTTTGTCCAGGACAAATGAACACAACCCCATCAGCAGCCATCATCGGTGCCGGCCTGTCCGGGCTGGCCTGTGCGACCCGCTTGCATGCATTCGGCTGGCGGGTCAGCGTCTTCGATAAAAGCCGCGGCCCCGGCGGGCGGATGAGCACGCGGCGTGGCGACGACTGGCAATCCGACCACGGTGCGCAGTATTTCACGGCACGCGATCCGCGCTTCAAGGCGGAAGTCGACCGTTGGCTGGCCGCCGGCGTAGCCGCTGTCTGGCAGCCGCGCATGGCGGTGATCGGCGACGAAGACCTGCACGATGCCGATGCCGTACTGCAGCGCTTTGTCGGCACACCGCGCATGACGGCACCAGCCCGTTTCCTGGCCGACAGCCTGCCGCTAACCCTGCAATGCACGGTCGACAACATCGAGAAAACAGCTACCGGCTGGCAAATTGACAGCCGGGAACAGGGCCGACTGGCCGGGTCGTTCGATACCGTGATCCTTGCCGTCCCGGCCCCCCAGGCGGTTCCGCTGGCCCACCCGGTGGCACCCGGCTTGGCGGCCCTTGCCAGGCGGGCAGCGATGCGCGGCTGCTGGACCCTGATGGTGCGTTACGACCAGCCGCTCGACCTGCCCTTCGATGCCGCCTTCGTCAATCGCGGCCCCTTGCGCTGGGTGGCGCGCGAGCCGAGCAAACCCGGTCGCCCGGCCCGGGAGACCTGGTTGCTGCATGCCTCTGCCGCCTGGAGCGAGGCGCATATCGAGGCCGACCCGGCTGAAGTCGCCACCCGCCTGGCAGCCGCCTTTGTCGAGTTGGGCGCCCCACCTCCGCTTGCGGCAACGGCGCACCGCTGGCGTTATGCCGATACGGAGCCGGCGTTTAACATGGGCTACGACTGGGATGCCGAGCGCCGGATCGGTCTGTGCGGCGACTGGCTCAATGGCGGCAAGGTCGAGGGTGCCTGGCTGAGCGGCATCCGCCTGGCCGACGCGATGACCGAGGGCTGATCCGTAAAGCCGGAGCGACATGCGCGGACAGGGCCGTTACAGCGTCGTCTGGTTCAAGCGCGACCTGCGCCTGCACGACCACCTGCCTTTGCGCCAGGCACTCCAGCACGGCCCCGTTCTCTGCCTGTACGTGGTCGAGCCGTCGCTGTGGGCAGAACCCGACGCCGCACGCCAGCACTACGGATTCCTGCTCGAAAGCCTGCGCGACCTGTATCGCGACTTGCGCCAGCTCGGCGGCCAGTTGCAGGTGGTCACCGGCGAGGTGACCGAGGTTCTCGCGCGCCTGCATCGCAGCGCCCCCTTCAGCCGTTTGTATTCCCACGAGGAAACCGGCAACGGCCTGACTTATCGGCGTGACCGGGCCGTCAAGCGCTGGTGCCAGGCGCAGGGTGTGGCCTGGCATGAAGTGCCGCAATTCGGCGTAGTGCGGCGCCTGGAGAAGCGCAATCACTGGCAGGCGCAGTGGGAAGCCTTCATGGCGCAAGCGGTCGCGGCCGCGCCGCCCCATGTTCCGTCGGTCATGCTGCCGTGGTCCGAAGCGCCGCCGTCGCCCGATGCCCTGGGCCTGCCGACTGAAGAGCCGCCCGCCCGCCAGCGCGGCGGCCGACGGGCGGCGCGGCAAATCCTGGCCGACTTTCTCGCCGAACGCAGCCAGCAGTACCGCGGCGGCATTTCGTCACCGCTCTCGGCGCCCACCGCCTGTTCGCGGCTCTCGCCCTACCTGGCGCTGGGTTGCCTGAGCCTGCGCGAGGTGGTGCAGGAGACACGGCTGTTCGCCGCCAGGCTGCCAGCCAGCGCCAGCCGGCATCGCGCCGGCTTGCAGGCCTTCATCAGCCGGCTGTACTGGCATTGCCATTTCATCCAGAAACTGGAAAGCGAGCCCGCGCTCGAATTCCACAACCTGCACCGCGGCTACGACGGCTTGCGTGAAGACGACTGGAACCCGGCCCATTTCGCGGCCTTGACCGCCGGGCGCACCGGCTGGCCGCTGGTCGATGCCTGCGTCGCCATGCTGCGCCAGACCGGCTGGATCAACTTCCGCATGCGCGCCATGCTGGTGTCGGTCGCCGCCTATCCGCTATGGCTGCACTGGCGGCCGGTCGGCCTGTGGCTGGCCCGCCAGTTCCTCGATTACGAGCCGGGCATCCACTGGCCGCAAATGCAGATGCAGTCGGGCACCACGGGCATCAACGTGCCCCGCATCTACAACCCGGTGAAGCAGGCGCGCGACCATGACCCGCACGGCCTTTTCGTTCGCCGCTGGCTGCCCGCCCTGCGCCAGGTGCCGGATACCTGGCTGTTCGAACCGTGGCGGATGCCGGAAGCCATGCAACTGCGCCATGGCCTGCGCCCCGGCATCGACCTGCCGCTCCCCCCGGTCGATCTCGACGCCGCGACCCGCCTCGCCAAGCAGCGCCTGTTCGCCCTGCGGGCGCGGCCGGAGATCAAATCGGCCAAGGCGGCGATCGTCGAGAAACATGGGTCGCGCCAGCGGAATGCCCTGCGTGGTACGGCAAAATCCGTCGATCTGCAGCAACTGACACTTGATTTGTAGCCCCCCGCCCCAGGCAATCGATCACGATTTTTGTCCTAGACAACCAACATTCCGCGCCGCACAATAGGCCTACCGAAACCACCAGCCCGGACATGCTTGAAATCACCAACCTGTCGCGCAGTTTCAACGGTCGCCCGGCGCTGCACAGCACCTCGCTGCGCCTGGCCGAGGGGGAATACGTGGCCATTGTCGGCGAGTCCGGGGTGGGCAAATCCACGCTGCTCAACCTCATCGCCGGCCTCGACCGGGCCGATCAAGGCAATGTCGTGCTCGATGGCGAAGACCTTGGCCGGCTCGACGAAGCGGCGCTGACCCGCTGGCGGCGGCACAAGCTGGGTTTCATCTTCCAGGCCTTCCACATCCTGCCCCACCTCACCCTGCAGCAGAACGTCGCCCTGCCGCTCTGGTTGCAAGGCGGTTCCGGCGCGGCTGCCGACGACAGCGCCCGTCAGATGCTCGACGCCGTGGGCCTGGCCGGGCGCGCCGCCAGCTGGCCGCACGAGTTGTCGGGCGGCGAGTTGCAGCGGGTGGCCATTGCCCGCGCCCTGGTGCATCGGCCGCGCCTGGTACTGGCCGACGAGCCGACCGGCAACCTCGACCCGGCCAATGCCACACGCGTGCTCGACCTGCTCGGCGAGCGCATCCGGGCAGCCGGGGCCATCGGCATTCTGGTCACCCATTCCCGCGAAGCGGCGGCGACGGCCGACCGCATCCTGCAACTGACGCCCGACGGCCTGCAGGAATGACCCTCGCCCCGGTATTTCTCGGCTCCCTCGGCCGGCGGCGCATGGCCAGCCTGTTCTCCCTGCTCGCCATCATCCTCGGCGTGGCGCTCGGCATGGCGGTGCAGGCCATCCACGAAGCCGCCCTCAACGAATTCGGCCGCGGCGTGCGCACCCTGGCCGGCGAGGCCGATTTGCGCCTGGTCGGCCCGGCCAGCGGTTTCGACGAAGCCCTGTTCGAGCAGATCCTGCGCCACCCCGACATTGCCGCAGCCACGCCCATCGTCGAGATCGAAGCCAAGCTGGCCGGCCACGAGCCCCTGCTCAAGGTACTCGGTGTCGACATCTTCACGCTGGCCCGTGTCGCACCCCGCTTGCTGCCGCACAGCCACGAGCGGACGGAGCGCTTTGCGACGCTGGCCGAAGACTCGATCTTTCTCAGCGCGGCGGCGCAGCAGGCCTACGGCGTCAAGATGGGCGACCCACTGCCGGTGCAGGCCGGCAGCCGCACGCTCACCCTGCGCGTGGCCGGCGACCTGCCCGGCGTCGGCGATGGCCAGCCGTTGGCCGTCATGGATATTGCCGGCGCCCAGCTTGCCTTCGGGCGCCTCGGCAAGCTGTCACGGATCGATCTGATCGTCGCCGACAGCAGCTCGCCGGAAAGCCTGCGCCGCAGTGTATCGGCCACGCTGCCGGCCGGTGTTCAGCTCGAAGCGCCGGATGCCGCCAGCGAACAATCGGGCAACCTGACCCGCGCCTATCGCGTCAATCTCGCCATGCTGGCCGCCATCGCCCTGCTCACCGGCGCCTTCCTGGTGTTTTCGGCACAGGCCCTGTCCGTCGTCAAACGGCGCAGCGAATTCGCCTTCCTGCGCGCTCTCGGCCTGGAACGCACGACGCTGATCCGCTGGCTGCTTGCCGAGGGCGCCCTGGTCGGGCTGCTCGGCGGGCTCATTGGCGTCGTGCTCGGCTACGGCCTGGCCTGGGTGGCCCTGCAAGCCCTCGGTGGCGATCTCGGCGCCGGCTATTTCTCCGGGCTGCAACCGCAGCTTGAATTCAGGCCGGCGCTGACGGCCTTGTACATCATGCTCGGGCTGCTCGCCGGGCTGGCCGGAGCCGCCCTGCCGGCCCGCCAGGCCGCCGACATTTCGCCGGCCCAGGCCCTCAAGTCAAGCGGCGACGCCCTGGCCTTGCACAGCCATCAACGCCCGTGGGCCGGCCTGCTGGCCCTGGCTGCCAGCCTGGCCGCCTGCTTCATTCCGCCCCTCGGCGGCCTGCCGGTCGGGGGCTATGCCGCCATCGCCTTGCTGCTGGCGGGCAGCATCCTGCTCCTGCCCGCCGTCGCACAGCGCCTGACCCAGCCGTTTGCCGAACGCGGCAAGGCAGTCCCCTGGCGCCTCGCTGCGGCCCGTCTGGTCAGCGCCCCCGGTTACGCCGTGGTCGCCGCGGCCGGCGTGCTGACCAGCGTTGCGCTGGCCGTGGCCATGGCGATCATGGTTGCCTCGTTCCGCGAGTCGGTCGATGAATGGCTGGTCCAGTTGCTGCCGGCCGACCTCTATCTGCGCGCCGGGCGCGCCCAAAGCAGCGCCTACCTGGGCGAGGAACTGCAGGCTGCCATTGCCGATACGCCCGGGATCAAACGCCTCGAATTCACCCGCCATGAGCAATTGCGCCTGGGCGACGGCCAGGCGCCGGTCGCCCTGATCGCCCGCCCCTTGCCGGCCGATGGCAGCAGCCTGCCGCTGGTCGGCCAGGCACAGCCTTCCCGCTTGCCGGCGGTATGGATTTCGGAGGCGATGGCCGATCAGTTCGGCTGGCAGACGGGGCAAGTCGTCGCTCTGCCGCTGGGCGGGATGAGGCGCGAGTTTCAGGTCAACGGCGTGTGGCGCGACTATTCGCGGCAGACCGGCGCATTGATGATCGATCTGGCGCTCTATCGCCAGCTCACCGGCGATCAGCGGGTAAACGACGCGGCGATTAGCGTCGACGACCCCGATGCCAGCGCACAGGTGGCCAGCCGGCTGGGCGCGCTGGCCGAGGGTAACGCCCTCGAAGTCGCCCGGCCGGGGGAAATCCGGCGCATCAGCCTGGCCATCTTCGACCGCACCTTCGCCGTGACCTACCTGCTCGAAGCGGTGGCCATCGTCATCGGCCTGGCCGGGGTGGCGGCCAGTTTCGCCTCGCTGGCGGCCACCCGGCGCAAGGAGTTCGGCATGCTGCGCCACCTCGGCGTCAGCCGCGCCCAGATCGGCACCATGCTCGCCCTCGAAGGCGGCCTGGTGGCCGGCATCGGGGTGCTCGGCGGCGGGCTGGCCGGGGCCGGAATCGGCCTGATCCTGATCGACGTGGTCAATCGCCAGAGTTTTCACTGGAGCATGGACCTGCATTTTCCGTGGGCCGGCCTGCTGCTCTTTGCCGGCACCATGATCGCCCTCGCCGCCCTGGCGGCGGTACTCGCCGGGCGCCAGGCCATGCGCCAGGACGCCGTGCTGGCCGTGCGCGAGGATTGGTGAGGCCCATGCAACGCCGCCACTTCCTCATCGCCCTGGCCGCCTGGCGCGGCCTGCTGCCCGGCCCCGCCGCGGCAGTCGACTTTGCGCCGGTGTTGCCCGGAAGACGCCTGGTCTTTCCCGACGATTTCGGCGCCCACCCGGATTTCCGCACCGAATGGTGGTACGCCACCGGCTGGCTGAAGCGTCAGGACGGCCGGCCGCTCGGCTTCCAGATCACTTTCTTCCGCGTCCGCACCGGCATCGGCGAGCGCAACGCCAGCCGCTTCGCCCCGCGCCAGCTGGTCCTCGCCCACGCCGCCATCGCCGACCCGGAATTCGGTCGCCTGCGGCACAGCGAACGGGCGGCCCGCGCCGGCTTCGGCCATGCCGGCTACACCATCGGCCGCAGCGAGGTGTGGATCGGCAACTGGCGATTCGCCCAGCAGGAAAACGCGCAAGGCCAGCGCTATCAGGCCAGCGTGCGCGGCGAGGATTTTGCCTACGATCTCGCCCTGGATGCCGCCACCCCGCCCCTGCTCAACGGCCAGCAGGGCTTCAGCAGCAAGGCAGCCGACCCGCGCCACGCCAGTTTCTATTACAGCCGGCCGCAACTGGCGGTGAGCGGCTCGCTCTCCCTGAACGGCCGGACCGAGGCGGTCAGCGGCCATGCCTGGCTCGATCACGAATGGTCGAGCGAACTGCTGCCCGACGGCGCACAGGGCTGGGATTGGGTCGGCATCAACCTGGCCGATGGCGGCGGGCTGATGGCCTTCCGCCTGCGCGATGCCAGCGGCAACACGCTGTGGGCGGCCGCTTCCTGGCGCGCCCCCGGCAAGGTCGACCGGATTTTCACGCCCGACGTGGTGCATTTCCTGCCGCTGCGCCACTGGCGCTCACCGCGCACCGGCATCGACTACCCGGTGGCCTGGCGGCTGCAGGTAGGCGAGCGCGAATTTGAATTGAACCCGCTGCTCGACGACCAGGAGCTGGACAGTCGCCGCTCGGTCGGCACGGTGTATTGGGAAGGCGCCATTCGCGTCAGCGAGAACGGCCGGCCTGCCGGCGAGGGCTATCTTGAACTGGCGGGCTATGGCGACAAGATCCGAGTCGGTTGAACGTGAAGAAGATTTTTCAACGCAGAGGTACAGAGGGAGCGGAGGGACGCAGAGGAAGGCTTTTGAGCCAGCAGGTGGATTCGCTATGTTTCGCATTCCTCTGTGAACCTCGGGTTTTCCACTACGCGCCTTTGCGTTGAAAAAGTTTTGATTGAGTAAGCGCCGGGATAGATCGCCCGATTTGCCTGTCGAAACGAGTCCATTGGGAGCGCAGCACATGCTGAAAATGACCTTGAAAACCTTGTCCATCGCTTGTCTGCTGGTCGGTGCCGGGGTGGCTGTCGCCGCCCTGGCCACCCGCAAGCCGCCGGCCGAGCCGCCGACACCGGCCTATTGCCAGGCCGGCGGCAACTGGCTGTCACTGGGCACGACACCGCCCAAGCCGGCCAGCATCCGCGACATCGTTGCCCATGCCGTCCGCCAGGATGTGGTCCTGCTTGGCGAACAGCACGACAGCGAGGACCACCACCGCTGGCAGTTGCAGATGCTCTCCGCCCTGCACGCCCAGCGCCCGGAGATGGTGATCGGCTTCGAGATGTTCCCGCGCCGCGTCCAGCCGGTACTCGACCAATGGGTGGCCGGCTCGCTGACCGCCCAGGAGTTCCTGAAGCAGACGGAATGGGACAAGGTGTGGTCCTACCCCCCGCACATCTACATGCCCCTGTTCGAATTCGCCCGCATCAACAAGATCCCGATGCGGGCGCTCAATGTCGATAAATCGCTGACCCGCCAGGTGGCGGAAAAGGGCTGGGAAAACGTTCCGGAGGAAGCCCGCGAAGGCGTCGGCCGCCCGGCGCCGCCCCTGCCCGAATACGTCGACTTCCTGCGCGACATGTATCGGCTGCACGAAAAGAAATCGCCCGCCCATGCCGGCAAGAAGGGCGCCAAGCCCGATGCCGGTTTCAAGGGCTTTCTCGACAGCCAGCTGACCTGGGACCGCGCCATGGCCGAGGCCCTGAGCCTGGAAGTGAGCCAGGATGGCCGCAAGAACCCGACGCTGGTGGTCGGCATCATGGGCAGCGGCCACATCCGCTTTGGCCATGGCGTGCCGCACCAGCTCGGCTACCTGGGCGTGGCGAAAGTCGCCAGCCTGCTGCCGGTAGCGCTGGACGGCGAATGCCGCCATCTGGAAAGCAGCCTCGCGACGGCCGTATTCACCTTGCCGAACAAGGCCATGCCGCCCAGCGAACCGCCGCGCCTCGGCGTGGCGCTGGAGGATACGGCCCAGGGATTGACCATCAGCGCCGTCACCCCCGGCAGCCTGGCCGAGAAAACCGGGCTGCGCGCCGGCGACCGCATTATCGACATGGCCGGCCGCCCGGCCAGCGGCAGCAGCGAGGCGGTGGCCACCATCCGCCGCCAGCCCCCCGGTACCTGGCTGCCGCTGCGCGTCGCTCGGGGCGACAGCCAGCTCGACCTGGTCGTCCAGTTTCCCCCGCGGCCATGAGTCCAACCCGTTTCCGGCATCTCGCCGCGGCCCTGTTCGGCCTGCTGCTCGCCGCGGCGAGCGCCTTCGCCGCCCCCGATCTGCTGCTCGATGTCTCGCTCGACCCGCAGTCCCGGCAATTCAAGGCCGAAGCCGAATTGCAGCCGGGCGCCCGCAGCTTCCGCTTCCTGCTCCATGAGTCGCTGCGCGTGACCAGCGCCCGGGCCGGCAACGACAACGCCGGCGTCGACTCGGCCAGCGGCCCGCGGGGTTACCGGCAATGGACGGTTCGCCTCGCCCAGCCCGGGCAAAAACTGCGCATCCACTACGAGGGCCAGTTGCCGCTGCTGGAACGCAACCGCGACCACCGCGGCGTGCTCGGCGGCATGCCGCCGATGGCGGCGCCCGAAGGCAGTTTCCTGGCCTCGGGCAGCGGCTGGTATCCCCGCCCGGCCGAGCTGTTCACGTATCGGGTCAAGCTCGCCGTTCCCCACGGCCAGCGCGCCCTGGTGGCCGGCAAGCGGATGTCCGAAAACCTGCCGGCAGCGGCCGGCGAAAGCTACCGGGCAAGCTTTGAATTCAGCCAGCCGAGCGATGGCATCGACCTGATGGCCGGGCCGTGGATCGTCCGCGAGAAAACCCTGGCCCGTCCCGGGCAAGCGCCCATCTACCTGCGCACTTTCTTCCCCGCCGACCTCGATGCCCAGCCCGGCCTGGCGCAGGGCTATCTCGACGACAGCGCGGCCTATATCGAGCGCTACAGCCGGGCCATCGGCGCCTATCCGTACAGCGAGTTCTCCATCGTCGCCAGCCCGCTGCCCACCGGCTTCGGCATGCCGACGCTGACCTATCTCGGGGCCGAGGTGCTACGCCTGCCCTTCATCCGCAAGACCTCGCTCGGCCACGAAATCCTGCACAACTGGTGGGGCAACGGCGTTTATGTCGATTACCAGCGCGGCAACTGGTCGGAGGGCCTGACCACCTTCATGGCCGACTACGCCTACAAGGAGGACGAATCGGCCAGCGCCGCCAGCGAGATGCGCCTCGCCTGGCTGCGCGACGCCGCCGTCTTTGCCGGGGAAAACACCGGCACGCTGCGCGACTTCCGCTCCCGCGCCAACGCCGCCGGCGCCACGCTCGGCTATGGCAAGGCAGCGATGCTCTTCGTCATGCTGCGCGATCGCCTGGGGCAACCGGCCTTCGACCAGGGCATCCGCAACTTCTGGGCCGCCCAGCGTTTCCGGATCGCTGGTTGGGACGACCTGCAGGCCGCCTTTGAAAGCGCCTCGGGCGAGAAGCTCGGCGCCTTCTTTGCCGCCTGGCTCGACCAGCCGGCCCTGCCCGATGTCGCCATTGCCCACGCCGAGAGCACCGCCGTCCGTACGCCTGGCAGCCCGCCCTATCAACTGACCATCCGCTTCCGCAAACAGGACGCCCGCCTGCCCTTGCGCCTGCCCGTCGAAATCAGCGGCGCCGGCCAGCGCGAAACCCGCTGGGTGGAACTGGACGCCGAGCGCAACACCGCCACGATCCCGCTCGCCTTTGCGCCACAAACCCTGCGCCTCGACCCCGACATGCGCGTCTGGCGGCGCCTTCAGGCCAGCCAGCTGCCGCCCATCCTGCGCCAGTGGATGGCAGGCCGCTCGCCGCAACTGGTCGATGTCGCGCGCGGGCCGGAGGCGAGCCAGGCGGTCAGGCAACTGGCCGGGCGATTGTTCGAGAACCCGCCCGAATCACTGGCGCCGGCCCGGCTGAGCAGCGCCCTGAACAGCAAAAACCCCGTTCTGCTCGCCGGCACGCACGCCGAGGTCGATCAGGCCCTGGCCGGCGCCGGGCTGCCGGCTCGCCCGGCCAGCCTGGCCGGGAAAGGCAGCGCCCAGGTGTGGACCGTGCCGGGCCAGCCCTACCCGCTGGCCGTCATCTCCGCCCAGGACGCGGCGGCGCTCAATGCCCTGCAACGCGGCCTGCCCCATTATGGCGGGCAAAGCTGGCTGGTTTTCGAGCAGGGGCGCGTCATCGACAAAGGCATCTGGCCGGCCGGCATCCCTGAAATCACCGTGGCCGCCACCCCGGCAAAGGACAAAAAATGAAACACCACCTCACCCTCACCACCCTGCTTGCTGGCCTGCTCTGGACGGGAACCCTGATGGCTACTGAAGAACCGAAATTCGAATCGCTGCGCCAGGAAGACAACATCGAGATCCGCCGCTATGTGCCGGTGATCGTTGCCGAAACCTTTGTCGATGGCGACATGGACAGCGCCACCCGGCGCGGCTTCCAGCGCATCGCCGACTACATTTTCGGCAACAACGAGCGCATCGCGATGACCGTGCCGGTCGTCGCCGAACCGCAAGACAAGGCCGAGAAGATCGCCATGACCGTCCCGGTCAGCATCGAGCCGCAGGAGGCCGCAGCCACTCGCATGGCTACGGCGCAACGCTGGCGCATTCACTTCGTCATGCCCAGCCAATACACCCTCGCCACCCTGCCCAAGCCGCTCAACCCGGAGGTCGGGCTGCGCGAGATTCCGGCCAGAACCTATGCCGTCCTCACCTACTCCGGCATCAACAGCGAAAGCACCGTGCAGGAGAAAACCGACCAGCTGCTCGCCTGGCTGCAGGCGCAGGACATCGCCACCATCGGCCAGCCGCAACTCGCCCGCTACAACCCGCCCTGGACGCTGCCCTTCCTGCGCCGGAACGAGATCCAGCAGGAGATCCAATGGAATAAGCCTTGAGCCAGCGCTGATGGATCATGGATACAAACCGTTGCAAGCCGTTACTTGAAATCGGGCGCATCGGACCTTAAATTACATCCATGCGCTGACCCCCAACAGTGCTGACGGCCCAACCCCCTCCCCCTCAAACCGGCCGTCAGAAAGCCCCGCCTCCCCCAGCGGGGCTTTCGCCTTTCTGGGATCAGGATTCATCGCCCGGCAACCAGATGAGTCGCCCCTGACCGGCTTCATTCAATTGCGCGATCAGGGCATCGGCTGCCGTCTCGGCCAGGGAGAAGGCACAGGTCACCTGCTCGCCATGCTCGACGCCCAGCAGCACGCCGCCAGCCGCGTCAATCTCCCGGCGCAGGAAGCCTTCCAGGGCATAGGGAATCGAGCAGCGCAAAGCCCTGGCCTTGACGTTGGGAATCTTGACGGCCGTTTTCAAGGCCTGGGCGATACAGTCGGTGTAGGCCCGCACCAGGCCGCCAGCCCCCAGCTTCACGCCACCGTAGTAGCGCACGACAGTGGCGAGGACACCCTCCAGGTCCTGATGCCGCAACACGTCGAGCATGGGGCGGCCGGCCGTACCGGAGGGTTCGCCATCGTCAACGGCGGCCGATTGGCCACCGGCCATGAGCGCCCAGCAGACATGGGCGGCACCGGGATGCTGCGCACGCAGGCCGGCCACGATGGCTTGCGCCGCCGGGCGATCGGCAACCGGCTGGACGCAACCGATGAATCGACTCTTCTTGATCAGCAGTTCGCTGACGACCGGGGATGAAATGCGCTGGGCCATGTTCCGTAGGGTAAGGCAGTACCGGGGATGGCATCAATGACCGGCTGGAAACGCTTCTGCTACGGGGCAATCGGTCGATGAGCGAGGATCTGGTGATCGACCTGAAGCGGGTCATAAACCGCAATATTCCGCACCTGGCGAGACGGGGATTCCCCACCGTCTATCTGGCGAAGCATCAATGCTGAGCGTAGAGTCACGCCTCTTTCAGCAATATCGCCCGAAAATCATGAAACAAGCCAAACGCCGCACCCGTTATCCCGAAGCCTCTCTGTCACCCGAGCTCGACGCCATCGTCGATGCCGAGGTGCAGGAAAAGGGCTACAGCAACCATCCCGAAGCGATGAAGGCGTTCAGCGCCTATCTGCGTCGCGCCGAGGCATTCGAGAGAAAACAGCGTTTTGGCCGATAGATCCAAGGACTAAGGCGCGTCAGCCCGCCGCCAGCCCCTGCTCCTCGTAGGTCTTGCCATCCCGGATGTGATAAATGCGCTTGAAGGTCGGGATGATCTTTTCGTCGTGCGTCACGACGATGATGGCGGTGCGGAACTGTTGTGCCATGTCATTGAGGATACGCACCACGGCGAGCGCCCGATCGCTGTCGAGCGGCGCGGTCGGCTCGTCGGCCAAAATAACCGGCGGCTGGTTGGCCAGGGCGCGGGCAATGGCCACCCGCTGCTGCTCGCCGCCGGACAGTTGCGACGGCTGCGCCTTGGCCCGATGGCCGACATCGAGGGCGGCCAGCAGCTCGTTCGCCCGCTGGCGGGCCTCGGCATTCGGCCGGCCGGCCAGCATCGGCAGCAGCGCGACGTTGTCGGTGACATCGAGGAAGGGGATCAGGTACGGCGCCTGAAACACGAAGCCGATGCGGTCGCGGCGCAGGGCGCGCAGGTCGGGAATCTTCCAGCCGTCGTCGAAAATGACCTCGTCGCCGACAATCATCCGGCCCGCCGTCGGCGCGATCACCGCGCCCAGGCATTTGAGCAGGGTGCTCTTGCCCGAGCCGGAGGGGCCGATCAGCCCGACCACCTCGCCCGGCGCCACCGTCATATTGACGTCCTTCAACGCATCGACTGCGGTATCGCCCTCGCCATAGCGCTTGCGCAAGCCTTCGATGCGAATGCCGAAACCGTCCATCTCAGCCTCCAATCGCCGTTGCCGGGTCGACACGCAGGGCAGCGCGGATAGCCAGCGTGCTGGCCAGCGCGCAAATGAGCATCACGGCGACAAAGCCGCGCAGGGCGTCGCCCGGTTCGAGCAAGACAAACTTGGGAAAAAACGGCGCCCACACGGTAGCTGCCGTCTTGCCGACGAGAAAGCCGATGAAGCCCAGGCCGAGGGCCTGCTGCAGAATCATCCCGGCGATCGTCCGGTTGCGCGTACCGATCAGCTTGAGCACCGCGATCTCGCGGATCTTGCCGAGGGTCATGGTGTAGATGATGAAGGCGACGATGGCCGCGCTGACCACCGCCAGGATGACCAGGAACATGCCGATCTGGCGGGCCGAGGTGGCGATCAGCTTGGCGACCAGGATCTCTTCCATCTGCACGCGGGTGAAGGCCTGCAGGTGCTTCCAGCGCCTCACCTCCTGCGCCACCTGCTCGGCGGCAGTACCGGCGGCGACCTGGACGAGCACGGCATTCACATTGTGGTTGGCATTCTGCGCCGCCTGCACGGCGTCAAGCAGGCCAGGTACTCCCGGACGATTGAGCGCCGGATTGGCCGCCGTTCTCGCCCGCTCATTGAGAATGGCATCGTTGTCCTTGAGGAACTGGGCCTCCTGGGCATCCTTGAGCGGGATGAAGACCATCGGGTCGCCGCCCGAGGACACCATGCGCTGCGTCAGGCCGACGACACGGTAATCGTGACGGCGAATGCGAATGCTGTCGCCGAG
>ERZ1645187.2663-NODE-2663-length-15529-cov-49.884645_pt1 | contig 15529 bp, 12 predicted proteins | sample MGYA00575352_ERZ1645187 | MGnify/ENA primary metagenome ERZ1645187 (study PRJEB40837, sample SAMN11349314) | freshwater sediment metagenome | isolation source: river sediment | host: Sediment | place: India: Wazaribad , New Delhi | collected 2017-02-21 ...
GCGCATGTTGCTTGACGGTTGCCGGATCCATGGTGGCCCAGGTCTGGTCATTGGCCGGGACCAGCAGCACCGCCGCGTTGCCTTGCAGCACCCTGAGCAACTCGGCCTCGGCAGCCACCGACCACTGCCCCAGGCCCATGGCCACCAGGTCTGCAACCAGCAGATCCGCCTTGGGCAGCAACGTACCGCGCCCCGCGGGTGTGCTGGCCCATGACCAGCCCTTCAATGAACGATTCAGAAAAAATCCGAACGCCGCTTCGTCGCGTGGTGACAGCCCGGCAACCAGAACGTTCATGACTGAGTACCGGTCTGTTCAAGCTGCTGGCTCACCGCCTCCCAGTCGGCAGGCAGCGTTGCGCCGCGGCGCAACAGCGCCCGACGGGCCAGCATGAACGCCAGGTTGTCGTGACAGGTGACACAGTGGTGCAGAAATGCCTGCTGGGCCTGCGCATCGCCGCTTTCCATCGCCTTGATGACCTGATCAGCCAAGGCGCGCGAATCGTCGGCGCTGCACCGCCGGGCCCGTGTCGAGATATCGGCCGATGGACGCGCCAGCACACTCCAGCGGGTCGCCAACGGCGTGATCCGTGGCAGACGCGCCAGACCCGCCTGGGCTTCGAACCAGCGCGCGGCATGCGGTGGCAGGCGATCACGTGCCATTTGCAAGGCGGAACGCTTGAGGGATTGTTCCCGCTCACCAAATGCGACGTAGAGATCGGCCAGCGCCCCCTGAACGGGCTCGGCACCTGGCAACTCCAGCGATGCGTGCAGATGCGCAAAATGCGCGCTGACATCCGTGGGGTCGCGCAACAGGCGTCGGGCGTGCTGGCGCACGGCGACCCGCGCCTGTCGGATCGGATCAGGAGCATCGCTCATCGTGCGACCTCAGTCCAGCAAGGTATCCATGAGGTCGATCATGAACTCCGCCTCTTCCTGTGTCATGGCCTCGAAACCGTTGGGCAGGCCCAGCGCGTCCAGGACGTCGCCATCGCCCTGGGTCTGGCCCAGCCCGAGCAAGGCCTTCTCGATGGCCGGCAGGTTTTCAGCCACGCGCGGATGTGCGAGCACCACATGGGAGATGTCGCTGATGGCGCTTTCAACCAGCACCTTCAACTGGCTGCGCGACAACCGGGTCAGGGACGCAAAAGCATCGGCCAGGAAGAAGGCCGCCTCCACCTCGCCCTTGATGGCCAGGCGCGCCGCCGCCTGGTAGCTATCCACCGGCACCCATTGAATCGTCGCCTCGGTCAGGTCGGCGGGTTCCAGCAGGCGCAACCCGATCAGCTTGACGTCGCGGTTGTCGGTCAGCGCGATGCGGCAGCCCGGCTTGAGGTCTTCGACACAGGTGATGCCCGACTCACCGCCGCTGGCGATGACCATCTCGTCGTATCGCTTGGCGGGGCGCGCAAACGGAATGTAGCCCTGCGTGCGGATCATGTCCGTCGCATCGAAGGGATTGGCGTAGACCAGATCGGCCTTGCCGGCCGCCAGCAGGTCCGCCTGCTCGTGGGCACTGGCCGGCGTCAGCAGGTGCAGGCCGATGCCCGAGCGTCGCTGCAAGGTGGTGTTGAGCATGTGCCAGCCGGCAAACCGCTCGGGTGCGAAGTCGGGGGCAATCAGAAAATTGAGGGTCATGATGCCGCCTTTTCGTCAGCCAGCCACTGGGCATACACCGGAATCAGCTCGTTGATGCGGGTGCGCGAAGGCTTGCGCCGCACCGAGGTGTAGCCGACCACCTCGCCGTTGCGTATGTTGGGCACGGCTGTCGCGTAGACCCAGTAGTAAGCGCCATCCTTGCGCAGGTTCTTGACGTAACCATGCCATTTCTTGCGGGCGGCCATGTCGTCCCACAGGCCTTTGAAAGCAATCTTGGGCATGTCGGGATGGCGCAGGATGTGGTGCGGCGCCCCGATCAGTTCCTCGCGCGAGTAACCGCTCATTTCGACAAACGCGTCGTTGGCGTGCGTGATGATGCCGTTGAGGTCGGTGCGGGATACGATCAGCCGCCCCTCGGGAAAGGCTTTTTCCACATCCGTCGTGTAGACCGTGCGCGAGGTGCCGTCGGTGTAGGTCAGCCTCGACTCGCTGCAGGGTTCTGCGGGCCGGGCCATGTCGGAAAGTCCCATGGCTGCCTCCGTCAGATCAGCTTGGACAGCGTTTCAGCTGCCCGTTTGATGTCCAGGAAGATGAGGCCGAGCTTGGCGTTTGGTTTGGCCAGCACCGTCAACACCGCCTCCGGACCGGCAGAGCTCATGATCACATAGCCGCGCTCGCCTTGCACCAGCACGCGCTGCAGGCTGCCCCGTGCCAATTCCCGAGCGGTGCGATCGCCCAGCGACAGCAGCGCTGCGGACATGGCGCCGATGCGGTCCTCGTCCATGCCGTTGGGCAACGCGGACGCGATCATCAGGCCGTCGATGGAAATCAGCGCGGACGCCTCGATGTCGGCGGTCGAGCCATTCAGGTCTTCCAGGGACTGCTGGAACATGTCAGTGCGCATTGCTGGCTCCTGTCTAGAATTCGTTGTTGGGTGGAAACTGCAATTTGATATCGTAACGCCTGACTCATGATTGACAAGGGTCAAGCTCCAGCGGTTTGACCCCTATCAAGGCAAGACTAGGGACGCTCACCGCGGACGCGACATACAACCTGCGATGAAGCGCAACGCCCGGACGGAACGCAACCCGCGCCGTTCCCGTCGGGTGCCTGTCGGGCACACACCCCGTAAAAGCGCGAGGCACACGGCTTCCGCCTCCGCGGCTCACCCCTTCAGCAGCGCCTTCAGCACGTTTTGCACCCGCCGGGCCTGGCTCGCGTCGTAAGGACCGGCCAGCACGGCCGCCGCGTCCTGACCCCAGGTCTGGGCCGGGGACGGGTCGTTGCGACGGGTCAGCAGCTTGAGTTGCAGCGCACGCCGGGCATCCAGGTGTTCGGCCGGCGTGGGCACTTCGGCCGCCATCTCCAGGCGCAGCAAAGCTTCGCCGGCCTCGCCCTTCGGCGCACCCGCGATGGCTTGGACCCAGGCGCCACGCACCGCGGAGGTGACGGCTCGACCCAACTCCTGCTGGCCCGGAACCTGGTCCGCCTGACGATGCTGCCAGGCGGCCAGGAGGTTGGTCAGTGCCTCCCCATGCGCCTGGGCCGCCAGCTTGCGAAGGGCCGCGTCGGCACGCTCCAGCGCCTCACGCTGGGCGCGAAACGCGGAGTCACCCAGTCGGGGGCCCCGATCCTCGAATGGCGGTCGGCTTCCGAAACGGCCGCCTCGGTCATCGCCGCGGGGTGCTCGGCCCGGCGTCCCAGCACCGCGGTCGTCGCGGCGCAGCTCGAACCGGTGGTCGCTGGCGCGGCCGGGCCCGCGAGGGCCATCCTTGCGATCCCCGAACTTGCCGCCCCGGCCCGTCGGTGCGGGTTCGGCCTTCTTCATGCCGGGACGATCGTCGCCCCGCATCGCGACCAGTCGTTTGGGCGCGGGCCTGGCAGGTTCGGCGGAAGGCGCCTGGCCGGCGACTTCGGTATCGGCATCCGCCGGGGTGACGTCGGAAGCGGCATCGGACGCCGCGGGCACTTCGTTTTCCATAGCGCCCGGTGACTGTTGTGCGATAGGATCAGCTTGTTCTGACGCAAATTCCTGCGCATGGGAGCCGGTCTGGGTCGCGACGGCGGCCGCCCGGGCCTGGCCGCGCAACGCTGCGTCGAGCGCGGTCATCGCTGCGCGGATCTTCTGGGCGTCGCCGCTGGCATTGGCGGCCTCCAGCGCCTTGGCCGCATCCAGCACGGCACGGTCGCGTTCACCCAGGGCCTGACTGGCTTTTTCGCGCTCCTGGGTCTTTCGATTGAAGGCGTCGTCGATCGGTTTGCGAAACGCATCCCAAAGTTTCTGTTCGGCCTTTCGTTCCAGTGGCACGCTCTGGGCTTCGGCCTGCCAGCGTTGCTGCAAGGCTTTGACCGCGTCGATGCGCAGCACCGGCGCGGCACCCAGCGCCGCAGCCTCCTCGATCATCTTGTGGCGGCGTTCCAGGCTGGCCTTCTGGGCCGCCTCCAGCGGTGCGGCAGCCGCGTGGATGGCTGCTTTCCACAACGGCTGCAGTTCGGCAAACGCCTTCTCGCTGAGGTGCCCGGCGTCGCGCCAGCGGTCGGAGAACTGGTGCACCGCGCGCGAAAAGGCCTTCCAGTCGTGCGGCTCGCTACGTTCTGCGATGCGCACGGTCCAGGCCTTGACTTCGTCGATCAGCGCCAGACGCTGCGCCTTGTGCGCTGCGGTCTCCGCCTTCAGCTTGTCCAGCCAGGCCTCCACCACCTTGTGGGCTTCGTTGCAGGCTTCATCAAAGCGCTTCCACAAGGCATGGTTGGGCGCACCACCCTGGTCCACGGTCTTCCATTGTTCGCGCAGCTGACGCAGGGTTTCCTGCATCTTCCGTCCGCCCATCGCGGACGTCGGCGCGTCACCGTCGGCGGCGCCCTTCGGTGTGCCCCGTGTTTTCTTGGCCGGGGCCGCGGTTTCGGCCGCCACAGTCTCGACAGCCGTTGTTTCGGAGGCCTTCAGAGAGGTGTCCGCGGCCAGCATCTCCGGGCCTGCGACATCGGTGGAATCCGCTTCTGAGACAGCTGTTTCGGGCGTCACCGCCTCGGGTGGAGCGGGCTCGGCAGAAGCGGGCTCCGCCGGGCGCGCCGGCTTCACCGTGACCTTGGGCTTGCGCTGCAACAGCGCCTCGGCCTTGGCCACGAGTTCTTCGCGCAACTGGTCGGCGCGCCAGCGCTGCCAGCCTTCGAGTTCCCCGGCCGCGCCCAGCGCCGCATGCACCCGCGCTTCCAGTGCCGAGTCCAGATGCCGACCGTGTTCCTTGAACGCGTTGCGCAGCGCCGCGGCAGCCCCGGCGCTGGCCTTGCCATGGCCTTCACCGACTTCCTGCTCGACCTTCTCCAGCACCGGCGTCACGGCGGCCGCGGCTTTCTGCCGTTGCTCCTGCCGGATGGCGGGGTCGACCTTGGGCTTGGCGGGCTTGGCCGCCACATCGGCCGGCAGGCCACGCGCCGCGCGCAGCTGCTCGGCCCAAACCGGCACCGGCGGCAACGGCGCGGCGGCGTCCGCCTCCGCCGCCACCGCTTGCGCCAATGCCGCGCTGAACGCGTCCCAGACCACCAGCAGCTGCGAACGCGACGATTCAATCATCGGCGTGTATTTGCTGTCCACGCACGCCCAGTTCGGATCGCCTTCCAGGGTGCCAGCCTGCGACTGCCAGTGCAAGACATCCGCCTGAAGCGCCCCGGCCGCGCTCTGCGCATCTTTCCATCCTTTGGTGGACAGCAGCTCAATGCGCTGTGCCAGCAACACCGACGCCTCGCGCTGAACCATCGCCTGGTTCTGCAGATCCTCCACCACCTTGACGCGTTCGGACAGCGCCATCTTCAGCGAAGCCAGCGGCTCGCGCGACAGCGGCGCGCCGGCCTTCGCGGCATCGCGCTGCCAGGCCATGGCGTCCGCGATGTTCAAGCGCGGGGTGTCCAGCAGGGTCTGGCCGCGAGCGGCCCAATCGGCGGCCAGCGCGTCCTGGGTCTTGGCGCGGCGCAGCTCGTCGAGCCTTTCGCGCAAGGGCTTGGCGGCGCCCTTGTCCTTGACGCTGAGCTCCTTGAACACTTCCTGCATCAGCTCCTGGGCCGGTGAGGTGGCCAGCCACTCGCGCACCCGCGCGGCGCGGTCGCCCGAGGTGGCGGCCGTGAAGGCGCCGCCGGTCAAGGCATCCAGCTGTTGAAGATCATGGGGTTTCGAATTGGCGTGGGTCACGAGGGTACTCGGCAGGGTTGCGTCGGAATCTCAAATCCGGGAGGCCGGCACACCGCGTGCCAACCGTAGAACCCAGTATTTTCGCCGGTTTTGCGGCCATTCAAGCAGAGTGGCGACGTTGCCGGCCGGTACGCACTCCGTGAGCCGCGCGGCCGTCTCGTCGCAGACCTGTACGGCATCCAACGCCAAAATCGGCTCGGATGGGCCCGGCTGGCCAGACCGGCCATCAACCGATCCGAACCGACAGGTGCACCGTCCCGGGCGCGTAAGCACCGATCCAGACCCAAAACCTAGGGAAAACACTGAGCACCTCATTGCATCCGGCGCTTGTTTTAGTTATTTTTTATAATCATAATTCACCCGAACAGGAGCCCCAGGCACATGACCAGCAAAGACCTCTCGATCGAATACCGTGGCGAAGACCAGAACGTGGCCGTCGTCCGCCTGACCCGCCCGGCCAAGCGCAACGCGCTCAGCGACGGCCTTGTCGAAGCCATCCGGAAGGCCTTCGAGAACATGCCCGCCAGCGTGCGCGCGGCGGTGATCGACGGCGAAGGCGAGCATTTCTGCGCCGGCCTTGACCTCTCCGAGTTGTCGGAGCGCGATGCCGGCGAGGGCATGCACCATTCCCGCGCCTGGCACGTCGCGCTGGAACGCGTGCAGTACGGTCCGGTGCCGGTGGTGGCGGCATTGCATGGGGCGGTGGTCGGTGGGGGGCTGGAACTGGCCAGCGCCTGCCACATCCGCGTCGCCGACGACAGCACCTTCTTCGCCCTGCCAGAGGGCTCCCGCGGCATCTTCGTCGGCGGCGGCGGCTCGGTGCGCATTCCCCGGCTGATCGGCGTCGCGCGCATGACCGACATGATGCTGACCGGCCGCGTCTACGACGCCGCCGACGGTGAGCGCATCGGTCTGGCGCAGTACCTGGTGCCCGCCGGCACCGCATTCGACAAGGCCCTTGAGCTGGCCCAGCGCATCGCCCAGAACGCGCCGTTGACCAACTACTCGTTGATGCACGCGCTGCCGCGCATCGCCGAACAGCCAGCCGACCACGGCTTCATGACCGAAGCACTGATGTCGGCCATCGCGCAGAGCGCCCCGGAAGCAAAGAACCGCGTTCGCGCTTTTCTCGAAGGCCGCGCCGCCAAGGTCCGGAGAGCCTGATTCCTGGCGCCTGCGGCAAGAGAAGAACCCCCGGAGACACTTACCCCATGACCGCCCCGAAATTCCGCCCCCTGACCTTCGGCGTCACCCGTGTGGTGGTACGCGACGGTGCCCCTGGCGTGCGCTACGTCGAAGCCGAGCAAGCACTGAACGAGCACCCGCCACGCCTGACCGATCGCCTCAGGCACTGGGCCGAAACCGCGCCACAGCGCACCTTCATGGCCCGGCGCGTCAAGCTCGCCGATGGCCGCTCGGGCGACTGGCGTCACGTCAGCTACGCCGAGGCCTGGGCCAGCGCACGCGCCATCGCCCAGGGGCTGGTGGACCGGGGACTCAGCGCCGAGCGGCCCGTCGTCATCCTCTCGGAGAACGATCTGGAGCACGCCCTGCTCGCGCTGGGCTGCCTGGTGGCTGGCGTGCCCTTTGTGCCGACGTCGCCCCCGTATTCGCTGGTCAGCACCGATTTCTCCAAGCTGCGCCATGTCCTGGAGACGGTCACGCCCGGCATGGTGTTCGCCGCCGACGCCACCCGCTATGGCCGGGCCCTTCAGACGGCGGTCGGTACCGACGTCGAGGTGGTCTTGACCCAGGGCGAGCTGGCCGGTCGGGCCACCACACCGTTTGCCGATCTGCTGGCCACCCCTGCGACGCCGGATGTCGACGCCGCAATGGCGGCCACCGGTCCCGAAACCATCGCCAAGTTTCTGTTCACCAGCGGCTCCACCAAGCTGCCCAAGGCGGTGATCAACACCCAGGGCATGTGGTGCGCCAACCAGCAGCAGATGTCGCAGAGCATGCCGGTGCTGACCGAGGCGCCACCGGTCCTGGTGGACTGGCTCCCCTGGAACCACACCTTCGGCGGCAACCACAACTTCGGCATGGTGGTCTACCACGGCGGCACGATGTACATCGACGACGGCAAGCCCACGCCCGCGCTGATCGGCGAGACCCTGCGCAACCTGCGCGAGGTCGCGCCCACGGTGTACTTCAACGTGCCCACCGGCTTCGAGGCCATCGCCGCCGCAATGAAGACCGATCTGGCCCTGCGCAAGAACTTCCTGTCCCGGGTGCGGATGTTCTTCTACGCGGGCGCCGCGCTGGCGCAGCCGGTCTGGGACAGCCTGTACGAAAGCGAAGAAGCCGAGATCGGCGAGCGCATCGTGATGACCTCGGGCCTGGGCATGACCGAATCGGGCCCCTTCGGCCTGTTTGTCACCAGCCCCAACGTCAAGGCCGGCGACCTGGGCGTGCCCACGCCGGGCATGCAGGTCAAGCTGGTCGCCATCGATGGCAAGTCCGAGGTGCGTTACCGCGGACCGAACATCACGCCGGGGTACTGGCGCGCACCCGCCGAGACCGCCGCCCACTTCGACGAAGAAGGCTACTTCTGCTCCGGTGATGCGGTCAAATGGATCGACGAGAACGATGTGCACCAGGGCCTGAAGTTCGACGGCCGCATCGCCGAGGACTTCAAGCTCGCCACCGGCACCTTCGTCAGCGTCGGCCCGCTGCGCGCCAAGATCATCGGCTCCGCGGCGCCCTACATCCAGGACGTGGTCATCACCGGCCTGAACATGCACGAAGTCGGCGCCATGGTGTTCCCCAATGTGCTGGCGTGTCGGGACCTCAGCGGTCTGCCGGCCAATGCCCCGGTGGAACAGGTGCTGGCCAGCCCCGGCGTCCATGCGCGATTCCAGGGCCTGCTGGACCATCTGGCCGCCACCGCGACCGGCAGCGCGAACCGCATCGCGCGCATGTGCCTGCTGGCCGAGCCCCCCACCATCGACCGCGGCGAGATCACCGACAAGGGCTCGATCAACCAGCGCGCCGTCTTGAGCCATCGCGCCGCGATCGTCGAGGCCTTGCACGCGGACACCTTGCCCGGCCTGCTCAAGCCCGTCGCGCACTGACCCGAACCCGCCATTCAACACCCGATCTTTCAAGGAACGCTCATGGCTGCCACCAAAGGCTTCTTCAACACTTTCCAGGACGTCTGGATGCTGGACGGCGTGCGCACGCCGATGGTCGACTACTGCGGCGCGCTGGGCCACATCTCGCCCACCGACCTGGGCATCAAGGCCGCGCGCGAAGCGCTGAAGCGCGCGGGTGTGCCGGCCAGCGACATCGGTTCGGTGGTCAGCGGCAACATGGCGCCCGGCGACTTCGACCAGTTTTTTCTTCCGCGCCACATCAGCCTGTACGCCGGCGTGCCGCTGGAAGTGCCCTCCATCATGGTGCAACGCATCTGCGGCACCGGCTTCGAGCTGTTCCGCCAGGCCGGTGAACACGTGCAGGGCGGCCAGGCAGATGCGGCCCTGGTCGTCGGCACCGAAAGCATGACGCGCAACCCGATCGCCGCCTTCGACCACCGCACCGGCTTCAAGCTCGGCGCGCCGGTCGGCTTCAAGGACTACATGTGGGAAGCGCTGAAGGACCCGACGGCCGGCATCAACATGATCCAGACCGCCGAGAACCTGGCCAAAAAATACGGCATCACCCGCGAAGAGGTGGACCAGTTCGCCAGCGACTCGTTTGCCAAGGCGGTGGCGGCGCAGCAGGCGGGCTTTCATGCCGGCGAGATCGTGCCGGTGGTGACCGAAAAATTCGACCTCGACGGCTACAAGCCGCGCGGCATCAAGCTGCAGGGCAAGCTGACCGAAGTCGCTCAGGACACCCACGCCCGCATCTCCCCGGTCGAGGTGCTGGCCAAGCTCAAGCCCGTTTACGAAGGCGGCGTGCAGACCGGCGGCAACAGCTCGGCGCTGGTGGATGCGGCGGCGGCGGCGGTGGTGGCCTCGGGCGCCTATGCCAAAGCACAAGGCAAGAAGCCGCTGGCGCGCCTGGTGGCGGCGGCAGCGGTGGGCGTGCCGCCCGAGATCATGGGCATCGGCCCGGCGCCGGCGATCCGCCTGGTGCTGGAGCGCGCCGGTCTCACGCTGGACCAGATCGGCCGCTTCGAGATCAACGAAGCCCAGGGCGCGCAGACCCTGGCCGTGGGTCGCGAACTCGGCCTGGACCTCAGCAAACTGAATGTCAACGGCGGCGCCATTGCGCTGGGCCATCCGCTGGCCTGCACGGGTGTGCGCCTGACGATCACGCTGGCGCGTGAGATGAAACGTGCCAACGTGCGCTGGGGCATCTCGTCGGCCTGTATCGGCGGCGGTCAGGGCATCGCGCTGCTGCTGGAGAACCCGGACGCGGCCTGAGCGGGCCCGAACGTCCGGATTTCTGCATCGAATCGGCCGTTTTCCATCGTCGAATTGAAAAAAGCAGCTATTGATTTTGAAGTAAACACGGAGCCATCTCATGAATATTCAAGGACAGGCCGCCCTCGTCACGGGCGGCGGATCGGGCCTCGGCGAGGCCACCGCGCGCGAACTGGCCCGCCTGGGCGCCAAGGTCGCGGTGCTTGACATCAACCTCGCCAATGCGCAGAAGGTCGCCGCGGACATCGATGGTGTGGCCTTTGCCTGCGACATCACCGACAGCGCCAGCCTGCAGGCCGCCGTCGACGGCGCGGCAGCAGCCCACGGCCCGGCGCGTATCCTGGCCCACATCGCCGGCATCGGCGCGGCCAAGCGGGTGATTGGCAAGGACGGCAACGCCGCCCCGCTGGAAGACTTCGCCCGCATCATCAACGTCAACCTGATCGGCACCTACAACGCGGCGCGCCTCTTCGCCGCCGCCTGCGCCAAGCTGGATCCGCTGGAGGATGACGAGCGCGGCGTGATGGTGTTCACCGCCAGTGTCGCCGCGTTTGACGGCCAGGTGGGCCAGCAGGCCTACAGCGCGTCCAAAGGTGGCGTGGTGGGCATGACGCTGCCGATGGCGCGCGATCTGGCCCAGCACGGCATCCGCGTCTGCACCATCGCCCCGGGGCTGTTTTCCACGCCGCTGATGCGCACCCTGCCCGAGCCGGTCCAGGCTTCGCTGGCGGCCAGCATCCCGTTCCCGCCGCGCCTGGGAAAACCCGAAGAGTTCGCGGCCCTGGCGGCGCATATTGTGACCAACACCCACCTCAACGGCGAGGTGATCCGCCTGGACGGTGCGCTGCGCATGGCGCCCCGCTGACCCACCGACAAGCCATGAACCCCCACGTTCGTCACTTCTTGTACTCACGGCCCCCCGAGGGGGCGCTGCCCTCCTCGGGGCGACCCGGCGGAGGGCAACCATGACCAAGACCGCTGTCTACGAGATCAAGGTGCAGTTCGGCGACTGCGACCCAGCCGGCATCGTGTTCTTCCCAAACTTCTCGAAGTGGATGGACGCGGCCTCGCTGCACTTCTTCATGGAATGCGGCGTGCCGCCCTGGCGGGAGCTGAAGAAGACCACCGGCATCATCGGCACGCCGCTGCTGGAGATCCACACCCGGTTCATGCGTCCGGCCACTTACGGCGAGACGCTTCACGTGCACACCAGCATCGAAACCTGGTCCGCCAAGACCTTCGTGCAGAAGCACGTGGTGATGCGCGGCGACACGGTGCTGTGCGAGGGCCGCGAGACGCGCGCCTTCGTCATCCACCCCGAGGACGCGCCGGACCGCATCAAGGCGATCCCGGTGCCCGAGGACATCAAGGCCCTGTGTTCCTGATTACCGTTCCTGTTCCCGTTCCCTGTTCCACCACCCCAAAGGAGACATTCCATGAAATTCACCAAGACCCTGATCACCGCCGCCGCCGCGCTGGCCATCTGCGGCACCGCGTTGGCCGACATCACCATCGGCGTCGTCGCGCCGCTGACTGGCCCGGCCTCCGGCCTGGGCATTCCCACGGGCAACCAGGTCAAGCTCTGGCCCACCAGCATCGCCGGCGAAAAGCTCAAGGTCATCGTGCTGGACGACGCCACCGACCCGACCAACGGCACCAAGATCGCCAAGCGCTTCGTCACCGAGGACAAGGTCGACGTGATCATGGGCTCGGTGGCCACGCCGGTGGCCATTCCCGTGGCCGCGGTGGCCGAGGAATCGGGCACGCCACAACTGTCCTGGTCTCCCGCGGTGCTGCCGCCCGGCAAGGACAAGTGGACCTTCCGCATGCCCCAGTCCAACGCGGTGATGGCCCACGCGATGGTCGGCCTGATGAAAAAGCAGGGCATCAAGACCGTCGGCTTCCTGGGCTACACCGACGCTTACGGCGAAAGCTGGCTGAAAGACTTCACCGCCGAGGCCGAAAAGAACGGCATCAAGGTCATCGCCACCGAGCGCTTCGCCCGCTCGGACACCAGCGTGACCGCGCAGGCGCTCAAGCTCACGTCGGCCAACCCGGACGCGATGCTGATCGTGGCCTCCGGCAGCGGCGCCGCCATGCCGCACATGGCCATCGTGGACCGCGGCTACAAGGGCAAGATCTACCAGACCCACGCCGCGGCCTCGCGCGACCTGATGCGCGTGGGCGGCAAGGCCGTCGAAGGCGCCTTCGTGGTCTCCGGCCCGGCGGTGATCGCCGAGCAGTTGCCTGACAGCCACCCGTCCAAGAAGGTCGCGACCGAGTTCGTGGTGCAGTACGAGAAGGCCTACGGACCGGGCTCGCGCAACCAGTTTGCCGGCCACGCCTACGACTCGATTCTGGTGCTGGAAAAGGCCGTGCCGATCGCCCTGAAGAAGGCCAAGCCCGGCACGCCCGAGTTCCGCGCCGCCCTGCGTGACGCCTTCGAGACCATGGGCCGCACCACGCTGTCGCACGGCGTGCTGAACTGGACCAAGGACGACCATTGGGGTTACACGAACGAGACCGGCGTGATGCTGAAGGTTGTCAACGGCGACTGGAAAGTCGAATAAGCCTTTTGTCCTCCGGTGACGGGGCCGCCCACGGCGGCGGCCTTGCCCCACCGGCCTCCCCCATTTCAGACGGGCTCCACCATGGACCTTTCAATCGTCAGCATCCTGATGCTGGACGGCCTGACGAACGGCGCCGTCTATGCCCTGCTGGGCCTGGCCACGGTGCTCGTGTTCACGGTCACCCGCGTGATCTTCATTCCCCAGGGGGAGTTCGTCGCCTACGGCGCCCTCACCCTGGCCATCTTCCAGACCGGCAAGGTGCCGGGCACCGTCTGGCTGCTGCTGCTGATGGCCGTGCTGGCCGCCGTCATGGACGTACGCCTGACCTGGCAGCACACCCGCAACGCCCCCAAGGCCCTGAAGGCGGGCGCGCTCACGCTGCTGGTACCGGCCGTCGTTTCGGCGATCTCGATCTGGGCCGCACCGCGCCAGTTTTCGATGCTGGTCCAGGCCTTGCTCACCGTGGGCGTGGTCACATCCTTCGGCCCCCTGGTGTACCGCCTGGCCTACCAATCGCTGGCCGATGCCAGTTCGCTGACCTTGCTGATCGTGTCAGTCGGCGTGCACTTCGCCATGACCGGCCTGGGCCTGCTTTTTTTCGGCGCGGAAGGTTTCCGAAATCCTTCGTTCTGGGACGCACGCTTCAACCTCGGCCCGCTGGCCCTGACCGGCCAAGCCATCATCATCATCGGCGTGTCGCTCGCTTTGATCGTGCTGCTGTGGCAGTTCTTCGAACACACGTTGTATGGCAAGGCCTTGCGGGCCACCGCCGTCAACCGCCTGGGCGCGCGCCTGATGGGCATCTCGTCGCACGCGGCGGGGCAGGCCACCTTCGCGATGGCCGCGCTGATCGGCGCCTTGTCGGGACTGCTGATCGGCCCCACCACCACCGTGTTCTACGACTCGGGCTTCCTGATCGGCCTCAAGGGTTTCGTGGCCGCCGTGATCGGCGGGCTGCACAGCTACCCGGTGGCCGCCGTCGGCGCGCTGTTCGTCGGCCTGGTCGAGGCCTTCGGCTCGTTCTGGGCCAGCGCATTCAAGGAAGTGATCGTGTTCACCCTGATCCTGCCCATTCTGGTCTGGCGCTCCGTGGCCGGTGGCCACTCGGAGGAACACTGACATGCGCTTCACCCCCACCACCCAACGTGTGGCCCTGTTGGCTTCGGTCGTCGTGCTGGCGCTGTTGCCGCTGCCGGACTTCTGGATCACGCAGCTCAACTACATCGCGCTGTACAGCCTGGTGGTCCTCGGCCTGGTGCTGCTGACCGGCATCGGCGGGCTGACCTCCTTTGGCCAGGCGGCGTTCGTGGGCATCGGCGCCTACACCAGCGCCTACCTCACCGTGAACCTCGGTTTTTCACCCTGGATCACCCTGTTCATCGGCCTGGGCATCACCGCCGTCAGCGCCCTGTTGCTGGGCTGGATCACCTTGCGCATGTCTGGGCACTACCTGCCGCTGACCACGATCGCCTGGGGCCTGTCGCTGTACTACCTGATGGGCAACCTGGACGCGCTGGGCAAGTACGACGGTATCCTGGGTGTGCCCACGCTGAGCCTGGGCCCCTGGAACATCGGCCAGGGCCGGCCGTTTTTCGTGCTGGCCTGGCTCCTGGTGCTGCTGGGCGCGTTCGGCCTGCTGAACCTGCTCGACTCGCGCACCGGCCGGGCCATCCGGGCGCTGCGCACCGGCTCCATGATGGCCGAGGCCATGGGCGTGAACACGCTGCGCTACAAGATCGGCATCTTTCTGATTGCGGCGCTGTTTGCCAGCCTTTCGGGCTGGCTGCTGGCGCACTTCCAGCGCACGGTGAACCCGTCGCCGTTCGGGCTGAAGATGGGCATCGAATACCTGTTCATGGCCGTGCTCGGTGGCGCGGCGTACGTCTGGGGCGCCATCGGCGGTGCGCTGGTCACCAAACTGCTGGAAGACCAACTGCAGGTGCTGCTGCCCAAACTGATCGGCACCAGCGGCAGCTACGAGGTGATCGTTTTCGGCATCGTGCTGGTGCTGGTGCTCAAGTACCTGCCCGACGGGCTGTGGTCGGTCGTGGGCCGCTGGCTGCCCGCGCCCAGGCGCCGCAGTGACGACTGGCAGCGCGCCGCGGCCCTGCCCGAACGCACCAAACCGGCCCTGGGCGACATCGTGCTGGAGGTGCAGACCATCCGCAAGCAGTTCGGCGGCCTGGTCGCGGTGAACGACATCACCTTCAACATCAAGGCCGGTCAGATCGTCGGCCTGATCGGCCCCAATGGCGCCGGCAAATCGACCACCTTCAACCTGATCACCGGCGTGCTGGAACTCACCTCGGGCACAGTGAAGTTCCGTGGCGAAACGGTCAGCGGCCTGCCCTCGCGCGAAATCGCGCGCCGGGGCGTTTCGCGCACCTTCCAGCACGTGAAGATGATCCCTGAGATGACCGTGCTGGAGAACGTCGCGCTGGGCGCCCAGCTGCGCGGCCACAAGGGCGCGGCCGCCAGCATGCTTCGGCTGGACCGTGCCGAGGAGCACAGCCTGCTCAAGGAAGCGGCACGCCAGCTCGAACGCGTTGGCATGGCGCATCAGATGCACGAACAGGCCGGAAACCTCGCGATGGGTCCGCAACGCCTGCTGGAGATCGCCCGCGCGCTGTGCGGCGACCCGGCCCTGCTGCTGCTGGACGAACCCGCAGCCGGGCTGCGCCACAAGGAAAAGCAGGCACTGGCCGACGTACTGCGCCAGCTGCGTGGCGAGGGCATGAGCATCCTGTTGGTAGAGCACGACATGGACCTGGTGATGGACGTGACCGACCACATCGTGGTCATGGAGT
>ERZ1645187.2664-NODE-2664-length-15526-cov-33.754638_pt1 | contig 15526 bp, 17 predicted proteins | sample MGYA00575352_ERZ1645187 | MGnify/ENA primary metagenome ERZ1645187 (study PRJEB40837, sample SAMN11349314) | freshwater sediment metagenome | isolation source: river sediment | host: Sediment | place: India: Wazaribad , New Delhi | collected 2017-02-21 ...
TCGCAAGACGGGACAGAACCCGGCTTACAGGCTGGCCCATTCGCTTCAGCCGCCAGGACGTCGGCGTCGCATGCCGGCGGCGCCCAGGCTCGATGGCGCCCCTACAGGCGCGGTGCGCTCATCGCTGCATGGTCGGACGCTCCGCTCCCAGCGGCATGGTCGGACGCCAACTGCATAGCGTGTGGTTGCCGGCGCAGGACTTCAGGGCCACTCTGGCGAGCGTGACTTTCAACGGTGGATACGCCCTGAGCCCGGGGGACGCACTTGAAGACCTGGACATGGGGGGCGGGAGCCTCTTGTCCCTCAAGGTGACCGGCCAGCAGTCCCTCGGAATGGTCACCGTATTGGAGGGCATCGTCCACTCCGGCGGGCCGCCGCTCCACGTTCACGACGCGGAGGACGAGGTTGTCATCGTGCTCGAGGGGCAACTTGACTACCAGGTGGGCGAGAGGAGAGGGGTGCTTGCTGAGGGTGGTCTCTTGTGGTTCCCCCGGCAGGTGCCGCACGCCGTGGCCAACTTGACGCCCGAGCCGTGCCGATTCATCACTGTGGTCACGCCAAGCGGCATCGAGGAGTTCTTCCGCGGTCAGCGTGACTACGTGGCCACGCTGCCTACTGGGAGTGTCCCGGACCCGATTGGCTTGGCTGCTGTCTCTGGTGCCGAGCGACGCCGGGTTGTCGGCCCGCCGCTCACTCCGCGGAAGTAGCCGCCGCGTCCACCACGCCGGCATCGGCTCTGGAGCCTGCGGATGGCAGGACGACGGCAAGGACGACCACGATGCCGAGATCATGCGTCGGGGCACATGGGCCGTTGAGTCAGGCGCTCGTTCAGCGAGATCGTCTTTCGAACGCCTGACGTGGAACGGCAGCGCGCCTACCCTCGTCGCGTGCGCCACCTCGTCTCCAAGACCGAGATCGACGCACTCGTGACCATCGCTATTCAGTGGACCCAAGACGGCCATGTGGACGCGATGCCGGAACCGGCGAGGACCGTGCTCCGGGTGACCTCGGAGATCGCCAGCGACGTCGGCCGACGGCTATGGCAGGCCAACGCCGGCGCGTTCTACTTTGGCGGACCGCCCGAGGGCTGCGACCCAGACGTTCGCGAGGAGGCTCAGGCAGAACTTGGGCGCGACTACGGGACCCCATTTGTCGCGGTTGTCGCGCGAACTCGCCGACTCCCCCCATCGCTCCCGATTCGGTGGCCGCCCTTGGTCCAACGGTCGGCGGTCAGCTAGTTCCGGCGGGGCCGGAGTTCAGGTCCAATCTGAAGGGTCCGGGCTTGCCCGGGCGGACGGTGACGAAGACGTCGTTGAGGCCCTGCTGCCACATCCCCGGGGATCCGTCGAACTCCAGGTCGATGGTGACGAGCAACTCGAACTCACGTGGCCCTTGCCACGATCGGAGCTGGTGGCTCACAACCCGACCGCGCCGCAGCGGCCCGACCGGGTCGGAGCCGGCAGGCTCGAAGCGCCACAGGTGTCTGCGCGCCGCGGCGGCCCAGCCTTGCTCCGCCCACTGTTGGACGAAGTCGTCGACCTGCCCCGCCGCACGATCGACCGCCGCCTGCTGTCCCGGCGGAGTGCTGGTGGGCGAGACATCAACCGATGAGGACGACGTCGGGTCGGTGGGGGCCGCAGCGTCTGGCGTATCCGTGGACCTTGAGGAGCCGCTGCACCCGGCCACCGACGCCATAAGCACCAGTGAGACGAGGTGGCTTCGCGCGATGGCCATCAACTGGACGACCGCGTCAGGTCTACATGCGCGTCACTCCAGGCCCCGTAGTCGTCGAACGACGACAGGTCCACGGAGGACTCGGAGCCGGGCTTGAGGGTGGCGTTTCCCAAGAGCTGCGCGACGTTCTGCTCCCCTTCAAACAGAGCCACGCTCACAAACACGTCCTGATACCCGTCGGTCGAGTTCTCAACCGTGATCGTCCCGGCGAAGTTGCCGAGGTCGTCTTCGCTCACGCGCAGGTCGTCGAAGTGCGAATCGGTGCCGGTCACCTCGCCTGGGCTCCCTGGTCCATTGGGGATGGGCCACGGCAGTTCACGACCGGTTAGGCCCGACCACGCGACGAAGGCTGATATGGCCAGGGTGCAGAAGAACAGGACGACGAGAGTCCGCTTGAGTCGCTTGATCATTCCAGGGCTTCCACTCGGCAACGGACTCCGAAATCCTCTCGCAGATGGCTCCATAGTTGGGCGGATTGCGCAATCCACACAGTGCCGGATCTAGCGCACCTGCCCTTGCTGTCTACCGCCGCGGTTTGGGCAAGTCAGCCGCGCAGGCGAACCGACAGGCAGGTGACGCAGCCCTCGAGCTTCTCGTACTCCGTGAGGTCCACGGCGACGACCCGCAACCCGCGCGCCTCGAACAGGGCCCGGGTCTCGGGCGCGCTGGTGGACATCAGGACCGTGTTCTCGTCCAAGAGGACGACGTGCGACCCGGGCTCCTCCGGGACGGCGAGGAACTCGGGCCAGACGGCCGGGTCATCGACCAGCTCCTCGAACCCCACGACCGTCCCGTCCGGCAGTGCGGTGACCGCCGACTTCAGGTGCAGCACCTTGGTCAGGGGTACGCCGACCACCCGCGCCCCGAACTGCTCGAGGTGGCCGGCCAGCCGGTCCACCCCGGCCTGGTTGGTGCGCCCGCCCAACCCGACCCACACCGTGCCGCCGTACTTGAGCACGTCACCGCCGTCGAGCGTCCCGGGCGCCTCGATGTGCGCGATCCGGTACCCCAGGTCACGCAACGTCTGCTCGGTCCCCTCGATCTCCGGCTTGCGTTCGTCGGCGCCGGGGCGGGTGATCACCGCGAGGTCGGCGTACATCACCACCGTGTCCTCGACGAAGACCGAGTCCGGGCAGTCCGGGGCAGGCGGGACCTCGACGGTCTCCCAGCCCTCGGCCTGCAGCGCGGCCACGTAGCCGTCCCACTGCTCGAGCGCCAGGTCGAGGTCCACCGGGACCCGCTCGATGTGCGTGAGCAGCCCGTCGGCGAGTCGGGGGCTGGGACGGCGGACGAGGGCGCGGCGATTCACTTGCAGATCCTCTCAGGCTCGGTAGGGCTGGCGCAGGATGGTGCGGAGCTTCTCGGGGGCGGTACGCCGCGGGTCGCCGAGGTAGATCTCGTGGTGCTTGCCGTCGAGCTGGCAGCCGTTCTGATGGATGAAGTCGTGGAGCCCCTGGATGGTCGGGCCCTCTCCCGTGTACGGACCGAGGTACAGCACCTGGGCCGCCGTGCCCTCCGCGAGCGTCTCCAGCCGAAGCTGCCGGGCCGCCGGGATCGCCTTCTTGGTCGCGACCTGCTCCATGAGGTCGGCGACCAGGTCCGCGGTGACGCTGTCGGGCTGGCGGATCATCATGGTCCACAGCCACTGGCTGCGGTCGCCGGTGAGGAACACCTCCGGGTCCGGCGACCACCACAGCCCCTCGAGCGGGGAGACCTTGAAGACCTCTCCCCCGGCCTTCTTGACGGCGAACCGGGCCCCGTAGGACACGCCGTACAGGGCCTGCAGCGCCTCCGCGTACGCCGCGGAGGTGTTGGGGTCGCCCTGGCCGTCGATCATCAGGTAGCGCAGCTCGGGGACCACCACCGACTGTGGCGTCGAGGACGCCTTGTACAGGGCCTGAATCGAGTCGTGGGCCGGGGTCATGGCAGCTCGAACCTCACAGATCTGGTCGCCGGATCGGCCTGGGTCAACACCACGTCGACCTCCGTCCCGAGTGGCAGCTCGCGGCTGCTGGCGATCTTGGCCTCGATCGCGGGCCGGACCACGGTCACCTCACCACGCCTGGGGTCCCGGTCGTCCAGCTCCACCACCACCGCCCGGAACCGCTCGCCGACCTGCTCCTTGAGGACCTCGGCCTCGACCAGGTTGAGGATGGCGCTCTCGTAGCGGCCGGCGCGGCGCCGAGACTCCTGCATGGTGTCCGGCAGCTCCTCGAGCGTGTCCAGGACCCAGCGCGGCACCGGATGGCCGGCGCACAGGGCCATGCAGATCTCGGAGGTGTAGCGGTCCACCAGCCTGCGCAGCGGAGCCGTGACGTGCGCGTACTCGGCGGCGACCGCGGAGTGCTCGGGCTGGGCGGGCAGCTCGCCATCGAAGGCGACGTACCCGGCCCCGCGGAAGAGGCGGGTGCAGGCCACGAGCACCGCGGCGTGCGCGGGGTTGCTCTGGTCCAGCGACCGGACGAACTGGGGGTACGTCGTCTCCGCGGGCCACTCCACGCCCAGCGCCTTGGCGGTACGCCGGAGCCGCCGCACGTCGCGGGAGTCGGCCGGCGGCAGCGTGCGCAGCAGGCCGACCCGCGCGTAGACCATCAGCGAGGCCGCGGCCATCCCGGTGAGCAGGGAGACCTGAGCGTTCCACAGCTCCACCGGCAGCAGGCTGCGGAACTCCAGGCGCCAGTGTGGACCGGAGGCGTCGATCTGCTGCTCGGTGCGGGGCAGGCTCACCCCGCCTCGGGCGGCCTCCCGGGCCATCCGCAACGGACCGATCTGGGCCAGGAGCATGAGGGTCGCCGCGCCCGTGCCGGCGTCGATCTGCCGCTGAGCCTGTGCGTAGTCGAGCTGGCGTCTCGAGCGCACGAGGGCTCGCTCCACCGTGGCCTCGGTGCCCTCGCCGGTCTCGTCGAGGTCGATGGTCCACAGCAGCGCGGGGCGGACCTGGTCGGGCAACAGCGAGGCGGCCCCCTCGGAGATGACCGGGGGGTGCAGCGGGATCTTGGAGTCCGCGCCGTACAGGGTCTGGCCGCGGCGCCGGGCCTCCAGGTCGACTGCGTCGCCGGGGCTGATGAAGGCCGCCAGGTCGGCGATGGCGTAGTGCACCCGGTAGCCGTGTGCGGAGCGTTCGATGTGTAGCGCCTGGTCCAGGTCCTGGGAGCCGGGCGGGTCCAGGGTCAGGAACTCGATGTCGGTGCGGTCCAGCTCGGGCAGCCGCGGGGCGTCTACGGCACGCTCGGCGGCGCTAGTGACGTTAGCGGGGAACTCCGGGTCCACGCCCAGCTCGGCCTGGATGCTGGCGATGCCGGGGCGCAGCTCGGCTGCGACGGCGACGTCGCCGGGGTGTGCCGCTCGCACCACGCGTGCAGGAGCCATGCCCAGCACCCTAATGCGACGCCTGCAGCTGCCCGTTGAGCAGCCACCACAGCGGCAGTTCGGACGCGCCGGGCCCTCTCCACGCGGGGCAGGCGCGTCCAGCCGCTCGAACTGCCGCTGTGGTGGCTGTTCGCTCTGCATAAGGCCGGCCCTAAGGTGTGCCGCGTGCTGATCCTGTTGCCGCCCAGCGAGGGCAAGACCGCGCCCCGGCGCGGTAAGCCGCTCGACCTGGGCACCCTCAGCCGTCCCGGACTGAACCCGGCCCGGCAGCGGGTGCTGGATCACCTGGTCGGCCTCTGCTCCGGAGACCCGGTGGCGGCCGCCCAGGTACTCGAGCTGGGCGTGACCCAGACCGACCTGGTGGAGCAGAACGCCGAGCTGGCCTCGGCGCCGACCGCCCGGGCCGACGCGGTCTACACCGGCGTGCTCTTCGAGGCCTTGGACTTCGCCACCCTCAGCGCCTCGGCCAAGCGACTGGCCGCGCGGCGGGTCGCCATCACCTCATCCCTCTTCGGGTTGCTCTCCCCCGCCGACCGGATCCCGGCCTACCGGCTGACCGGCTCGGTCCAGTTGCCGGGCCTGGGGTCAGTGGCCGGGGTGTGGCGCGAGGCGCTGGCGGCGGAGTTGGCTGCTCAACCCGGCCTGCTCGTCGACCTGCGATCGGGCACCTACGCCGCGTTCTGGCGACCGCCCACCGACATGGCCTCGCGGGTGGCTCGGGTCCGGGTCCTGCACGAGCACAACGGCCAACGCAAGGTGGTCAGCCACTTCAACAAGGCCACCAAGGGCCGTCTGGTCCGTGCGCTGCTTGAGGACGGCGCGACCCCGCGCAACCCGACCGCGCTGGCCGAGGCGCTGCGTGACCTGGGATGGCTGGTCGAAACCGGGCCGATCGGCCCGCGGGACACCCAGCTGGACGTCGTGGTCCGCGAGCTCTGAACGGGCTAGAGACCCGACTCGTCGGTGCGGACCAGGATCCGTTGGCACTCCTCGCAGCGGATCACCTCGTCGCTGGTGGCCGCGCGGATCACGGCGATCTCGGCGTGGTCGAGGGTGAGTCGGCAGCCGCCGCACTCGCGCGCCCGCAGCAGCGAGGCGCCCACCCCACCCTTGGCCTGGCGCAGCCGGTCGTAGAGGGCCAGCAGGTCGGCCGGCAGCCCGGTGACCGCCGGGCCGCGCTGTGAGGCCAGCGACTCCAACTCCTGGTCGATCTCGGCGAACTGCCCATCCCGCGCGACGGACAGCTCCGCCAGCCGCTCCTCGTGGCCGGCCAGCTCCTCGTGGCGACGGGTGAGCGTGGCCTGCGCCTCCTCCAGCTGCTCCATGATCTCCAGCTCGGTGTCCTCCAGGCTGGAGATCCGACGCTCCAGGGACTCCAACTCGTGGGTCATGCGCTGCAAGTCCTTGGGGTTGGCGATCAGGCCCGCGTCCATCCGCTCCCGGTCCCGGGTACGGCGAGCGCGCACCTGTTCGACGTCCGCATCGGCCTTGGCCTGCTCGGCGGTCAGGTCGTCGACCACGATCTGGGCGTCGCGCACCAGGTTCAGGACCTCGTCCCGACTGGTGCGCAGCGCCGCGATCTCGGCCAGCTCGGGCAGGTGCGCGCGGCGATGGCGCAACTGGTCGACCCGCGAGTCCAGGTCCTGCACCTCGAGCAGCCTCACTTGGGCGGCGGGGTCGGCTTTCAGCTCAGGCTCCTCGGGTTGTGGTGTTCAGGAGACCCGGAAGGTCCACGGGTCGGTGCAGATCGTGCTCACACGAGTCTCCACCGTAGCGCCCCAGGTCGCCTCCACCCGAGCCTGCACCGCCGGAAGCCAGGTCCACTCGGCCGCCCAGTGGGCCACGTCGATCAGCGCCGGTCCGGCCTTCTCGATGAACTCGGATGCGGGATGGTGCCTCAGGTCGCTGGTCACGTAGACGTCCACCGCCTCGCCGGCGAGCCGGTCGAGCAGGAAGTCGCCGGCTCCCCCGGCCACCGCCACCGTCCGGACCGGGCGATCCCGGTCTCCGGCGACCCTGACTCCGTGCGCGGTCTCGGGGAGTCGCTCGGCGACCTGGCGCGCGAAGTCCCCCAAGGTGGTCGGCGCCACCGTGCCCACCCGAGCGGTCCCGGTGCTCCCCAGTCCAGGGTCAGCGGTCGCCACCACGTGGTAGGCGGGCTCCTCGTAGGGGTGCGCGGCCAGCATCGCGGCCACGAGCCGGCTCCGCAGGGCGCGTGGTAGGACCACCTCGATGCGCACCTCCTCGACCACCTCCACCGAGCCGACCCGACCGATCGTGGGGTCGGCCCCCTCCAGGGGCCGGAACCGGCCCTCGCCCCCGGCGGAGAAGCTGCAGTGGTCGTAGTCGCCCAGCGAGCCCGCTCCCGCGTCCGCCAGCACCTGCCGGATTCGGTCCGCCTCGGCTGCCGGGACGTAGACCACCAACGAGTCCAGGGAGGGTCCCGGCCCGGGGATCAGGGGCCGGATCTCGCTGAGTCCCAGGCGGCGCGCGAACGCCTCCGAGACCCCGTCGCTGGCCCCGTCGGCGTTGGTGTGGGCCGTCAGCAGCGCGCAGCCGGCGGCGGCCAGGGTGTGCAGCGTCCGCCCCTTCGGCGTGGTGGCCGGCACGCCGTGCACCGCCTTGAGGAACAGCGGGTGGTGCACCACGACCAGGTCGGCGCCCCAGTCCCGCGCCTCGTCGGCGACCACCTGGGTGGGATCCACGGCGAAGAGCACCTTGCGCACCTCGGCGTCGGGGTCGCCCAGCACCAACCCGACCGCATCCCAGGACTCTGCCGTGCGCGGTGGGTACCACTGGTCGAGCTGGCCAACGACCTCACGGAGCAGTGGCATGGTTCCTCCCACGACGAACCCGCCCGCGGCCGCGGGTGAGCGTGCTTCTCGACGATGAGAAAGCTCTCATCACCCTCTCATTCTGGACGCACCTTGAGGGAGGATCCTCACACCATGTCTCGCTGGAAGATCCTGTTACCCCTGGCGCTGGTCCTGCCGATGCTCGCGTACGCCGCGGGCGCGCTCGTCGCGGAGCGGGAGGACCCGCAACCGCTGCCGCCGATCGAGCTGCGCGACGTCTCTTCGACGGGCACGCCCACCCCGAGCCCGACACCCTCGAGCAACCCGTCGCCCACGAACAGCACTTCGCCCTCGAGCACCGCGTCCCCCTCGGACCCGTCATCGCCCACCTCATCCTCGTCCCCCTCGGACGACAAGAGCGACGACAGTGACGACAGTGACGAGGTCGAGGACGTCTACCCCGACCCCGACGACATCGAGGACCGCGACGACGACTCGGGTCGCGACGATCACGGCGGCGATGACGACAACAGCGGTCACGGCAGCGGCGGGGACGACGACGGAGACGACGACTGAGCCCGCAAACCGAGCAGCCCCCCGACCAGCCCCGGTCCGGACGACCGGGGTTGTCGGTTCGCGCCCAGATCACCGCGACCACCGCCGTGCTGGTTCTTCTGGCCCTGGCCAGCGCCGGGGTGATCGTCTACTCGATCGAGCTGCAGCGGGTGATGCAGGCCAACACGGCCGCGGTCGAGCAGGAGCTCGCGGAGTTCGCCGCGCTCCAGTCCGACGGGGTGAACCCCGACACCGGAGAGCCGTTCGAGGACGCCTCGCAGATGATCCGGCTCTTCCTGAGCCGCAACGTCCCGGACGACGACGAGCTGCTCGTGGGCTGGTGGGCTGGGGCACCGCGGGTGCGGTCCCCGTCCGACGACCTCACCGACGACCCCTCGTTCCGCGACACGGTGACGGAGCTGGCCGGCGAGGGCGGATCTCGGCGCCTGCAGATCCCCGAGCGCGGGGAGGTTCTGGTCACTGTGCAGGCGGTCGGCACCAGCAACGAGGAGGCCGCCTTGGTCGTGGTCACTTTCCTCGACCGCACCCGCGCCGGGCTGCGGGCCACCATGCGGACCTATGCCGCGGTGTCGCTGGCGGCTCTGGCCCTGATCACGGCGCTGGCCGCCCGCCAGTCGGGGAGGCTGCTGGCACCGCTCCGTTCGCTGCGCGAGACCGCTGAGGAGATCACCGGCACCGACCTGCACCGCAGGGTTCCCGAAGTTGGCAACGACGACATCACCGCGCTGAGCCGCACCGTCAACGGCATGCTGGAGCGGCTGGACTCCGCGTTCGAGGGGCAGCGCCAGTTCCTCGACGACGCGGGCCACGAGCTCAGGACCCCGCTCACCGTGCTGCGCGGCCACCTCGAACTCCTGGACGCCGAGGACCCGGCCGACGTCGCACAGACTCGTGACCTGCTGCTCGACGAGGTCGACCGGATGGCCCGGCTCGTGGGTGACCTGACCCTGCTGGCCAAGAGCAGGAGGCCCGACTTCCTCACCCTCGCCCCGACCGAGCTGGACGGGCTGTGCCGCACCGTCTGGGCCAAGGCCGCCGCGCTGGGGCCGCGCTCCTGGCTGTTCGACGAGACGGCGCCCGTGCGGGCGGAGGTGGACCAGCAGCGGATCACCCAGGCGCTGCTGCAGCTGGCCGACAACGCGGTCAAGCACACAGGTCCTGGCGACGTGGTCGCCATCGGATGTGCTCGCGACGCCGGCGGAGCGCGCCTGTGGGTTCGTGACACCGGACCCGGGGTGCCGCCAGAGGATCGCGAGGTGGTCTTCGAACGGTTCGGACGTAGCGGGGACCACCACGGCGGCGACGAGGGGTTCGGCCTCGGCCTGTCCATCGTCCGGGCCATCGCGCAGGCGCACGGGGGCGACGTACACGTGGAGGACCCGGGAGACCCGTCCGGCGACGCCGCTGACGATGTGGCGGGCGACGGGGAACGCACCGGGCGATCCGGCGCCTGCTTCGTCATCACCCTGCCGCCGGACCGGATGAGAGGCTGAGGCCGTGGCCGGCATCCTGATCGTCGAGGACGAGGAGCGCATTGCGTCCTTCCTCGCCAAGGGGCTGCGCGCGGAGGGTCACCGGACCATGGTGGCGAGCGACGGTCACGCCGGGCTCGACGAGGCGCTCAGCGGTGGGTACGACCTGATGGTGCTCGACATCGGCCTGCCGGGGCTCGACGGCTTCCAGGTGCTGGATCAGCTGCGCGCCCAGGGGTCCAGGATTCCGGTCATCGTGCTGACCGCGCGAGACTCGGTCACCGACACGGTCTCCGCCCTCGAGGGAGGTGCGGACGACTACATGGCCAAGCCGTTCCGCTTCGCAGAGCTGCTGGCCAGGATCCGGTTGCGCCTCAAGCAGTCCCAGGCCCCCGGCACCCAAGTGCAGGACCAGCTCGCGGCCGGCCAGGTGCGCCTGGATCTGCGCACCCGCCGGGCCGAGGTGAACGGGGCGGTCCTCGACCTCTCCGCCCGGGAGTTCGCCCTGGCCGAGGTCTTCCTGCGCAACCCCGGCCAGGTGTTGTCCCGCGAGCAGCTCCTCGACCAGGTGTGGGGCTTCGACTTCGACCCCGGCTCCAACGTCGTTGACGTGTACGTCGGCTACCTGCGCAGGAAGTTCGGTCCCGACGCCATCACGACGGTCCGTGGCATGGGCTACCGGTTCAACGCCTGACCGGTTCAGCCCCTTACCTTGAACGTCAGCCGGGCCGCCGGCTGCCGGGTCAGCGCCGGCTCCAGCGCCTGCGCCACCTCGTGCGGCAGCGGGCGATGGTCGGGGTCCTGGTCGAGCATCGCGAGAACGGTCTTGGCGATGTCCGCCGGCACCCGGTCGGGCAGGTCCCGCGGACGGGCCCAGGTTTGGGGGTAGCGACGGTCGAGGTCCGGGTGAGCCGGCTCGCCCTCCTCGAAGGGGCGATAGCCCGCGACCGCCTCGAACAGCGTGGCGCCCAACCCCCAGACATCGCTCGCGGGTCCGGGCCGTCCGGTGGCCGGCGGGTCGGCCTGCTCGGGAGCCAGGTAGGCATCGGTGCCGATGACATGGGACAGGGCCGCCGCGTCCCGGACCGGGCGGGCCACGGACAGGTCGATGAGGCGGGCCGGCGCCCCCATGATGATGTTGCTCGGCTTCACGTCGAGGTGGGTGTAGCCGACGCGACGGAAGTAGTGCAGGGCAGATGCCAGGTCGATGGCCAGCGGCAGATACTGCTGCTCCTGTAACGGACCGTGGCGCCGAATCAGGGACGAGAGCCGGGGCCCGTCAATGTGCTCGAGCACCAGGTGCGGGCGATCGCCGTCCATCTCGTGCCGCAGGCCGCGCACCACCACGGGGTGGTTGACCGCGGCCAGCGCCGCCACCTCCCGCTGCAGCCCCCGTCGACTGTGCTCGTCCTCGACCAGGCCCGGCCGCAGCACCTTGACCACCACGGGGGCGTAGGTGACGTCGTCGAAGGCGAGGTACGCCTCGTAGGTGGCGCCGCCCCCGAGCAGCCGCATCGCGGTCAGCTCGGGGGTGATCGCGTCACCCTCATTCAGGTGCCATCGGTCCCGGCTACCCATCGGAGAGCCTCCTTCTGACCGGGCCGAATCAGCCGCGGGTGTCGTTGCGGGTGCCGTCGTTGGTGCTGTCCGCCGTCCAGTCACGCTGCTGCTGGCCCGGGCCGTCGCTCGTCCAGTCCCGGGTGTTGTCGCTGCGGCTCAGGTCCCGGTCCCGGCTGACCGAGGTGATCCGGCTGCTGGTGTTGTCGCGGGTCGACCGGCTGGTGCCGGTGCCGTTCGTGCGGGTCCGGGTGCGGGTGCGGGTGTTGTTGGTGTCGTCGTCATCGTCGTCGTCCGAGACCAGGACGAGATCGGCGGCGTCGTCGTCCCGCTTGGCGAGGCCGTCGATGGCCGCGACCGCGCTCGCCTGCAGCGACAGCAGTCCGACGGTGAGCAGTCCGGCGGCGCCCAGGACCGTGATCGACAGAAGCTTCCTCATCATGTGCCTCCAAGGTGTGGTGGCCCGTGGGCCACGGAGTTGGCTGTGCATCGTCGGGGACGACTGTGGCCGGCCAGGGTGAGGAAGGCATGAACCGCCGATGAGAACCCTCTTAGGCAGCCCCGCCAGCCAGGCGGTCGCATGGACGCGGGGCAGTGCCGGGGTGGTGGATCTGTGCGTCGGGACGGGATCGAACCGCCGACCGCTCGGGTGTAAACCGAGTGCTCTACCGCTGAGCTACCGACGCCAGGGCGGGCACAGCCTACGCGAACCGCAGGGCCCGGAGCCGCGGGGGAAATGAGTTGAGCCGCTGGAGTCTCGGGTCACCAGCGGCTCAACGTGGGCGACTCTACCTGCTCGCCGATCGGCTGTCGCGCATTTTCGCGCAAACCGGCCAAGAACCTTCTAGATCGCGGCCCTGAGCTGGGCCAGGTGCTCGTCCAGGTCCCGTCCCTGAGGCATCGGGTTGTGGACCGACCAGCGCAGCAGCCCGGCGCGATCCACCACGAAGGAGGAGCGCCTCGGCGCCCCCTTGCCCGCGTCGAACACGTCGTACGCCGCCGCGACCTCGCCGTGCGGCCAGAAGTCGGAGAGCAGCGGGAAGTTGAGGCCCTCGGCGTCGGCGAAGGCGCGCAACGAGAAGATCGGGTCACAGGAGACGGCCAGGACCTCGGTCTCGAAGGTCAGGAAATCCGCCAGCCGGTCCCGGATCCCGGACATCTCCGAGGTGCACACCCCGGAGAAGGCGTAGGGGTAGAACAGCAGCACGACCGCCTTGCGGTCCCGGAAGGACGAGAGGGTGACGTCCTGACCGAACTGGTCGCGCAGGGTGAAGTCGGGGGCCGGGTCGCCGACGGTGAGACCGCTCATGGTGCGCCATCCTTGCACCGCGGCCCACGGCGGCGCGCTCAGGGCTGCTTGGCCAGCTCCCGCTTGAGGATCTTGCCGGTCGCGTTGCGCGGCAGCTCGTCGAGGAACACGATCTCCTTGGGCACCTTGTACCGCGCCAGGTTGGCGTGCACCCAGTCCTTGAGGGCGAGCTCTGAGGCCGCCGCCGGGTCGGAGACCACGACGAACGCGCGCAGCCGCCGGCCGAACTCCTCGCAGTCGATCCCGACCGCCGCGGCCTCGACCACCGCCTCGTGCCGGCACAGGCAGTCCTCGACCTCCTTGGGGAAGACGTTCTCGCCACCGCTGACGATCATCTCGTCGTCCCGGCCCTCCACGTGCAGCCGGCCGCCCTCGTCGAAGCGACCGACGTCCCCGCTGGACATCAGGCCGTCGATCATCTCCTTGCTGCCGCCGCCGGTGTAGCCCTCGAAGAGCATCGAGTTGCCCACGAAGATCCGGCCCGACTCGCCGTCGGGCACCGGGTTGCCCTGGCTGTCGAGGATCTTCACTGTCGTGGAGTACGGCGGCTTGCCGGCCGAGGCGGGCGACTCGCGCAGGTCCTCCGGCGTGGCGATCGAGGCGTAGGCCACCTCGGTGGAGCCGTAGATGTTGTAGAGGTTGTCGCCGAACTGGTCCATCCAGGAGAGCGCCAGGTCACCGGGCAGCGCCGAACCGGAGGCCGCCACCACCTTCAGGGTGGGCATCGGGTAGCTGTCCTTGACCTCCTGCGGCAGGTGCATGATCCGCTGCAGCATCACCGGGATCACCACGAAGGAGTCGCACTCGTGCTCCTGCACCGCCCGGAGCGCCTGCTCGGGGTCGAAGCTGCGGCGCAGCACCACGGTGGTGCCCAGCAGCATGGCCAGCGCGAGGTGCGCGAAGCCCCACGTGTGGAACATGGGCGCCGCGATGTGGGTGCGCCACCCGTAGCGCAGCGGCATCCGGGACAGCAGCGCGACCGCCGCGTCCACGCCGGCCTCCTTGCGCGGGGCGCCCTTGGGGGTGCCGGTGGTGCCGGAGGTGAGGATCACGATCCTGGCGTGCCGCTTGGGCGGGCTCAGGTCACCGGTGTCGTGAGAGGAGATCAGCTCCTCCAGGGACCGCATGCGCCCGTCGGCATCGGCGTCAGACTCGGCCGGATCCGTGTCGGTCCAGGCAAGCAGCCGCTCCTTGACATCGGCGTCCGCCAGCAGGTGGGCGAACTCCTCGTCGTGGATCACCAGCACGGGCTTCTCCCGGGCGACCACGTCGACCAGCTGCGGCCCGGCGAAGGCGGTGTTGAGGTAGAGGATGTCGGCCCCGAGCTTGGCGACCGCGATGCTGGCCTCGACGAAGTAGCGGTGGTTGCGGCACATCACCGCGACGCCGTCGCCCTCGCTGACGCCGATGTCGGCCAGGGCCCGGGCCAGCGCGTTCGAGCGCCGGTGCACCTCGCGGTAGGTCAGCGAGCCGAGCTCGTCGATCAGGCCCGCCTGCTTGTCGGCCGAGACCGCCAGCACGCCGAAGCCGCCGGCCGGGCCGGTGCCCCACTGCCGGACCGTGTTCGCGATCCTCAGCAGGGTGAGCGGTGAGAGGGGCCGGATCACTCCGGCCTCGGTGAGGACCTTCAGGCCGGTGGTGATGCTCATGCTGTCCTTACCGTCATCTCGGTCGGGGTCTAGGCGGGGGTCTTGGGGGTGACCAGCCGGGTGGCCTGCCAGTCCTTGCTGACGGCCGCGGTGGTGGTCTGGGCCAGCCCGGCGATGGGGGCGGCCTCGGCGATGTCGGCGGCGTCGATGCTGTTGACCCGACCCACCTTCGGGGTCAGGAGCCAGATCGCGCCGCCGCCGACCAGGTCGGTCTTGGCGTCCACGAGGCCGTCGACCAGGTCGCCGTCCTCGTCACGCCACCACAGCACGACCGCGTCGACCACGTTTCCGTAGTCGCCGTCGACCATGTCGGCGTCGATGCAGTCCTCGATGGCGATCCGCAGGTCGTCGTCGGTGTCGTTGTCCCAGCCCAGCTCCTGCACCACGTGACCGGGCTTGAGCCCCAGCCTCGCGGCGGGTCCGCTGCCCCGCTCCTGGGTGGACTCCCCGCCCACGCTCGCACTCACCAGACTCTCCTTCGCAACCGTTGCCCCGCGTGTGTGCGGAGTGGGCAGTAGTCCAGCGGAGTACGGCGCGGAGCGCAACCCCACGTACCGACGAGTAGATTTGGCGGGCCACGGTTGCGTGCAACGATGCACGGTGTGAACGCCGATCCCACACCACATCGTCCGCTGGCCCCGGTCATCCACGAGGGGCTGCCCACCCAGCTCCCCGACATCGACCCGGACGAGACCCTGGAGTGGTTGGCGAGCTTCGACGCGATGGTCGAGGGCCGCGGACGCGACCGGGCCCGGTACGTGATGCTGCGGCTGCTGGAGCGCGCCCGGGAGAAGCAGGTCGGGGTGCCGGCGCTGCGCTCGACCGACTACATCAACACGATCCCGCCCGAGCGCGAGCCCTGGTTCCCCGGTGATGAGGAGATCGAGCGGCGGATCCGCGCCTTCATCCGGTGGAACGCCGCGGTGCTGGTCTCCAGCGCCAACCGCAAGGGCCTGGAGGTGGGCGGCCACATCGCCACCTACCAGTCCGCGGCCAGCCTCTACGAGGTCGGCTTCAACCACTTCTTCCGCGGCAAGGACCACCCCGGCGGCGGCGACCAGATCT
>ERZ1645187.2665-NODE-2665-length-15526-cov-10.419624_pt1 | contig 15526 bp, 14 predicted proteins | sample MGYA00575352_ERZ1645187 | MGnify/ENA primary metagenome ERZ1645187 (study PRJEB40837, sample SAMN11349314) | freshwater sediment metagenome | isolation source: river sediment | host: Sediment | place: India: Wazaribad , New Delhi | collected 2017-02-21 ...
TGCTGTCGCACTTGGCGAACATCGGCGACGCCAAGACGCTGGTGATCCATCCCGCCAGCACCACCCACCAGCAGCTCACGGCCGAGGAACAGGCCGCGACCGGCGTCACGGAGGATTATATCCGCCTGTCCGTCGGCCTCGAAGACGTGGAGGACGTTCTGGCCGACATCGACCAGGCCTTGCAGAAGACGGTTTCATAAAACGGCGGCGCCGGCCGGGGCGCCGTCGGAACGGATATCCATGAAGACGCGCCAACTGACGATCCAATGCGAAGGAGGCCTCCACCTGCGGGTGGCGGCCCAGATCGTGAAGCAGATGCGCCATCGTCAATCCACGGTCCACCTCCGTTGCGAAGGCTGCCCCCGCGCCAACGCCTGCTCCGTCTTCGAGCTCCTCAAGCTCGGGGCCACGAAAGGCACGCCGCTCGAAATCGTGGCCGAAGGTCCCGACGAAGACGCCGTTCTCCTGGCCTTGGCCGAGGTTTTCGACGCCGGGTCCGGGATCTGACGCCTCCTCGCCGACGGCGGGCTTGCCGGGTTTTACGTAGCGTGGAAAACTTTTTTCCACGGTGTGGAAAAATCGAGCAAAGTTTTTACGTGGCGTGGAAAAATCGGCCAAAGTTTTTGCCGCTCCGCTCGCGGGGCCTCGCTCGCTCGCCGCGCAGGGCGCGGCGCTATAGACCTCGCGTTCGCCCTGCGCCTCCGGCTTGGGCTCCACGCCGTTGGCGTGGCAAGCGGCACTCGGCTATGTCCGTAGCGTGGAAAAACCGCGGATCTACTTCTTGAAGGCGAGGATGACGACGCCCAGGGCGACGCAGGCGATGCCCGACCATTCGCGGAGATTCGGGCGCTCGCCGAGAAAAACGAAGGCGAAGAGGGCGACCAGCACCAGGCTGAGCTTGTCGACCGGGGCCACCTTGGAGGCTTCGCCGATCTGCAGCGCGCGGAAGTAGCAGACCCACGAGGCGCCCGTCGCCAGCGCGGAAAGCGACAGGAACAGCCAGGTCTTGCCCGGCAGATGCAGGGGGTTGCTCCATTTGCCCATCGCGGCCACGTAGGCCGCCAGCACGAAGAAGATGATGAACGTCCGCACGAGCGTGGCCAGGTCGGAATCCACGCCGCGGATGCCGATCTTGGCGAAGATCGCGGTGCCGGCGGCGAAGACGGCGGACAGCAAGGCCCAGACGAACCAAACGGGCAGATTCATGGAGGTGGATCCTTTCATCGAGATCTCAGGGCAGAGTATCGGGATCGCGGCAGACGTCGGCGAGGGGTCCGAGGAGCGGACGGTAGACGTCGGCCAGGCGCTTGCGGAATTGGCGGTAGTTGTAGGTGGAGAGATGGAGCTGGCGGCCGGCGGCGCCGAGGCGTTCGCGCCGGGGGCCGTCGGCGGCGAGCGCGGCGACGCCTTCGGCGAAGGCTTCGGGCGCGGGCGCGGCGAGGACGGCGTTGGATTCGTCGAGGATCAGGCGGTTGGCCGGATTGTCGCAGGCGACGATGGCGCGGCCGGCCTTCACATAGTCGAGGAGCTTGAGGGGGGTGTTGCCGCCGGCGATGCGCGGGGACAGGAGGATATCCGCGGCGGCGAGCAGATGCGGCAGTTCGTCGGGATGGACGTGGCCGGGGAACAGGACGCGGTCGGCCAGACCGAGGTCCATCAGCGCGGTTTGGCGCTTGTCGATCTGTTCGGGGCTGCCGCCGATGACCGCGAAGTGGAGATTCGGGTTTTTCCGCAGCGCGTGGGGAATGGCGCGGAACAGCAGGTCGATGCCCTGGTAGACCGCGAAAGAACCGACGTAGAGCGCGAGCACCGCGCCGGCCGGCAGGCCGAGGCGCTCGCGCGCCTGCCGGACGAGGGCCGGATCGGGTTCGACGAGCGAGGACGGAATGTCGAAAACGTGGTGCACGGGCTTGCCGGGCGCGATTTGTTGCGCCTGTGCGACCAGTGCGGGTCCCGTGCCGATGACGGCGTCGGCGCGCAGGATCGAGAACCGCTCGACGCGGCGGTAGGCGGCCATGACGCAGTTGCGCACGAAGCCTTTCTTGTAGGACGCGGGATCGGAATGCTTCTCGAAAATCATCTTGGCGCCGTGCCGGCGCGCGAGGACGGCCGCGATGGGGCCGGCGTCTTCGATGCCGTGGATCACGTGGTAGCGACGCCGGCGGGCCAGGGCGGAAGCCTTGAAATAGAGCGACACGTCGAGCAGGGCTTTCGGAACGGAAGGGCCGATGGCCAGGGTTTTCGCGCGGATGTAGTTGGGCGCGCGGTGCAGGGTCACGCCGGGAATTTGCCGGTCCTTGCCGACGGGCATGACGAGCAGGTCGACGTCGCAACCGAGTTCGGCGAGCGCCTGGGCGTCGAAGCGGACGCGCAGGGGCGAGCCCCGCCACTGGAAGAACGGCTGCGGGGAAATCAGCAAGACGCGCGGCATTTCGGGGATCATGGCTGTTTTTTCTCCTGCGCGTTGCGGCGAAGGCGGCGGAGGACGGTCCGCGGGCATCCGCGGTGGCCGCCGAAAGCGATGGGCAGGCTCCCGGCCGCAAGCGCGGCCTTCAGGGGCGCGACGAGGCGGGCGGGATCCTCGAGGCCGGGGAGGGTCAACGTGCAGTGGTAGGAACCGGCGATGTCCTCTTCGCCCGCGAAGGGCAGCGGGTCGGATCCGGCGAGGACGGCGCGGCCTTGGCGGCGCGCGGCGCGGTAGAGGCGCGGCGCGGGCCAGCCGAGCGGCCGCAGGGAGGTGTCGACCAGAACGAGCTGCGCGGGCGGGAATTCGCGCACGAGCTCGCGCACGAGTCGGCCGCGGCCGAACAGCCATTTGCCGGGCGCCCAGTCGAGCGCGGGCAAGCCGCCGTTGGCCAATATGGCGCGGATCACGTCGCGCGCGGGCTGGCCGTCTTCGATGGGTTCGTCGCTGAACAGGGAGCAGATTTCGATGCGTTCGGCGGAGACGATCTGGCGGCCGGCGAGAATCCACAGGTCGCGGTGGTCGGGCAGATGGCGGATTTTCACGCCGCCGGCGGGATCCCACGCGGCGATGCGCCAGCGATCGCCGGGCAGGCGGATTTCATCCTGCGCGAGGGCTTGGAAAAACGAACAGTCGAAACGTTCGGCCAGGCACAGGACGCGCAGATCGGTGGGCGCGACGCGCGGCATGTGGTCGAGCGCGGCGAGCAGCAGGCGCGGGACGTCGTGGAAGGGATAGACGTGCGCATGCGCGTCGAGATGGAGGCGAACGGGCTTCATTTCGGTTCCTCGGCGGGCGGCGCAAGCGCCTCGACGGTCCAGGCCGGCAGGGTAAAGACGAAGTCGTGCCCGCGCACGGCGGCGAGCCGCGGTCCGCCCGGCTCGGTTTCCGGACCGACCTGCAGCGTCGCGGCGATCCCGCTCTGGCCGCGCAGCCCGAGCGTAACGGTCAGATAGGGCTGCGCGAATTCCTCGTCGTCCGGCGTGCGGTCCGCCGGCAGGATGGTTTCCGCGCGCAACGGGGCCAGCACGGCCAGCAAGCCGTCGATCCACGGCGCGGCGGGTACCCACTGGCCGGTGTCCGGATCGCGGTCGGCCTCGATGGTCCGGGTGTTGTCGACGATGCGGATGCGGTCGACGTCGTCGGCCGGGATGGAAAGAATTTCGCGCGAACGGTACGGGAGGGGATCGAGCGGGAAATCCAGCAGGCTCGGCGGGGCCGCCACCGCGAAGCTGGAATCGCCCTCGATGGCGACGTGGCACGCATTGGTGTCGTCCGGAAGGGGTGCGAGGCGCAGCACGACGGGCGGCGCCTTGGGATTGCGCGGTTCGATGCGGACGGTCCGGGTCCAGGTCGGTTCCGCCGGCGCGTCCGCCGGGTTCTCGAAGGACGTCAGCCGCATGTCGTTCCAGGTGCGCAGCAAATCGCGGATGGCGTCGGCATCGCCCGGCGCGCGCAGGGGCGAGAGGATTTCCCAGCCGTCGTCGTCGGTCTGGCGGAATTCAAGGGCGGTTTCGGCGGCTTCGATGCGGAGATCCCGGATGGAATCGGGGTCGAGGCCGGGCAGGCGCCGGTCGCGCAAGTCGTCGGGTTTCAGCAGCAGCGCCTGGCGGACGTCCTGCGGAACGGCGTAGACGGAATTTTCGGCCTGCAGGCGCGCGTAGACCAGCGAAGGATCGTTGGGCAGCGGATCGCCGAAGGAAAGCATCTGGGAGCCGTCGCCGGAATCGGTGTTGAGCACGGCGGTGACCGCGCTTTGGCTGTCGAGGCCGTAGGGGGACAGATCGGCGACGGCATCCTGCACGAACTGGACGACGGAACAACCCAGCAGATTTTCGACGAGCGCGGCGACGGCGGCCGAATCCGCGCGCGCGGTGAACGGTTGGAACAGCCGCCAGCCGTTGTTGTCGGAGCGGGCGAGCTGGAGATAGCCGGACGGCGTGCGGATGTCGAGGCGATCGATGCCCGCCGGCGTTCCGGAGAGCAGGGAACGGTCCCGCAGGGCGGCGGCGCTGGCCGGCAGCAGATCGAGGAGGGACGGATCGAGCCGGGCGAGGCCGGCTTGGTCGGATTGGCGAACGTAGACGCCGTCGCCCAGCGGCGTGCGGCGGCCGATGAAGATGCGGTTGGTGGATGCGCCCGAGACGATGGCCAAGGTCGCGCGCGGGACGTCGAGCCCGTAGGGGGCGTAGAAATTTTCGCCGCGCCGGGGCGGCAGGAGGATGTCGCCGCGGGGCAGTTCCTGCAGGGCGCCCAGCAGCCGCTCGATGGCGATGGGATCGGCCCGCGCCGCAAGCGGTTGGATCAGCCGCCATTCGCGGCCTTCGAGCCTGCATTCGATCGACAGGTCGCCGGAGTCGATCAGGAGCCGATCCACGCGGGCGGGATCGAAGCGGAAGGCGCGGCGCGCGCGTTCCAGTCGGGCTTGGGCGGTGTCGTCGTCGCGGTCCCAGAACGCGATCAGCAGGCCGAGGATCGCCACGGCGAGAGCCAGGATGCCGGTCAGGCGGAAGCTCATGGCTCAGCGTCTCCTCCGCCAAGCGACCCAAAACCCCAGCGCCGCCACGACGCCCGGCAGCGCGACCGCCACGATCCAGAACAGGTTGCGCAGTTGTCGGGCATCCATGACCAGGCGGACTTCCTCGAGCGCCCGGGGCGCCAGCGAAAGCAACTCGCCGCGGTCCAGCAGCCAGTTGACGGAATTCAGGAACAGATCCGCGTTGGCGCCCATCAGGCCGCCGTTGGACGCGAAATCGGAATCGCCGACGACCACGAGGCGGGTGGGGCGGATCTGGACGTGGACGCCGGGCACGGGTCCGCGCTCGATGGCGACCGCGACGGGCACGGGACCCGGAATGTCCACCTGCGGATCGAAATGGGCGGAGGGATCGTCCGGATCGAATTCGGCCCAGCCCGCCGACGTGCAAGTGGCCAGCGGCGAGACCGCGGGCTTGTCGGCGCCGGTCTCGCCGGCGAGGATGCGGACGGAACGCGGCAGGAAAAAGACGCTGGCCAGATCGGCCAGGGGCGCGGTGATGGCGTGCGGGGGATAGGAGGCGACGTGCAGTTCCCGCCCGCTGAGGGTGCGGGTTTCATCCACCACGACGTCGTCGCCCAGTTGGACGCCCCACTCCTGCAGGAGCGGTTCCAGGCCGGTCTTCGTGCGGGCATCCAGCAGGAACAGCAGGCGGCCTTTCCGGTCGAGATAATCCCGGATGCGGGCGATTTCGAACGGCGCGAATTCCTGGAGGGGACCGGCGACGATCAGCAGCGCGCACCGGTCCGGCACGCCCTTGGTTTCGCCGAGGTCGAGCCGCTCGACGTCCAGATTCTGGTCGCGCAAGCGCGCGGCGATGCGGGAATACCCGGCATGCCGGTCGAAGTTGTCCGGCGAGCGGTCGCCGTGGCCTTGCAGGAAATAGACGACGGGGCGCGTCGCCTGCGTGAGCGCGTAGATGGCGCTGCTGAAGTACTGCTCGCCGCGGAATTCCCGGCGGGGCGGTTCGCCGTCCGCGCCGGATGCGCCGTATTCGATGAGATCCGCCGCGGCCACGGACTGGTGGCGGCCGCCGATGTCGAACACCACGCATTCGCCGCCGGACAACCCGTATTGCCGCACCAGCTGTTCGGTGCGCGCGCGGTCGCGGTCCGGATCCACGAATTCCAGCGAGATGCCGGGCGAACGGACGGCGTATTCCTGCAGCAGCGACTCCACGCCGCGGTAGGCTTCGTTGGCCGGTCGGATCAACGCGACGATCCGGATGTCCTGGGCGGTGTTCTCCAGCAGGAGGCGGCTTTGGTCGGAGATTCGCGCGAGGGGCGTTCCGCTCCAATGGAAGCGGTCGTAGTGGCGCAGGGACAGGTAGTTGACCATGCCGAACAGGACGACGGAGAGCGCGACGACCGCCGCCAGGTTGGCTCGCAGCAGAAGCCGCCGGAGCCGGCTGGCCAACGGGGAAATGGAAGTGCGCGCGTCCATGGTCGCTTCAGCGCAGGCGGCGCGCCTCCAAAATGCGGATCGAAACGAACAGCAGCAGCACCGTGGCGCTGAGATACCAGACGACGGTGCGCGTATCGACGATGCCCGCGGCGAAGTCCATCATGTGGAGCGGCGCCGAGATGCCCCGGGCCACCTGCCGGATCGATTCGGCGTGCGCGTAGAACGGCAGCAGGCTGCCGGAGAGCAGCAGGCCCAGCGCCGCCAGGCAGACCATCGCCGCGACGGCTTGGTGGCGCGTCAGCAGGGAACACAGCAAGCCGGCCGCGAGGAAGAACGCGCCCACCAGCGCGGTGCCGAGATAGCCTGCCGCCACGGGGCCCCAGTCGAGCGGCGGCAGGTGGACGCCGACGCGCCGCAGCACGGCGGCAAAGGCGAGCGTGGGCACCCACAGCAGCAGGAACGTGGCGTAGGCCCCCGCGAACTTGGCCAGCACCACGCTCGTTTCCGTCACCGGCGCGGTCAACAGCATTTCCAACGTGCCCATGCGGCGCTCTTCCGCGAAGAGGCGCATGGTCAGCAGCGGCGTCACGATCAGCATCGCCAGCCAATAGCCGGGCGATCCGAAAAGGTTGGCGACCAGATCTCCCTCCGCCGCGCCCTGGGCCAGATGCGTGGCCAGGATCCAGAAGCTGACGCCGGCGATCGCCAGAAAGAACGTGCCGACCACGTACGCGATGGACGTGCGGAAATACGAAGCCATTTCGCGGCCCCAGAGCTGGAAGAACGCGCTCATCCGCCGTTCCTCTTCTTGGGATTGCGGACTTTCGGGGGCAGGGTGGTCAGCCGCAGGAACGCCGCCTCGAAACCGCCGCCTTCGCCGGATTGCACCAGCTGGGCCGGGGCATCGGCCGCGGCGAGCCGGCCTTCGTTCAGGATCAGCACGCGGTGGCACAACTGCTCGGCCTCGGCCAGCACGTGCGTCGAAAACAGCACGCAGCGGCCGGTTCCCAGACCTTGCAGCAGATCGCGGACGATGCGCACCTGCGCCGGATCCAGCCCGGCCAGCGGTTCGTCCAGCAGCAGGACTTCCGGCTCGTGCAGCAGGCAGTCCGCCAACCCGACCCGCTGGCGATACCCGCGCGACAGCGTCCCGATGACGCGCCGGGAGGAGTCGCCGAGACCGCACTGGTCGACCACGTCGCGCAGGCGCGCGGCCAGCCGCGCCCCGCGCAACCCCTTGATCCGGCCCCGGAAGGCCAAAAACTCGTTCACGCGCATTTCCGGATAGAGCGGCACGTTTTCCGGCAGGTAGCCGATTCGGCGGCGCACGTCCAGCGAGTGGGTGGTCGTGTCGAATCCCGCCACCCGCACCCGCCCCGACGTCGGCGACAGGAACGTCGCCAAGATGCGCAGGGTGGTCGTCTTGCCCGAGCCATTCGGCCCCAGGATTCCCGCGATCTCCCCCCGGCGGATCTGGAAGGACAAACCGGCCAGCGCTTCGCGTCTTGGGAAGCGCCGGACGAGGTTATCCACTTCAATTAAGCGTTCTGCATCCGCCATGGCATGCCATTCCGTCGCCACTTTACCCAGAGGTACCGGGTGAATCAATCTTTTCCCCCCCTGCGCGGCTGGCCGCGCCTTGGCACGGCTTGGGCGGGCGTTTCCCGCCGTGGAAAACGTTTTCCGCGTCGGCGAAAACCGCTAGGATGGCCGGCCGATGAGGATCAGATTCCATGGCGGGTGGCTGGCTTGCGCGCTGGGCGCGCTGTCGCTGGCGAGCGCCCAGCCGCCGGAACCGGACGGAATCGCGCTCTCCCTGGAAGACGCCATCGGGCAGGCCTTGGAACACAACCGCCAGCTCGTGAAAGGCGCGCTCGATCTGCAGGGCTATCGCTTGGCCGAGGAACGGGCGCGCGAAACCGCGCGCGGCATCCAGATCGTTCCCGAAGGTTCCGCCGGCATCGGTTCCTCCAGCGAGACCTGGCGCGCCGGTCTCGGGGCGGAAGCCACCGGCTCCTACGGCACGCGCCTCGCCGTTGGCGCGGCCGTGCGCCAGATCGCCGTGGACGGCGCGCCGACCGTGCGGCGCGACGAAGTGCAGGTGGAAATCGAGCAGCCCCTGTTCCGGGATTTCGGTCCGCTGGTCCAGAACGAGCCGATCGTCGCCGCCAACGAAACCCTGCGCGCCGCGCGCCGCGCGTGGGAACGCGACCGCTCCGCGCTCGTCGTCTCCGTCGCGGAACTCTACGAAGAACTGATCTACCTGCGCCACCAGATCGACAGCGACGAAGCGTTCGCCGACCGCATGGAGCGCCTCTACGCCTTGGCCGACGCGCGCGAACGCCAGGGCAAGGCCACGCGCGCGGAAGTCCTGCGCATGGACCTGCAGCGCGGCGAGGCCGCTCTGCGCCTCGAAACGGAACGCGCGCAGCTCGCCGTCCGCTTCCAGGAATTCGCCGATCTGCTGGGAGTTCCGCTGGATTCCGTTTTCCGCCTCGCGCCGCCCGCGCTGCTGGATCTCGACGTCGCCGATGCCGCCCGCGCGCTGTCCGTCGCGCTTTCCGAGCGGCCCGACTACGCCCAGGCCCTGCAAGACGTCGCGACCGGCGAGCGCCACCTGCTGCTCGCGCGCCGGAACCTCCTGCCGGATCTGCGGCTCACCGCCCGCCAGACCACCTACGGCGAGGGCGAGGACTGGAGCGACGCCGGCCGCCTCGACCAGGACGACTGGTTTCTCGGCCTCGCCGCCGACGTGAACCTGAACCTGCGCGGCGCGCGGTTGGACGTGGCGCGGTCCGGCCTCGACGCCGAGGCCAGCCGGCAGGTCGCCGAAATCGTCCGCAACCGCCTCGCCGTCGAAGTGAATTCCGCGCTTTCGGCCTATCGCCGCACGCGCGCCGCGCTGGAACTGGCCGCGCGCAACCGCGAACTCGCCGCCAACCGCGCCGAACTGTCGCGCGCCTTGTTCGCGGCCGGCCGCGCCAGCGCCGATTCCGCGTCCGACGCCGAATCCGATTTCATCGGCGCCGAACTGGGCGAGCTGGGCGCCCGCCGCGACGCTTCCGTATCGGCCTACCGCTTGCTGCACGTCTTGGGCACCCTGGTGCCCGCGCCCCGGGAACTCCTGCGCGAGGAAACGAAACATGCGACGAACGAAAACTAGGTTGGGAATCGCGGGTTTGCTGGCCGCGCTGGCGCTGGCCGGCTGCGGGCGGGACGCCGCGGAGGCGCCGCGCACGGCGATCGTCGCGCGAGGGCCCATCCGCATGGCCATCCCGTTCCAGGGCGAACTGGAGGCGCGCCGCGTCGAAACGATCGCCGTCGGCGTGCAAGGGTCCGCCGTACTGTCGGAACTCGTGCCCGAAGGCACCCGCGTGGAGCCAGGCGATTTGCTGGCGCGGTTCGACGCCTCGCAGATCGAGCAGGATCTGGCGCGGCAGGAAAACGAACTCGTCCGCGCCCGGCAGGAACTGGAAAGCCTCGCAAAGGCCGAACTGCCGCTGGAACTGCTCGACATGGAAGCCAAGCGCATGGACGCCCGGACCGAGCTGGACGCCGAATCGCGCTTTCTCGAGTCCGCGCGCGACCTGGCGGCGCGCGGGCTGATGTCCACCGGCGAAGTGGCCCAGCAGGAAGCGAAAGTGGCTGGATTGAAGACGCGCGGCGAACAGCTGGATACCCGCGTCGAACTGACGCAAAAGCACGTGCACGCGGCGCGCTTGGCGAAAGCGCGCGCCGCGCTCGAAGCGGCGGAACGCCAGCGGGACTTCACGGCCAGCCAGCTCGCGCTGTGCGAGGTGCGCGCGCCCGTCGCCGGCACGGCCACGCTGGTTCCGCTGCCGGTGGGCGGGGAGTACCGCACCGCGCACGTGGGCGACACCTTGTTCCGCAACCAGGCGTTCCTGTGCTTGCCCGATCCGGCGGACCACGTCGTGCGCGGCTACGTGGGCGAGGCCGAACTGCCGTGGGTGAAACCCGGCAGCGCCGTCGAGGCCGTCCCGGCGGCCTTTCCGGACGCGCCGCTCTCCGGCCGCGTGGAAAGCGTCGGCGGCATGGCCCAGACGCGCCCCGGCCAGCCCGCCTGGCGCAAGTTCTTTCCGGTGCAGATCGCGCTCGATCCGATTCCCCGGCCGTTGCCCGTCGGCCTGTCCGTGCGCGCCGAGATCGTCGCCGGCGAATCGCCCGCTGCGCTTCTGCTGCCACGCGAGGCCGTCGTATGGCGCGGCGGGCGGAGCTTCGTCCGGAAAGTCTCCGGCGAAGAGACGGAAGTGAAAACGGGCTTGGCCGACGCCGCGCAAATCGAAATCGCGTCCGGCCTGGCCGAAGGCGACGAGGTCCGGCTGCCTTGAAAAAACTCGCGGCAGACCTGTGGGCCGGCTTGCGGACGGGGCCCGCCCGCGCGGGGCTGGCCTTTCTCAGCTTGGCGCTGGGGCTGTTCGCGGTGACGATCCTGCTTTCCACCTTGGATGCCCTGCGGCGGCAGGCGCGGGACCTGGTCGATTCGTTCGGCGCGGGCGCGTTCGTCCTGACCCGTTCCGCGGAGCCGGCGTGGAATCGCCGGCAGGTGGACTATTTCCGGGAGAATCTCGGCGCGGCGGCCGGGGTGTCCGGAGTGAAGTCGCTGCCGCCGGTCGCCGGCGCGGCGTTTGCCGCGGCGACGACGGATGCCGACTTGGCGCGCATCCGCGGGTGGCGGTTCGTCGCCGGCCGCGCGCTCGACGAGACGGACGTCCGCCAAGGCGCGCGCCATGCCGTGGCGCCCGCCGGCCTTTTCCGCAAGAACCGCTGGCGCGTCGGCGATTTGATTTCGCTGGGCCCCGAACCGTACCGCCTCGTGGGATGCTTCGAGTCCGGCGGCGATTCCGTGCCGGGCCTGTCGCCGGAAACGGTTTTTATCCCGTACACCGCCGATGCGCTGGAAACGGGAAACGCCGCTGCGCTCGTTCGCGTGGATGCGCTGCTGTTCCGGGCCGGGGAGGGGATTTCGCCCGAGGCGTTGCAGCGGCGCGTGGCGGCGCTGCTGGCGCAGCCCGGCCTCGGCGCGGACGGCGTCGAATGGACCACGCCCGAAACCCTGCTGCGCGGCGTGCGCCGCTGGCAGCGGGCCATCGGCTGGACGGCCGGTTCCGGCGGCGCGCTGGGCCTGCTGCTGGGCGCGGTGACGCTGGCCGGCATGCTGCTGACCGGCGTGCGGGAGCGGATTCCGGAAATCGGCCTGCGCCGCGCCTTGGGAGCGCGCCGCCGCGAAATCGCGTTTCTCTTTGTCGCGGAAGCGCTGGCGCTGACGGGCGCCGCGGCGGTCGCGGGCCTGCTGGCGGCGGAAGGCGCTTTGCGCGCGCTGGGCGGGCGCTTTCCGCTGCCGTTCCATTTCGGCGCCGAAACGCGGCTTTTGCCGCTGGCCTTGGCCGGGGCGATCGCGCTACTCTGTTCCGTAGGGCCGGCCTGGATGGCCGCGCGCCTTCCGCCGGCGGAGGCTTTGCGCAATGAGTAAGAGCGTTTGGATCGTGGTATGTTTGGCTATGGCCACCGGCGCATGCGCGCGGGAAGAAGAGGTGCCCATGAAAAAGATTTGCATGGAATCGACCTTGGCCGGCTCGTGGTACGACGCGAATCCCGCCCGGCTCCGTTCGGAACTCGACGGCTATCTCCAAGGCGCGAAAGTCGATGCCGATCCGTCCATTTTCGCCGTCGTCGTGCCGCACGCGGGCTATGCCTACTCCGGGCCCTGCGCGGCCGTCGGCATCAAGGCCATCGCCGCCCGGAAAGATCTGGACCGGGTCGTGGTGATCGGCTTCTCGCACCACGTGCGCCTGCCCAATCGCGCCAGCCTGCCGTCGGGCGAGACCCACTACCGTTCGCCGCTCGGCGAGACTCCGCTGGACGTCGCGGCCATCGCCGCGTTGCTGAAGAATCCGCTCTTCACGGATCGTCCCGAGACGCGCCAGGGCGAGAACAGCGTCGAGCTGGAGCTTCCGCTGCTGCAAGCCGCGCTGGAAGGGCGCGACTGGAAACTGGTGCCCGTCACCTTGGGCCAGCTCGACGACGACGCCCGCGGGCAGGTCGCCGACGCCTTGGGCGCGCTGCTGGACGGCAAGACAGCCTTCGTCGTCAGTTCCGACTTCACGCACTACGGCCCGAACTTCGGCTACGTTCCGTTCCGCACCAACGTGGAGGCCAATCTGCGGAAACTCGACGGCGGGGCCGTGGAGAAGATCCTCGCCGGCGACGCCGACGGATTCGCCGCCTACTGCGACGAAACCGGCGCGACCATCTGCGGGCAGGATTCCATCGGCGTTTTATTGCGGATGCTGCCGGCGAAGTTCACCGCCCGCGAAATCGCCCACGACGCCTCCGGCCGCAGCACCGGGGATTGGAAGAATTCCGTCAGCTACGAAACCCTCGCGTTCTACGGCGAAGGCCGGCCCGCGAAAAAGGAAAAGGCGAAGGCGGAGAAACAAGAACTGACCGCCGCGGACAAGAAGGTCTTGCTGGCGCTCGCGCGCAACGCCATCCGGCAGGCCTTGGACGGCCAATCGCCGTCCGATCCGGAAGACCTCGGCGTGGAACCCACGGCCGCCATGAAGCGGAAAATGGGCGGGTTCGTCACCCTGACCATCGACGGCGATCTGCGCGGCTGCATCGGCGAGATCTTTCCGCGCCGGGCGCTGGCGGACGTCGTGCTCGACCACGCCCTCGACGCGGCGTTCAACGATCCGCGTTTTCCACCGTTGACGGCCCGGGAATTTTCAAAGATCCGCGTCGAGATCAGCGCGCTGACGCCGCCGGTTCCCGTCGCATCCTATAACGACATCGAGATCGGCCGGCACGGCATGGTGCTCGAACTGGGCGGACGGTCGGCGGTATTTCTGCCGCAGGTCGCGCCGGAGCAGGGGTGGGACCTGGCCACCACGCTGACGCATCTGTCCTACAAGGCCGGCCTGCCCGGCAACGCTTGGAAAGATCCCCGCGCGCGCTTCACCGTCTTCGAAGCCGTCGTCTTCCACGAAGACTAGACCGGCCCGCGACCGTTGGACCGGTCAAACGGAACTAGGATTCCGACCAAGAATGGCCACTTGAACGTCAGCGTTCAGGCTGAGGCGCGCCTTGACGCCGATAGCCTGGACCCGGTTGTTCTGCATTTCTCGTTCATCCGTTCGTTAGCCGGTATCTCAACCATACAAAGAACCCCATAATTGGGACAGCAAACAAGGGGTAAAATATGAGGCGTAATTCTTTTCCTTTATGTGGCCATAGACTTGGCGCCAAGGTAATAAATGAAAACACACAAAAGAAGCAAATTAGTATTGATGCAAGGAAAAGATCTATACTGGGGTTGAGATCTCGATATATGGCTAATATGTAAGCGCCAAGCCCACCCCATGCTGTACTGCCGAGCATAGTATAGGAGAGTACAACAAGATTACTACTTCTATTGTCGGTATGCGTATTCATGTAATTGCAACAACATCAGCGTTCAAGCTGAGGCGACTTGTCACCGATAGCCCGGAACGCATTGTTGGCCGGTTATTCTTTGTTTTCAAGTGCCCGACTCAATGCAACTGCTGCGACTCTGGTCTGTCGAATATCATTTACAAGTTCACTGAAGAATTTGGTCCCGCTCCCCCCCTTATACTTAAGCGAGGCATAGATGCGCATAGAGTTAAAATCATGGCTAGGATATCGGAGCGCTTGATAGAGTCCATTCATGCTGAGCCCGTTATCAATACGAAAGTGTTGGAGCAATTCGGGCGCGCGGTCGTCGGTTGTATATCGCTCAAAAAATTGATTAAGAGTGTCTTGATCGGGATACATGACACGAAATCGCTTACATAATTCGCCGATGTTGTGCTGCTTCTCTATCGTTTCCGCGGGATCAACAAGTATAAAGCCTTTCACTAGGAGTTCAATGCCGTGGAGCAAGTTGAAGAGAAGAGGAATGATGATTGTATGGTCGCTCCACTTGGTAGCATTGGCATATTCTTCCTCGGTAATTCCTCCCGCCGTAAAATCCCGAGTCATAACCCATAGATTGCCAGAAGATACAGTTTCTTGAGCGACATTCTCCACCAAGCGCAAATATTGAAAAGATGCAGTCCAAAAGGAGAGTGCGAGGATGTATCTGTCATTATTCATATTGTCTCTTGGCCAACAGTTTTATGCTACCAACTTTAAGTTGGCTTTATGCCGTCGGGTCGCTTCGTCCTGACTGGCCAAAGAATAGCGGAAATGCAGGGGTGGGTCAACGGCGTGCGGAAGTGCGAGCGGAGCCTCGCGAGCGGCAAATTTCGCGTAAAAATGGCTTCGGCCCTATGTGCCAATGACAGTGAGACACAAAGCTGACCGAAGAAGCACAGGGCGGAGAGGCATGAGGAAATGGACACGGAAGCGACTCAAGGGACGGGGTTAGGCAACGAGGCGCCGCAGGTGGCGCAGCGCCGGCGGCACACGTCCGGCTACAAGCTGGAGGTTCTGGCGCAGGCGGACCGGTGCATGCGGTGGGGGGAATTGTCGGCCTTGGCACGCCGCGAGGGGTTGTATATGTCTACCATTCGGAAGTGGAAAACCTGGAGGGAGCGCATGCAAGCGGGCGAGGAGCCGGCCGCGGGGCGGCCGGGGGCGGAGAACTACGAGGTCCTGCGGGGCCGGTTGCGGAAGGCGGATCGGGAGATCCAGCGTTTGCGGCTGAAGCTCAAGCGGGCGGAGCTGCTGCTGGACGTTCAAAAAAAAGCCTCGGCGTTGCTGGCGGATCTGGGCCGGACGGACGAGAGATCCGGGAGCGACTGATGGAAACCGCCAAGGAATGTTCGCCGGGCCACGGGGTCCGGTCGACCTGCGCGGCGCTGGGGATCTCGCGCGCCACGTACTATCGGCAACGGGGGCGCGCCGGGGCCTCCACCGGCCCCAAGGCGCGCCCGGCACCGCGCCGGCTGTCCGGATCGGAAGAGCAGCGGGTGCTGGACCTGCTCAACAGCGAGCGGTTCGCGGACCGGGCGGTGCCCGAGGTCCACGCCACGCTGCTGGACGAAGGCGTCTGCCTGTGCAGCGCGCGCACGATGTACCGCATCCTGAAGCGCCACGGCGAGGTGCGGGAGCGGCGCAACCAGCTGCGGCATCCCGTCTAC
>ERZ1645187.2666-NODE-2666-length-15523-cov-44.554758_pt1 | contig 15523 bp, 15 predicted proteins | sample MGYA00575352_ERZ1645187 | MGnify/ENA primary metagenome ERZ1645187 (study PRJEB40837, sample SAMN11349314) | freshwater sediment metagenome | isolation source: river sediment | host: Sediment | place: India: Wazaribad , New Delhi | collected 2017-02-21 ...
CTCTCGCCCCAGGAATACCTTCGCATCCAACGTCTGGATCAGGCTCGGCGGCTTCTTCGCATGAGCGCTCAGGACCAGACGACCGTCACCCAGATTGCCTTCGGACTGGGATTCTGGGATCTGGGCCGGTTCTCCGGTGCGTACGGTTCACTGTACGGGGAACGTCCGTCCGAAACGCTTCGCAAGTCCGTTCCGAAAGGGTCAATGCCAGCCCGGTGAGCCGAGGCATACGGATATGCGGGCACGCTTGGACTGCGGCAGAATGCGGCATGCTGACACGGCCTTCATTTCCCCTGCGCGGCGCCTGTGCTTCCTTTTGCTGCTCGCCGGCTGTGAATCACCCGTGCGGCTGATGCCCACGCCGGTGAGTTTCCGCTCGGGTGATGTCGACCCGTTCGAGAAGGCGGGCTACCAGGTGCAGGGCACCGACTTGCCTGTCTTTTGCGTTACCAACCGCGGCGCCGTCATCGAGAAGCCCGAACCGATCCATACCCTCCTGCCGAGTGAGCGCCTGCGCATGGGCGTGGCGCACATGCGCGTCCGCGACGACACGCTGGACTGGGAGACGCTGCACCGGCTATCGACCAGCGACGACCCCGACAAGCGCCCGATCGTCCATCTCAAGGCCCTGGAACAGATGGCCGCCCTGGGCCCGGGTGACAACGTGGCGGGATCGGCCGACGCGCAGGCCTTCTTCGCCTCGGTCAACAAGGCGCTGGCCGCCAGCGAGAAGAAGGAGTTGGTGGTCTATGTGCACGGCGCCAACAACACCGTGGCGCGGGCCTCGGCGCAAGCCGCGCAGTTGCGCCACTTCACCGGCCGGCGGGTGGTGATGCTGTCGTTCCTGTGGCCGTCGACGGGGTCGATCCTGCGCTACGTCACCGACGTCGGCCACGCCGCAGCCTCGGTTGCCCCCTTTGCTCGCATGATCGAGGCGCTGGCGGAGAACACCCAGGCGTCGTCGATCGAGGTGGTGGCGTTCAGCGCGGGTGCGCAGAGCGTCAGCCCGGGCCTGGTCAGGCTGGCCACGCCGTGGCCGGGCGAAACGCGCGAACAACTCCGCCAACGGTTGCGGCTGTCGCAGGTCTACTTCGCCGCGCCCGACATCGACACCCGACGCTTCGCCAATGAACTGGCGCAATGCATCGACATCGTCGGGCGCGTGAGCATCGCGGCCAACCTGCACGATTCGGCGCTGCGGTTTTCCGCCGTCGTGAACCGCGGGTCACGCGCCAGCAGCGCCAACCTGACCGAACTGAACGAGGAGCAGACCGGCTTCCTCGTCGACGTCTCGCGCAAACTCGGCTTCGACATCGTCAAGGTGGCCCCGACGACCATCCCGAAGCTGCCGCCGCGCTTACACGGCTTCTGGTTCGAGGATCCCTGGGTCAGTGGCGACGTGCTCGGGCTGCTGCTGAACGCCGAGCCGCAGCGCCGCGGCCTGGAGCCGCAGGAAGACCCGCAAGGCACCCACTACTGGACATTCCCGCCGGACTTCCATGACCGCGTGCAGCGGCTGTTCATACGGGCTCGGCGGCTTCAAGCCCGCGATAGACGCATGTTTCGCGCTGTCCCCACGGCAGATGGGTCGTATGTCCTGCGAAAGCGGGTGTCGAGCCGAACCGATAACGAAGTGCGCGGCATCAACGACGCGACCTTCGACGTCCTGGCCAGTCAAGGGCAACAATTGCGTCGGAGTGAGGTGGGGTTGAACGCGGCGGCGACCCGGCGCAAACTCCGGTCAAGGAGGATGAACCGTGGTGTTTCAGGATCGAATCGAGGCCGGTCACCGGTTGGCCAAAGCCTTGCATGCCTACCAGGGACGCTCGCCGTTGATCCTGGCCATTCCGCGGGGTGCGGTGCCGATGGGGCGTGTGCTCGCAGACGACCTTCAGGGTGAGCTGGATGTGGTCATGGTGCGCAAGATCGGCGCGCCCCACAACCCCGAATTTGCCCTCGGCGCGGTGGACGAGAGCGGCTGGGTGTACCGCAACCCCTGGGCGGGGGATGCGCCAGCGGTGCAGCGGCACATCGAGGCGGAAAGCAAGGTCCAGCTCGACGTCCTGCGCCGCCGCCGCGCCCGGTACACGCCGGGTCGCGCGCCGGTTGATATGGCCGGGCGGGTCGTCATCGTGGTCGACGACGGCCTGGCGACCGGATCGACCATGATCGCCGCGCTGCATGCCTTGCGCAGCCGCAAGCCGGCCCGGCTGATCTGCGCGGTTCCGGTGGCGCCCCCTGATGTGCTGGACAAGATTGGCGCCTATGCCGACGAAGTGGTCTGCCTGCACGCGCCCGCCGACTTCCAGGCGGTCGGGCAGTTCTATCGCCATTTCGACCAGGTCGAAGATGACGAGGTCATTGCCGTTCTGCTGCGCGGCCAGGGCACATCGTAGGCGCCGCCACCCGCTGAGCGGGCAACACCCTAGTTTGCAGCGCCGGCCACGCGCCGCGGGTCAACGTTCCAGCGCCCGGGTCACCGGGTGGGGGCGCTCGCGATTCCGCTGGCAGAATGCGGCGTTCGGTGAGTCTTCTTTTCGGGAGCAGCATCATGATCGGATACACCACAGTGGGCACGAACCAGATGGCGGCCGCCATCGCGTTCTACGACGCCTTGTTCAAGGAGGTCGGCGTGCAGCGGCTCATCGACTTCGGCGAGCGCGGCATGGCCTGGGGTACAGCCTGGGACAAGCCTAGTTTCGCGGTGCTTCGGCCCTACAACGGCCTGCCGGCCAGCGCCGGCAACGGCAGCATGGTGGCGCTGACCTTTGGTGACCGGGAGGCGGTCGACCGCCTGCATGCCAAGGCCCTGGCCCTGGGCGGCCGGGACGAGGGCGCGCCCGGTCTGCGCGACGGCAACTTCTACGCGGCGTACTTTCGCGATCTCGACGGCAACAAACTCTGCGCCTTCACCATTCTTCCGAGCTGACCGCATGTACCTGCCGCCCCAGTTCGCTGCCAAAGAGTCTGCGGCCGCCATCGACCTGATGCGCGCCCATCCGTTTGCCAGCCTGATCAGCGTGGACGACGACGGCCTTCCTTTCGTCACGCACCTGCCGCTGCATCTGGAGCAGCGCGGCGAGCAGCTGGTGCTGCTGGGCCATTGCGCACGTCCCAATCCGCACTGGCGTTACCTGCAGGCGAGGCCGCAGGCCGTGGTCACGTTCCTCGGGCCCCATGCCTACCTGTCGCCCCAGGTGTACCCGGACCTGGCCCGCGTGCCCACCTGGAACTACCTGGCCGTGCACGCCACGGTGCAGGCAACCTTGATCGAGGAGCCGGTGGCCAAGGATGCGCTGCTGAAAAAGCTCATCGGCGACCACGAGCCGCCGTACGCCGAGCAGTGGCGGGCGCTTGGGGATGATTTCGGGCACAGGATGCTGGCGGGCATCGTGGCCTTCGAGCTGGCGGTGACCGCGCTGCAATGCAAGATCAAGCTCAACCAGCATCGCCCGGAGGCACATCACGCGATGCGCCAGGGCTACGCGGCCGGTGGTGAGGACGAGCAGGCGCTCGGGCGCTGGATGGACCGGCTCGGCCTGCCCAAGCCGCCGCAGGAAGGAGGCGGCGCATGAAAGGCCTCTTTGGGCTCGCGGGCCTGCTGCTGGCCCTGGTCATCGTCGGGGTGGTGGTCAAGAAACAGCTCGACACCACCACGCAGCGCTTGCCCGTGCTGGCGCCGGCCGTTCCTGGCGGCGCGGCCTCGGCGCCCGCCGCCACGGTGCGCGAACAAAGTCAGCAGGTGCAGCAGCAGTACAAGCAGGCGGTGGACGGCCTGATGCAGCAGCCACGGCCGATGCCCGACGAAAAATAGGCGCCGCCGCGCCGGATTCATGTCAAGACCGGGCTGTTCCCAGAGCGAAATGGCGCAGTGATGCTTTTGTTTCAGTAGTGTTTCCGTTGTGCCGAGGCGCGGCGTGCCATCAGCTGCTCCCGATCCGGGACCGCGCGCGCTGGTGGCAGCCTCGCGTAAGCTTGCGTTCCATGAGCAAATGGCTCTGGGTTCTTTCCCCCGCTCTCATTACGCTCGCCTGGGCGGGCTGGTGTACGTGGCGCGGGCGTTTGCCGTCGCGGGCCAAGCTCAACGCGGTGTTCAGCGTTGTGCTGCTGCTGTACCTGTTGCTGACCGCCGGGCTTGGGCTGTTCTGGGTGTCCAACCAGCATCTGCCAGTTTTCGACTGGCACTACCTGTCTGGGTACGTTCTGCTGGGGGTACTGGCCGTGCATCTGGCCTTCAATGCCCGGGCCCTGTGGCGCCACCTGCGCGCGCCGCCGCCACCCGCGCCGAACGCGCCGGCGCAAGGTGTTCGCCGCCACGCGCTGATGAGCGGCCTCGGCGCCATGGGCCTGTCGGGCGCGCTGGGTCTGGGCTACCTGCTGGGGCTGCGCCACGGGCGCACCGAGGTGAAGCTGGTCGTTGGCGGGGCCGGTCCGGACGCAGCCCCCGACCACCTGGCCCTGGTTGAGGCGTTTCACGCACATTCGTCCCATTCCCGCGCCGGCCTGATCCGCAAGGCGCCCGGACTGAACTGGGGGCTGGCCCCACCACCCTTCAAACCGGCGCAGATGCCGGACGTGACATTGGTGGCGCTGCCGCCACCGCGGAGCTCGGCAGCCGGGGGCGCGCTGTTCAGCCTGGAAGGCCTGTCCACCCTGTTGTGGCATACCGCCGGCATCAGCGCCGAATCGGCGGGCATTGCCCTGCGCACGGCGCCTTCGTCCGGGGCGCTCTTTTCGTCCGAGTTCTATGTCGCGGTTCGAGCGCTTCCCGGCCTGGCGGCGGGCTTGTGGCACTACCGGCCCCAGGGCCACGCGCTGGTCCGCATCGGCACGCAGGCCGCGCCCGATGGGGCGCTGTTGCCCGCCGAAGCCCGGGCTGCGGTGATCGCTACGGCCGTCTGGCGGCGCACCGGGCACAAATACGGCGACCGCTGCCTGCGCTACGTGCTGGCCGATCTGGGCCATGCGCTCGAAAACCTCTGCCAGGTGGCCGCCGCGCTGGGCGCGGGCGCGACGCTGTCGGGCGCGTTCGATGAATCGGTTCTGGCCCGGCTGCTGCAGGTGGATCAGCGCGAAGAGGGCGTGCAGGCCCACGTCCTGCTGCATGCGGGGGCGGTGCAACTGCGCCAGCGTGCCCCGGTCTGGCTGCCAGCGCCGATCGCGGACGACTTGGGCATCGGCATCACCGGTACCCTGCACCAGGCCGCCTCGTTGCGCGGGGCGACACAGTGGGCGGCCTTCCCCGTGGCGGCGGCGCCCGTCGGGGGCGATCCCTTGCCGTTGATCGCCGTCCGCCGTTCGCGCCGGCGCTTCCGTGGCCGTCCGATGGCGGTCTCATCGCTGGACGCGTTGTTCCAGGCGGCCACCGTCGCGCCGACCCACTTCAACGCGGCGGTTCGCGTTCGCGCCCTGGGGCTGGCGGTTGCGGGTCGGGAGACATCGGTGTGGCGCCGGGATGCCGTGGCGACACAGCTCCAACCGGTGTCGGCGCTGGGCGCCGACGCCCGGGCACGGGTGCGCGCGGCCGCGCTGGACCAGGATGTGGCCGGTGATGCCGCGGTGGTGTTCGTGCTGTCGATTGACCGGGCGCGGTTCGCGGCCGACCCCGCCGGCGCGGCGCGCGGCTACCGGCATGCCTTCATCGAAGCGGGTCGGGTGGGGGAGCGCCTGTACCTGGCCGGTCAGTCACTCGGGCTCGGTGTGTGCGGTATCGGCGCGTTTTTTGACGACGAAGCCGCTGCCCTGGCAGATATCGATCCCGCCGAGGAATGGGTGGTGCACCTGGTCGCTGTCGGCGCCATCGGATGACGCGGTGGCTTCTCCCGCACCGGGCCCGGAATTGTTCGATTGGTTAGCATCCGACGATGCGCGACTGGTTCCAGAAACGAATTCCCACCGAAGAAAGCCTGAAGTCTAAACCCGGCCTGCGCTGGTTGGGCCCGCTGTTGCGCCGGCGCTGGCTGTGGCACCTGAACCGCCGCACCGTGTCGATTGGGGTGGGCGTGGGCGTGTTTTTCGGTTTTCTGATCCCGATCATGCAGATTGCCGGCGCGGCCCTCTTCGCGGTGGTGCTGCGGGCCAACCTGCCGGTGGCGGCGGTTTCCACCCTGGTGTCGAACCCGTTCACCTATGTGCCCATTGGTCTGATGGCCTACAAGACCGGCATGGCCTTGATGGGCGAAGCGCTGGATCCCCAGGCGCTGGAGGCGCTGGCCAGCGGCTCGGGGGGCGAGGCGACGGCGCAGGTCGAGACCAGTTGGGCCGATACGATTGCCGAGGTGGGCAAGCCCTTGTTCCTCGGTCTGGCGGTGTTTGCGGTGGTGGGCGGGCTCAGTTCCGGGTTGCTGGTCTACCTGATCTGGACGGTCGCGGCAACGTCCCGACGGCGACGGCGATTGCTGGAATTCCGGGACCGGATGAACCGGACCTGAAAACCTGTGGGCGACAGGCCGGGCCGCCGGGTGATCGGCACCAAAAACGGCGCCGGCGCGCGGATTGCACGCATAATGGGCCGATTCCCAGCGTGAAAAGGTCATTGTTTGCTATGTTTTCGGGATTGATCGGGAGTCTGCCATGACCGGCATCGGGTCGTCCGACGGCCACTGGATGCGCTTGGCGCTGGCCGAGGCCATGGCGGCAGCGGTTGACGGGGAAGTGCCGGTGGGCGCGGTGGTGGTGAAGGACGGCGTGGTCATCGGCAAGGGCCGCAATGCGCCGATCGGTACCCACGACCCCAGCGCCCACGCGGAGATGCAGGCCCTGCGTGCGGCGGCTCGGCACCTGGGCAACTACCGGCTCGACGGGTGTACGCTCTTCGTCACTTTGGAGCCGTGTGCGATGTGCTGCGGCGCTGTGCTGCATGCGCGCCTGGCACGGGTGGTTTACGGCACGCCCGATCCCAAGACCGGCGCCGCCGGCTCGGTGGTGAATCTGTTTGGCGACGTGCGCCTGAACCATCAGACCCGCGTGGAAGCCCTGGCGGATCCTTTTCTGGCCGCCGAGTGCGCGGCCTTGTTGACCAACTTTTTCAAGGAGCGCCGTGTGACCCCCCTGCATCCCCTGCGCGACGACGCGCTGCGCACACCCGATACCGCCTTCGACGCTCTGCCCGGCTACCCATGGGCGCCGAACTACCTGAGCGACCTGCCGTCCCTGGGCGGCCTGCGCCTGCACTACCTCGATGAAGGGCCCCGCGACGCGCCGCGCACCTGGCTGTGCCTGCACGGCAATCCGGCCTGGAGCTACCTGTATCGCAAGATGATCCCGATCCTGCTCAGCCAGGGCGACCGCGTGGTGGCGCCCGACCTGATCGGCTTCGGCCGGAGCGACAAGCCGAAGAAAGACAGCTTTCATGCCTTCAGCGCGCACCGCCAGGTGCTGCTGGAGTTCATCGAGCGGCTCGACCTGAAGAACGTGGTGCTGGTGGTGCAGGACTGGGGCGGGCTGCTTGGGCTGACGCTGCCGATGGCGGCGCCGCAGCGCTACCGGGGTCTGCTGGTCATGAACACCACCCTGGGCACTGGCGATTCGCCGCTGTCGCCCGGTTTTCTCGCGTGGCGGGAGATGTGCGCGAAGAACCCCGAGTTCGGCGTGGGCCGCCTGTTCGGGCGCGGCAACCCGCAGATGAGTGTCGAGGAGTGCGCTGCGTACGACGCGCCGTTCCCCGATCGGGGCCACCGCGCCGCCTTGCGCGCCTTTCCGCCCATGGTGCCGGATGCGCCGGAGGCTGATGGCGCGGCCCTCTCACGGCAGGCGCGCGACTTCTGGCGCGATGACTGGACCGGACAGACCCTGATGGCCATCGGCGCGCAGGACCCGGTGCTGGGCGAGCCGGTGATGCGGGCGTTGCGCGCGGTGATCCGCAACTGCCCCGAGCCGATGGTATTGCCGCAGGCCGGGCATTTTGTGCAGGAACACGGAGAAGCCATCGCGACGGCGGCATTGGCGCATTTCACCATCCGGTAATCGGAATCTGACCCCAATTTTTTGCAATTTTTATGGCTCATATCTATGTGTATTCCCCGTCCAGCGCGGTGCGCGACAAGGCTGCGTTCCGGCGCGGGATGAAGCGGCTGCAGGCACTCGGGCATGAGGTCGAGGTGGACGAAGCGGCGCTGGCGGTGCAGATGCGCTTTGCCGGGGACGACGCCACGCGGCTGGCGGCGATCCACCGGGCCGCCGCCAGCGGTGCCGACGTGGCGCTGATCTCGCGCGGCGGCTACGGGCTCACGCGCATCCTGCCCGGCATCGGCTACAAGAAAGTGGCCAAGGCCATCGAGGGCGGCACCCGGTTTGTCGGCCTCAGTGATTTCACGGCCTTCCAGCTCGCGCTGCTGGCCAGGACCGGCGCCGTCAGCTGGGCCGGCCCGGCGCTGGGCGAGGACTTTGGCGTCGAGGGCGCGCCCGACGACATCATGGAAGCCTGTTTCGACGATCTGGTGCAGGACCAGGGCGAAGGCACCGGTTGGCGCCTGCCGGCCGGGCGGCTTTCCGATGCTCCTGAAACGATAGCTGATGGTGGCCGTCCGGCGATGGCATCCGGCGAAAAAACCATCAAGAATGCCCTGCTGTGGGGCGGAAACCTCTCGGTGTTGGTCTCTCTGCTCGGGACACCGTACTGGCCACAGGTCCAGGGGGGCGTGCTGTTCCTCGAAGATGTCAACGAACACCCGTTCCGCATCGAGCGAATGCTCACCCAACTGCTGCATGCGGGCGTGCTGGCGCAGCAGAAAGCCGTGTTGCTGGGGCAGTTCAGTGGCATCCGCCTGGCGCCGCATGACCGGGGGTACAAGCTCGCGACGGTGGTGGCCTGGTTGCGCCACCAGCTCAAGGTGCCGGTTCTCACCGGTTTGCCCTTCGGCCATGTGCCCACCAAGGTGTTGCTGCCGGTGGGCGCGCGCGTCGATCTGGTGGTGCAGGAGCGCGAGGCGCTGATGGCCTGGGGGCACCTCTGAAGACGGTCTGAAAAGCCCGCTGCGGTGGCGGCGCGGCGCCGCAGCGTCAGCGCCGGCCCGGCGCCGCCGCGGTCATGCCGGGCGGCAGCAGCGCGGCGAACTGCGCGTTCAGGCGGTCCATCGCCGCGCGGGCGCGGCTTTCGCCGTGTTGCGCGGCCAGCGCGGCCATCAGGTCGGTGCGCGCGTACCACAGGCCGATCGCGTCGTCGGCGCATCGCAGCTGACGCGCCAATATCGGATGCGCGGCGGCGCCCGCTTCGCCCAACGCCTCCAGCATCGTCTGGCGAAGCCGCTCGATCCGCTCGGGCGATTGGGGATGCGCATGCCGCAACCCGCCCACGTGGCCGAGCAGGTTGAAGAAGGAGCTTTTCAGGTTCAGTTTGCCGGTGCGCATGCGCAGGAAGCGGGGCTTCAGCCTGTTGATCTGCATCAACCTTAGAACCGAACGGCCACGGTGGCAAGTCCGACGTGGCGTGCGTGCTACAAAAACAGGAAACATCCCGGATGGTGCGTGCGCTCACGGTGGCTGAGGGAACCTCTTGCCTTCCCATGCATCCATGCTACAAAGCATCTGCATGCGCACGTGAGCATGCACGCCCTGCGCGCCGCGCGGCGGTCCCTTCCCGTAATCCACCATGGCCACGAACCAAACCGTCATCTTTGCCGATCTCACCGGCAGTACCTCGGCCTTTGAAGCCCTGGGCAACGAGCGCGCCACGCTGGTGGTGACGCGGCTGACCCAGTTGATGGGTGACGCCTGCTCGTCGCACCGCGGGCGGGTGGTCAAGACGCTGGGCGACGGGGTGCTGGCGGTGTTCGAGCACGAGCGCGATGCGGCGGATGCGATGGTCGAACTGCAGCGGGCGCATCGCGCACGCATCTCGCAGTGGCCGCCGAGCCTGGTGATGCAGATCAAGGTTGGCATGGCCCATGGCGAGATCCTGCTGGTCGATGGCGACTGCTACGGCGAGCCGGTCAATCTGGCGGCCCGCCTGTGCGACCTGGCGGCGCCCGGGGAAATCTGGGCGACGCAAACGCTGGGCGACGCGGTTACGCCACCGCCGGGGGTGCGGGTGCGGCCCCTGGGGCCGATCGCGATTCGCGGTCTGACCGACGCGCGCGACCTGTGCCAGATCGACTGGGACAGCGCGGACAGTACTGACATGCTGACGCTGCCCGCTTCGCTGGGGGATCTGTACCCGGCGGTCGACCCGGTGCTGGGGCGGATCCAGCTGTCGTGGCTGGACGTGAGCGCGGCCTATCAGGCGGACCAGTTGCCGATCCACCTCGGCCGCCTGTCGGACGCCGAGTTCGCGGTGAACGACCCCCGCGTGTCGCGCCGGCACGCGCGCATCGACTGGGAGGACAACCACTTCGTGCTGACCGACCTGAGCAGCTACGGCACCTGGGTGCGCTTTCCTGGCGGGCAGGCCGACCTGGCCCTGCGACGCAGCGCCTGCGTGCTGCTGGAGCAGGGCGAGATCGCGCTGGGCGCGCCGTTTTCGGACTTCACCGTGCCGACGGTCACCTACACCTTGAGCGAAGGCGGCGTCGCGCTGTCGCATCAGCGCAAAGGCTGAGGGTCTGCGGCTCAACGCCCCGACTGGTCGGGATTCTTGCCCTTGAACGGCGCATAGAAGGCCTTGATCGTTTCCATGTCGCGCTCGATGTCGCCGGTGGGGTGGAACACCGGCCCGATGCCCGAAACCTTGCGCGCATAGTCCATGTACGACAGCACGATTGGAACGCCCGCGCCGTGGGCGATGTAGTAGAAGCCGGTCTTCCAGTAGCGCACCTTGCTGCGGGTGCCCTCGGGCGGCACCACCAGTTGCAGCCGGCCTCGGGCGGCGCGTATGGCCTCGACGGAGGCCGCCACCAGGTTGGTCGATTGTTCGCGGTTGACTGAAATGCCGCCGAGCCAGCGCATGAAGCCGCCAAACGGCGGGCGGAAGATGCTGCTCTTGCCCATCCAGTACAGGTTCATTCGCAGCGCGAATCCGGCCATCAGCGTGTTGGGCAGGTCCCAGTTGCTGGTGTGCGGCGCGGCGATCACCACGCATTTGGGGCAGTCGGGTGGAAAGCGGCCTTCGACGCGCCATCCGGTGAGTTTGAGAATCGCCAGGGACAGACCCCGGAGCGCGGTGTTGACCCCCGGGGTCGTGAAGATGGTGCGATGCATGGGCCGCGACTGTACGTTACATTGGTCGCGACATGGGCAGCTACTGGGCCTTGGCGCCCCACAAGAGTGCAGAGTTTGAGCTTGCGTTGACGCAGGTCACGGGACTGTTGCAGAAGCTCGGCCAGGCGGGGCGCCATGCGGTGGCTGAAGACCTGCTGCGTCTGATCGGCGCCCGGGTGCCGCTGGCCCAGTGCGCCATCTTTTCCTACGAAGGCGGCGGACGGCCCCGCATCGTGGCCATCGGCGACCGCGCCCGCACCGCCGCGTTGCCCGCCATCTCGCAGGATTACGTGGCCCGCTTCTACCCGCTCGATGGCAGCGTGGCCGCGATGCAGGCCGAGCTGGCGGCGGCACTGCGCGCGCCCCGGGCACGGCCGCGCATCCTGCTGCACCGCCAGCGCCCTCACGACATCTCGCATTCCGAATACCGCCGGGTCTGCTACGAATTGCCGCAGGTGGCCGAGCGGCTGGCGATCCTGGCGCTGTACGAGGGCGAGCGCTGGCTGTCGGTCAACCTGTATCGCGGCACCGAGCATGGCCCGTTCGACGACGCCGCCGTTTCGGTGGTCGAGGCCTTCGCGCCGCTGGTGGTGCAGTCGGTTCGCCTGCACTATGCGAGCCGGTCGCTGGACGACGATCTGGCCGAGCTGATGCTGGCTCGGCTGCAACGCCGCTGTCCCAACTTGACCAAACGCGACCGCGACGTGGCGCGGGGCCTGCTGTCGGGTCATTCGACCGATCACATCGCCGACCACATGGGCATCGAGCGCTCCAGCGCGCAGACCTACCTGAAGCGCCTGTACCGCAAGCTGGGCGTGTCGGGCCAGCGCGCGCTGTTCGGCCTGCTCACCGGGCCGGAGCCGGCGGACTGAGCTGCGCGGTTGTTGTCCCGTTTTGGGGACAGGCTGCGCCGCCGGGGCTGCCTACACTGCGGCGCAGCAGCCACGCATCGGATCGCGGCTGGCCACACCCGTCGGAGACCCCATGCACCAGCCCACCACGCAGCCGCGTCCTTCGATCTATTACCCCTACCAGGTGTTCCAGCCCTGGCTGCCGTCACAGCACCCACCCCAGCCGCGCCACCGCGTGGTGATCGCCGGCTCCGGCCCGGCCGGCATGGTGACCGCGCTGGAGCTGGCCCGTCACGGGGTGCCGAGCGTGATCGTCACCGCCGAGCTGCAGTTCTCACAGGGCAGCCGCGCCATCGTGTTCACCCGGCGCTCGATGGAGATCCTGCAGCAGGTCGGCACCGCCGACCGCATGACGGCCAACGGCCTGCCCTGGCGCTTTGGCAATTCGTTCTACCGCGGCCAGCGCGTGTTTCGCATGGAGGCGCCGCACGACCCGGACGACCGTTTTTTCCCGATGCTGAACATCCAGCAGCAGTACATGGAGGAATACCTCTTTGACGCCTGCGCGGCCAACCCGCTGATCGATTTCCGCTGGGGCAACAAGGTCGAAGGGGTCACGCAGCGCCAGGGATACGCCGAGGTGCGCGTGGACACCCCCGAGGGCGACTACACGCTGCAGACCAACTGGCTGGTGGACGCCACCGGCGGGCGCTCGGCCATCCGCACCGCGATGAACCTGCAGATGGAAGGCGCCTCCTACGAAGGCTTCTTCGTCATTGCCGACATCCGCATCGACCTGCCGCTGCCCACCGAGCGGCTGGCTTTTTTCGACCCCGACTGGAACCCCGGCAACACCGTGCTGATGCACCGCGAGCCGCACGGCATCTGGCGCGTGGACTACCAGCTGCCGCCCGGGGAAACGCCCGAGCAGGCGCTGCGGCCCGAGTCGCTTCAAGCCCGCATCGACGCGCAGCTGGCCATGATCGGCCACGGTGGCACGCCCTGGGAGATGGACTGGTGCTCGGTCTATTCGGCCCGCACCCTGACGCTGCCCGACTATGTGCACGGCAGCGTCATCTTCACCGGCGACGCGGCGCACCTGCTGCCGATCTTTGGCGTGCGCGGCGCCAACACCGGCTTTCAGGATGCCCAATCGCTGGGTTGGCAGCTGGCCTTCGTGATCAAGGGCCTGGCCGGGCCCGGCCTGCTGGCCAACCACAGTGCCGAGCGCGTGGGCGCCGCGCGCGAGATCATCGAGGAGGGCGGCAAGAGCACCCGCTTCATGACCCCGCCCAGCCGCGGCTTCAGCCTGCTGCGCAACGCGGTGCTGTCGTTGTCGCTGACCCAGGACTTCGTGCGCCCGCTCTACCACTGGCGCACCTCCCGTCCGCACGAGTACACGCGCTCGGCGCTCAATAGCCCCGGCGATGACAACCGCCTGTTCACCGCCGGTCCCGCCCACGGCGCGCCGCCGCAGAACGTGCGCCTGGGCGCGGACGACTTCCTGCTCGATCACCTCGGCGGCGGCTTCGAGCTGCTGGTGTTCACCGAGGCCGACGCCATCGCGCCGCCCCTGCTGGCGGTGGTGGAGGCCACCCGCCAGCGCGGCGTGCCGCTGCGGGTGACGGCCATCGGTGCCGCCCGCCCTGTGTCCGGCGCGGACCAGACGCTGCCCGATGCCGACGGCCGCGTGCGCCGGCGCTACGGTGTGCAAGCCAGCGGCGGTGCCTACCTGCTGCGCCCGGACCAGCATGTCTGCGCCCGCTGGATCACCCTGGATGCCCACCGGCTGCAGGCTGCCCTGGCCACCGCCTTGCCGCAATAAACCGGAGACCGTGATGAACGCCCCCCAAACGCTGAGCCTTGCGGGCCTGGAAGCCGTCTACGACGCTCTGGCCACCGCCATCGACCAGGCCGGCCCGGAGAAATCCGAACTGTTCCTGGTGAAGCTGGCGCTGCTGAACGCCCAGGCCCTGGGCGACGCCGACGCCTTCCGCCGCCAGATCGACACCGCCCTGCGCGACCTCTGACGGGCACCCAGGCCGGTCCGGCGCAAGCACGCACCGCCGGCAAGGCCAAGCGTGTGTGACCGGGCGGCACGCGGAACCGGCGCGTACACTCCCCGACGGTTCGTTTCCCGTCCGCCATGAACGCTCCCGTCGACGTCTCCTTCTTTCCGCGCGCCGCCAAGCCGCTGGCCAGCTACCGCCCCTACTGGGCGAAGCGCTTTGGCACGGCGCCGTTCCTGCCGATGAGCCGGGAGGAGATGGCGCAGCTGGGCTGGGACAGCTGCGACATCGTGCTGGTGACCGGCGACGCCTACGTGGACCACCCGAGTTTCGGCATGGCGGTGATCGGCCGGGTGCTGGAGGCGCAGGGCTTTCGCGTGGGCATCATCGCCCAGCCCGACTGGCACAGCGCCGAGCCGTTCAAGGTGCTGGGCAAGCCCAACCTGTTCTGGGGCGTGACCGCGGGGAACATGGATTCCATGATCAACCGCTACACGGCCGACCGCAAGATCCGCAGCGACGACGCCTACACCCCGGGCGACGTGGGTGGCAGGCGGCCCGACCGCGCGGCCATCGTCTACAGCCAGCGCTGCCGCGAGGCCTTCCCCGACGTGCCCATCGTGCTTGGCGGCATCGAGGGCAGCCTGCGCCGCATCGCGCACTACGACTACTGGAGCGACAAGGTGCGCCGCTCCATCGTGGTGGACGCCAAGTGCGACCTGCTGCTGTACGGCAACGCCGAGCGCGCGCTGGTCGAGGTGGCGCACCGGCTGGCGGCCAAGGTGCCGGTGCAGGACATCACCGACGTGCGCGGCACCGCCTTTGTTCGGCGCAGCACGCCGCACGGGGCAGACGCCGAATGGTTCGAGATCGACTCCACCGAGGTGGATGTGCCCGGCCCGGTAGAGGGCCACATCAACCCGTACCGGACCACGGCCGAGCAGGCGGCCGAACAGGGCGGGCCTTGCGAACGCGAAACAACTCCTGAAATGATAGCTGCCGGTGGCCATTCGGCGCTGGGAGAAGGCAAAAAAGACGCTCAAAAAGGCGAAAAATCGCTGGTTTTTGTGCCCCGCACGGCCGCTGGCAGCCTTCGGCCGCCCCGCAGCCGCACCGTGATCCGCCTGCCCAGCTATGAGCAGGTGAAAAGCGACGCCGTGCTCTACGCCCACGCCAACCGCGTGCTGCACCTGGAGACCAACCCAGGCAACGCGCGCGCGCTGGTGCAGGCGCACGGGGAGGGCCCGACCGCGCGCGACGTGTGGATCAACCCGCCGCCCATCCCGCTGACCACCGCTGAAATGGACTGGGTGTTCGGCCTGCCGTATGCCCGCAGCCCACACCCGGCTTACGCGGATGCAAATGGCAGCCATGACGGTGAAACCAAGATCCCGGCCTGGGAAATGATCCGCTTCTCGGTCAACATCATGCGCGGCTGCTTTGGCGGCTGCACCTTCTGCTCCATCACCGAGCACGAGGGGCGCATCATCCAGAGCCGCTCGGAAGACTCGGTGATCCAGGAGATCGAGG
>ERZ1645187.2667-NODE-2667-length-15522-cov-105.114566_pt1 | contig 15522 bp, 18 predicted proteins | sample MGYA00575352_ERZ1645187 | MGnify/ENA primary metagenome ERZ1645187 (study PRJEB40837, sample SAMN11349314) | freshwater sediment metagenome | isolation source: river sediment | host: Sediment | place: India: Wazaribad , New Delhi | collected 2017-02-21 ...
CCGGCGAAGACGGCGGTGCCGGGCGAGCGCCCGTCGCGTTCGCCGAGGAAGAGCTCGGACGGGTTGGCGACCTCGCGCAGGCCGAGGCCCGTCATCTCGAAGACGCCGATCTCATCGGTCGCGCCGAAGCGATTCTTGACCGAGCGCAGCACCCGGAACTGCCGGGCCCCGTCGCCCTCGAAATAGAGCACCGCGTCGACCATGTGCTCGACCACCCGGGGGCCGGCGATCTGCCCGTCCTTGGTGACGTGGCCGACGAGGACCACGGTGGCGCCCGACGCCTTGGCCCAGCGGATCAGCGCCTGCGCCGCGGTGCGCACCTGGGTGACGGTGCCCGGCGCCGATTCGGCGAGCTCCGTCCACAGCGTCTGGATCGAATCGATCACCACGAAGGCCGGCACCGGTCCGGCCGAGAGGGTGGCGAGGATGTCCTCGACCGAGGTCTCGGCGGCGAGCGCCACCGGCGCCCCGGCGAGCCCCAGCCGCTCCGCCCGGAGCCGCACCTGCCCGATCGCCTCCTCGCCCGAGACGTAGACGACGCGATGCCCCGCATTGGCCATCGCCGCCGCCGCCTGGATCAGCAGTGTCGACTTGCCGATCCCCGGATCGCCACCGACCAGCAGCGCCGATCCGCGGACGAAGCCGCCGCCGGTCACCCGGTCGAGCTCGCTCAGTCCCGAGGCGATGCGCGGCGCCTCCTTGGCCTCGCCGGAGAGCGCCACCAGCGGCACCACCCGGCCGCGCTTGGCGGAGACCGAGATCCCCGCCGGCGCGCCACCGACCCCGCCGGCGCCGTTCTCCACCTCCTCGACGATGGTGTTCCACTCGCCGCAACCGTCACAGCGCCCGGCCCAGCGCGACGTGACCGAGCCGCAGTTCTGGCAGACGAAACGGGTGGTGCGCTTGGCCATGCGGCCTCCGAGAGGAACGTCGAGGGAGTCGATGGCGCACTCTCGCACGATGTTCTTGTTTTGTACAGGTCCACCGTCCCCGCTTTCCCCGGCATTCTCGCGCCGCGGTCACGAGTTCGTCACGGGGCCGTGCCATCCGCGGCCGGAGATCGGTTCGGCCGGCGGCGATCGGCGGCGCCGGGTCGCCGGGGAGCGTTCATGGACATGCGCGTGGTCTCGGTTTCGCTCGCCCGCGGTCATCGCTTCTTCAAGCGGGTGGCGCTGAGCATCCGCCTCCTCGCCGGCCTCGGCGTCGAGGGCGATGCCCATTGCGGCGCGACGGTGAAGCATCGCTCCCGCGTCGCCGTCGATCCGACCGTGCCCAATCTCCGTCAGGTCCACCTGATCCAGGCCGAACTCTTCGACGAACTGGCCGATAAGGGCTTCGACCTCGCCCCCGGTGATCTCGGCGAGAACGTCCTGACCCGCGGCATCGACCTCCTCGCCCTGCCGCGCGGCGCCCGCCTCGCCCTCGGCGGCGACGCGGTCGTCGAACTGACCGGCTTGCGCAACCCCTGTTCCCAGATCGAGAAGTTCCGCGCGGGCCTGCTCGCGGCGGTGCTCGATCGCGCCCCCGACGGGTCGTTGATCCGCAAGGCCGGGGTGATGGCCGTGGTCATCACCGGCGGCGACGTCACCCCCGGCGATGCGATCGGCGTGACGCTGCCGCCCGAGCCGTGGCACCGGCTCGAGCGGGTCTGAGGCTCACAGCGCCGGCTGCGCCGCCGGCGGCACATAGGCGGCCCGCGCCGCCCGGACCGCGTCGTGATTGTCGATTGCCCAGCGCACCATCTCGCGCAGCGGCACCAGCAGCGACTGCCCGAGATCGGTCAGCGTGTAGTCGACCCGCGGCGGGATGGTCGGGAACACCCGGCGAGAGACGAGCCCATCCTGCTCCAGCCGCCTGAGCGTCTGCGCCAGCATCCGCTGCGAGATGTCCTCGATCCGCGATCGGATCTCGCTGAAGCGCAGCGTCCCCGCTTCCAGTTCCTTCAGCACCAGCACCGTCCAGCGGTCGCCGAGCCGATCGAGCACGTCTCGGACCGGGCAGCCCTCGGCCCCGCAGGCCGTCGATCGATGCAGCGTCATGGTGGGGCTCCTCCGGCCGAGCGGTCGCGCTCGGTTTCCTCGATCGGGCCGTCGGGGGCGGTTCCGCCCGGCTCACCCGGTTACGCCGATGATACCGACTGACGATCCACTCCCCTCTTGTGGCGGGCGGTGAAGTCGGTTCCGAATATATACCGACTTACGAACCATAAGTCGATCTCAGATACGCGATCCATTTCCGAACCAAGAGTGACCCCGCCATGTCCAAGAAGACCCTCGTCGTCCTCGCCCATCCCGACCTCTCCCAGTCGAAGATCAACGCCGCCTGGGCCGCCGCGCTCGCCCCCCACACCGACCGCGTCACCGTCCACGACCTCTTCGCCGCCTATCCCGACGGCGTGATCGACGTCGCCGCCGAACAGGCCCTGGTGCGCGCCCACGACCGCATCGTCTTCCAGTTCCCGCTGTTCTGGTTCTCGATGCCGCCGCTGCTCAAGGTGTGGTTCGATCAGGTGCTCGGCTACGGCTTCGTCTACGGTCCCGGCGGCGATGCGCTGGAGGGCAAGTCGATCGGCGTCGCCACCTCGACCGGCGGCAAGTCCGAGGCCTGTCGCGCCGGCGGTCAGAATGGCTGGACCCTCGACGAGCTGTTGCGCCCGATCCAGGCGACGGCCCGCTTCTGCCGCGCCGACTACGAGCCGGTCTTCACCCTGAACGGCGCCATGTGGGGTCTCACCGACGCCCAGATCGCCGCCTCGGCCCGCGCCTACGTCGCCCACATCCTCGGCGAGGAACAGGCGCTCGCCGCCTGAGGTCGCGCTCACGAAATTCCGACTCGCATGGACGTGGAATTTCCGAAGATCGGCGCATCCGGTCCTCTCCCCCCTTGTGGGGGAGAGACAGAGAGAGGGTCGGAACCTCGTACGTCTGGTATGACCCGGCGAGCCGGCGATCGGTCGGGGCGGCGCTCAGCCGCCCCGGTAGATCCGTTCGTAACGCCGGCCGAGGCTGGTCAGGACCTCGTAGTCGATGGTGCCCATGTGGGCGGCCGCCTCCTGCAGGGTGACGTGCTCGCCGATCAGCTCGATTGTGTCGCCGCGCGTCGCATCGGGCACGTCGGTGACGTCGACCGCCGTCAGATCCATCGAGATCCGGCCGATCAGCGGCACGTACCGCCCCTTCAGCCAGCCGCGTGCCCCCGGCGCGGCATCGGCGGAGGAGGCGGCGCGATGGAAGCCGTCGGCATAGCCGACCGACAGGATGGCGAGCCGCGAGGCGCGCTTCGTCGTCTGCCGACCGCCGTAGCCGACGGTTTCGCCCGCCGGCACCTCGCGCACCTGCACGATCTTCGCCTCCAGCCGCACCACCGGCCGCATCGGGCTCGCCTCGCCCGAGACGATCGCCCCGCCGTAGGTGGCGATGCCGGGGCGGACGAGGTCGAAGTGGTAGTCCGGCCCGAGATGGATGCCGGAGGAATTGGCGAGTGACGCGGCGAGCGTCGGGTAGAGCGCCCGGATCTCGCGGAAGCGGGCGAGCTGCAGCGGGTTGAGCGGATGGCTCGGCTCGTCGGCGCAGGCGAGATGGCTCATCACCAGCGTCAGCCCCGCCGCCGCGACGCCGGCCTCGTCGGCCGCGAAGCCCCGCGCCTCGGCGAGTGAAAGACCATGGCGGTTCATGCCGGTGTCGACGTGCAGCGCCGCCCCCACGGTCGCCCCCGATCCGGCGCGGAAGGCCGTCCAGTCGGCGATCTCCGGCAGCGAGCCGAGCACCGGCGACAGCCGATGCGAGGGATAGGCGCATTCCTGACCCGGGGTCAGCCCGTTGAGGACGAAGATCCGCGTCGCCGGATGGCCGCTCGCGTCGAGCACCGCCCGGAGCGCCACGCCCTCGCTCACATGGGCGACGAAGAAGGTGCGGCAGCCGGCCGCCGCCAGCGCCCGCGCCGCCCGCTCCACCCCGATGCCGTAGGCGTCGGCCTTGACCACGCCGGCCACCTCGACGCCGTCGCCGACCCGCTCGACCAGCGCGCGCCGATTGGCGGTGAGCGCGTCGAGATCGACGACGAGACGGGTGGGGGAGGGGAAGGCGGCGGTGGAGTGCGAGACGTGGGTCATCGCCGGAGGGGAGGACGGGACGGCCGCGCTGTCAAGGTGCCCGAGGCGTCGCGGCCGCGATGCGGCCCGGCCATGCGACGACGGGGTGTCATCGCCGCCGAGAGGCGTTAAGACGGAGAAGGCCGGCTTTCCGCCTCCAGGGTCGAGATCCCCATGCCCGAGACGCCCGACCGCTCCTCCTCCGCCGCCGCCCCCGGGCCGACTCGGGTGCGCCGCGGCACGTCGGCCTATCGGCGCATCAACTGGGCGCTGTTCCTCTCCGGCTATGCCGTCTTCTCGCAGATCTACTGCACCCAGCCGCTGCTGCCGCTCCTCGCCGAACACTTCGGCATCGGCGCGGCCGAGAGCTCGCTCGCCCTGTCGCTGACCACCGGCTTCCTGGCGCTCGCCATCTTCGCCGCCGGCGCGCTCTCCGAATCCGTCGGTCGCAAGCCCCTGATGTTCGCCTCCCTGGTGGTCGCGGCCGCGCTCGAACTCGCCGCCGCCTTCGCCCCGTCCTGGCATGTCCTCCTGGTGCTGCGCGCCCTCGAGGGTCTGGCGCTGGGCGGCGCCCCGGCGGTGGCCATGGCCTACCTCGCCGAGGAGATCGAACCCGCCGGCCTCGGCTCGGCGATGGGCCTCTACATCGGCGGCAATGCGCTCGGCGGCATGGCCGGCCGCGTCGTCACCGGCCTCGTCGCCGAGGTCTCGGACTGGCGTTTCGCCCTCGCCGCGATCGGCGGCCTCGGCCTCGCCTCGGCGATCGGCTTCGTCGTGCTGCTGCCGCCTTCGAAGAACTTCACGCCGCGCCGCCCCCGGCCGCTCGCCGCCCATCTCGCCGCCTGGGGCCGGCACCTCGGCGATCCGCGTCTGGCGTTGGTCTTCGCCATCGGCTTCCTCGCCATGGGCGGCTTCGTCACCACCTACAACTACGTCGGCTTCCGCCTCGCCGACCCGCCCTTCGACCTCGGTCAGGCGGCGGTCGGCTCGATCTTCGTCGTCTACTTGGCCGGCATCCTCGCGTCCCCGCTCGCCGGCCGTGCCGCCGACCGTTTCGGGCGGGTGCCGGTGATCGTCGCCGGCACGGCGATCTCGCTCCTCGGCCTCCTCGCCACGCTTCCCGACGGGCTCCTCGCCATCGTCGTCGGCATCGCACTGCTCACCGCCGGCTTCTTCGCCGCCCATGCCGCTGCGAGCGGCTGGATCGGCCTGCTCGCCCGCTCCGACATCGGCCATGCCTCGTCGCTCTATCTGCTCGCCTACTACCTCGGCTCGTCGATCGCCGGCTCGCTCGGCGGCCTGCCCTGGACGAGCGGCGGATGGATCGGCGTCGTCGGCTTCGTCGCCGCCCTCCATATTGCCGCCATGGCCGCCGCGCTGGCGCTCGGGCGGATCGCCGGCCGCCGGTGATCCCGGCCACGGTCGCGCCCGACCTTCGGCCATGTGACCGATTGTCAATGGTCCCCTGCCGGCTGAAGAGCTACTCTCGTCTCGACAACAAGAAACCACCGAGGAAACGGGAGTACGTGCCATGACTGCTCAACCGCCATGGACGTTCCACGCCAAGAAGGAAGAGATAAAGGCCGAGATCCGGACCATCCTCAAGGCAGTCGCGAAGAATTCCAGAACGATCTCGTATTCGGAGCTGGTCGCCGAAATCAGATCGACGCGCATCTCGAGGTCCGATCCGCGCCTGATCCACATGCTGGAGGAGATCTCGGCGGAGGAGAGTGCCGCCGGGCGCGGCATGTTGAGCGTGCTGGTGTTCGACGAGGCGGAGGATCACCACGCCAAGCTGGACTTCTTCGAACTGGCGAAGGACCTCGGCCGCGAGATCTCCAACCTCTACGACCGCAAGGCGCGCGATCGCGTCCACGCCGCCGAACTCGCCCGCGTCCACCAGGAACACCGCGACGAATGACCGCCCGGTCGCTCGCGGCGCGCCGGCTCAGTCCCGGCGCTCGGGCAGGTGGTCGTCGCGGATGAGATCCGAGAAGCGGGTGAACTCACCGGCGAAGTGCAGCTCGACCGATCCGGTCGGGCCGTGACGCTGTTTGCCGACGATCACCTCGGCGATGCCGCGCATTCGGTTGAACTTCTCTTCCCACTTGAACCACACGTCGGTGCCCTTCTCCTGGGGCTCCTGGTTCTTGAGGTAGTACTCCTCGCGATAGACGAACATGACGACGTCGGCGTCCTGCTCGATCGAGCCGGATTCGCGCAGGTCCGAGAGCTGCGGCCGCTTGTCGTCGCGGTTCTCCACCTGACGCGACAGCTGCGACAGCGCCACGATCGGCACGTTCAGTTCCTTGGCCAGCGCCTTCAACCCGGTGGTGATCTCGGTGATCTCCTGGACGCGGTTGTCGCCCTTCTTCGACGAGCCGGTGAGAAGCTGGAGGTAGTCGACGATCAGCACGTCGAGGCCGCGCTGCCGCTTCAGCCGCCGGGCCCGCGCCGCGAGCTGGGCGATCGAGATGCCGCCGGTCTGGTCGACGAAGAGCGGGATCGATTGCATCATCTGCGCCGCCGCGACCAGCTTCTCGAACTCCTGATCGGTGATGTCGCCGCGTCGGATCTTGTTCGAGGGGATCTCCGCCTGCTCGGAGAGAATACGGGTGGCGAGCTGTTCGGAGCTCATTTCGAGCGAGAAGAAGCCGACCGCCCCGCCGTCCATCGTCTTCATCGTGCCGTCGGGCTGTTCCTCGGCGCGGTGGGCGGCGGCGATGTTGAAGGCGATGTTGGTGGCGAGCGACGTCTTGCCCATCGCCGGACGGCCGGCGAGGATGACGAGGTCGGAGCGCTGCAGCCCGCCGAGCCGCTGGTCGAGCGAGGCGATGCCGGTGGAGATGCCCGAGAGCTTGCCGGCGCGCTGGAACGCCGCCGCCGCCATCTCGATCGAGCCCTTGAGCGCGTCGGAGAAGGTGACGAAGCCGCCGTCGTAGCGCCCGGCCTCCGCCAGTTCGAACAGCCGCCGCTCGGCGTCCTCGATCTGGGCGCGCGGCGGCATGTCGACCGGCGCGTCGTAGGCGATGTTGACCATGTCCTCGCCGATGCGGATCAGGTTCCGGCGGACGGCGAGTTCCTGAATGACCCGGCCGTAGTCCTCGGAATTGATCACCGTCGTCGCGTCGGAGGCGAGACGCAGCAGGTACTGCGTCACGCTCATGTCGGCGATCTGGGCGTCGGCGGGGAAGAAGGTCTTCAGCGTGATCGGCGAGGCGACCTTGCCGGCGCGGATCAACTGGCCGATGCGCTCGTAGATGGCGCGATGCGGCTCGAGCAGGAAATGCCCGGCCTCGAGGAAGTCCGAGACGCGATAATAGGTCTCGTTGTTGACCAGGATCGCGCCGAGCAACTGCCTCTCGGCCTCGGCATTGTGGGGAGCGACGCGGGCGAGCGCCGGGACGTTGTCCTCGACGCGACGGATCGGAGCTTTCATGGGCGCAATCGGTGTCGGTGGCGGCCTTCGGGTGGTTGACGAAGTCTTAACGACCCCTCCCGTCGTCCGGAAGCGGCGAGGTGGTCATACCGGGTCATCCACAGTTTGATTCGGCGGCGATCATATCCGACTTGACCGTTGCACGGCGCATGGGCCCGGGCGAGTCGGTCCCGTCGTCGGCGCGTTCTCGGCCGAGGCGGCTTCGCCCGCCTCAACCGACGAGCGTCAGCCCGGACCGCATCACCAGGACCGTCGCCACCAGGGCGAAGAGCAGATGGCCTACGACCGCGGTCCGGGCGAGCCCGCGCCGCGCCGCCGTCGCCACGCCGCCGTCGACGCGTCGTTCGAACGGCACCAACAGGGCCGAGGCGAGGCCCGCGCCCGTCGCGATGAAGAGCGGCAGGTAGAGGGCGAATCCGACGTGGCCGTATTCCCGTTTGAGGATGCAGAACGGGCAGTGATGGTGCGGCTGTTCGTAGACGTAGGGCGCGATCGCCGAGACGATCGCCGCCAGGGCGAGGCCGAAGACGGCCAGTGAGGCGACGCCGTGCAGCGCCGCGATCAGCCGTCCGCGCGGCGCAGCGATACCGAGACCGATCGCCGCGACGAGGCCACCGGCGAGCAGGCCCATCGCCAGGAAGGGATCGAGCGCGGCGAGATCGCCGCCGAGGTTCGGCTTGTCCTCGCCGAAGAGTTTGCCGCAGCACGAGGTGATGGTGTCGGCCTTCAGATCGAGGAAATAGGCGAGTTCGAGCGCCCCCTCGGTGAAGACCAGCGGCGCCAGGACGAGCAGGCCGGCGTATTTCGGGCGGATCAGGGCGTAGTCGCGGGTGCGCCCGTCGACCCGGTCGATCGCCAGCCAGGCGAAGGCGGCGAAGAAGACGACGATCTTCGCCCACAGCGTCGGAAACCCCCACACGCTGGCGTTCAGCGATCCGACCGCGCACATCGCCCCGACGAAGAGCGGCGCCATGCGGTCGGCATTGAAGGCGAAGAGGACGAGGCTCGCCGCCTCGACCACCAGGACGAAGGCGACCACGGTGGAGACGAGCGTGGTGACCCGCTCGAGCTCGATCTGGCGCTCTGATCCGCTGGTCGGGTCCCAACGCCGCAACAGCCGCAGCGCGAAGATGCCCGAGCCGGCGAGCACCACCGAGGCGATCAGCGAAGCGGCGATGAGCGCCAGGATCGGCGGATGGAAGATCATGGTGCCGCCTCGACGATCCGCCCGTCGGCCATGGTCACCAGCCGGTCGACGATCGCGGCTTCGGTGATGCGCGGGTCGTGGCTGGTGATCAGCACCGTCTTGCCGGAGCGCTTCAGTTCTCCGGCGATGGCGAGGAACTGGCCGACCCGCTCGCCGTCGAGACTGGCGGTCGGCTCGTCGGCGACGACGACGGCGGGGTCGTTGATGAGCGCCCGGGCGATGGCGACGCGCTGGGCCTCGCCGCCGGAGAGATTCTCCACGGCGAGCCCGGCCCGATCGGCGAGACCGAAGTGGTCGAGGAGACCGTGGGCGCGCTCGACCAGCGGCCGGTGAGCGACCCCGAGCGGCAGGGCCGGCAGAACGACATTGTCGAGCGCCGACATGCCGCGGATCAGGTTGAACTTCTGGAAGACGAAGCCGAAGGTCCGCCGCCGGACCTCGGTGAGGAAGCGCTCGGGCAAGCCGGAGACCATCTCGCCGTCGATGCGGATCCGTCCGGTGGTCGGCCGGGCGAGACAGCCGATCAGGGTGAGGAGCGTCGTCTTGCCCGAGCCGGAGGGGCCGCGCAGCACGGTGAGGCGGCCGTCGGCGATGTCGAGATCGACGCCGCCGACCGCCGTCACCTCGTTGTGACGACCCTGATTGAACACCTTGGTGACGCCTTCGAGCGTGATCATCGGGAGCCTCAGCGCATCACGGCATCGGGATCGGCCGACGCGGTGCGCCACACCGGCACCAGGATCGCCGCCATGTAGGGAAGGACGGTGAGCATGGCGAGCGTCGCCATCTCCAGCGCGTCGAGCGTCGGGGCGAGCGGAAAGCGCGGATAGAGCGTCGCCCAGCCCTTCAACACCGGCTCGAACAGGCCGGCGGAGAAGAAGAACACGTGGGTCCAGGCGCCGATCACTCCGAGGAGGAAGGCGAGACCCGAGATCAAACCGCCCTCGGCGAGCTTCACCGCGATGACGTCGCGGCTCTCCCAGCCGATCGCCTTGAGGATGCCGATCTCCCGCTTCTCCTCGGCCGAGAGGCCCGAAGCCTTGTCGAAGGCGAGGATGGCGAAGGCGAGGATCGCCCCGGCGATCAGTGCCAGCGTCAGCCCCTCGCGCCACGAGAACAGCGCTTCCGCCGTGCGGCTCATGTCGGAGCGGGTGACGAAGCGATGGCCGGGCAGCTTCAGCGCCGCCTTCTCGGCGACGGTCGTCACCTCGCGCGGATTGGTCACGGTGAGGGAGATGTCGGTCCAAACCTCGGGGCCGAGTTCGAAGAAGGCGCGGAAGTCGCCCTCTTCGACCAGCACGAGGTCGGAGGAGACCAGCGCCGATTCGGCCGGCAGGGTCGCCTTGACCTTGGTCTTCAGGAACCTGCCCGACGGCGAGACCAGGAACAGCATCTTGCCCGGCGCCAGCTTCCGCGCCCGCGCCACGCCCTCGCCGACGATCGCCTCGCCCTTGGCGAGGGCGTGGGCGGCGTCGGAGGCCGGCGGCACCATCAGCGTGTAGTTGGCGGCACCGGCGCTGTCCCACAGATAGCCCCACAGCCGCGGCTCGATCCGGCGGACGCCGCGCAGGCCCGTGAGCGCCGCGACGTCGGCGCTGCGGCTCATCTCGTGACGGCCCATCACCATCGCCTGGGCGGTGAGTTCGGGGCCGGTGGCGAGCATCGCCGCCGCCTCGCGGCGGATTGCGGCGCCGTAGAGCATCACCGAACCGACGAGGAAGACGACGAGGGCATAGACGGTGACGAGGCCGAGGTTCTTCGTCGGCCGGCGGGCGAGCGAGCGGACGGCGAAGTCGAGGAGATGGCGGCGGCGTTCGAGGGCGGCGCGCATGGGCTCACTCCTCTCGGGCTTCGAGGCGCCCGGCGGGTAGGCCGCGCGGGGCGACGACGAACGAGGCGGTGGGGAAGTGTTCGAGGCTCGCCGGGCCGTCCTGGAAGGGCGTGTGCAGGTCGGCGAGCGCGGGATTGCGGGTGTAGCGGGCCTCGGTGAAGAGGGCGAGGTCGGAGAGCGCCAGATCGCCGACCAGGGCGGCGGCGCGGGCGCGTCGCCCGGCCGCGTCGCTGCCGATCAGCGAGGCCGTCGCCAGCCCCGCCGCGACGAGGACGAGACCGCCGAAGACGATCGCCGTCGCGGTCGAGCCGCGCAGCCTGGAGGGCGCGACGGCGGTCATTCGAAGCGTCCTTCGTCGAGCCCTTGCAGCAACGGCAGGGTGATCGCGGCGGCGCGCAGGATCCGGCGACCCTTGTGGTCGGCGAGGAACTCCTCGGCGTCGGCCTTGCTCGCATGCGGCACCAACTCGTGCCCCATCGGCCCGAAGACGTCGGAGCCGATGACGTACCAGGCCGGCTTCGCCGCGATCCGCTCGCCCTCGTAGTAGGCGGTGACGCCGATCGCCTCGATCTCCTCGGCCTTGCGGCCGCGCCCCCAGCGCGGCAGGTCGAGCAGGTACTTCCACAGGTCCTTGGCCCCGTCGAAATGCTCCAGATGCCCGTCGCGGAAGCGGACGGTGGCGATCCAATAGGGGTATTTGGCGACGAACATGCCGCACACCGGGCAGACGTCGCGCTCGCCCGGCTTCGGCAGGTCGATCGCCTCCGCCCGATCGGGCGTCTCGGCGGCGGCCTCGACGGCGACACAGGCGAAGGCCGCGAGGCCGAGGAGGACGGCGCGGCGATCCGGCCGGGGGGCTGGGAACGATCTGGTCATGGCGTGATCCGATGCGGAAAGGCCGCGTCCGGCCGGGGGGACCGGACGCGGGGGGCGACGGCACGGGGGCGATCCGTGCCGTCGACGACGGCGAGCGTCACTGCGGCATGGCCGCCTTCTTGCGCATCTCGCCGCGACGGGTGCGCAGCATGATCGTGTCGTCGGCCATCACCAGATAGGCCTTGCGCAGCGCCGAGTTGAAGTCGACCACCTCGGCGCCGGCCTTGGCCGAGGCCTCGGCCTTGGCGGCGGCTTCCGCCTTGGCCTTGTCGGCATAGGCCGCGTTCGAGACCTTGGTCATGGTGCCCGGCTTCGACGGATCGACGACGTAGAAGGCCTTGTCGACGTTGACGAGCGGCTTCACCTCGCCGTCGCCGCCGGCATCGCCGGCCCAGATCGCCTTCGGACCCTTGTCCATGTTGAGCGAGAGGCCGATCGCCGCACAGTGCAGCGAGCAGGTCGCGTCGACCGTGTCGTCCTCATAGTGGATCAGATGGCGGGTGTGGGAGAACTGCCCCCGCACCATGCCGCAATAGCGGCAGCGCTGGAACTTCTTGACGTCGTCGGTGGTCGGATCCTTGTCCTTGGGCAGGTCCTTGATCAGCCCGTTGGCGTCGGTCCATTGCCAGGGCGTCATCGGCTTGTCCTGGGCGCGGGCGGGAGCGGCGGCGAAGAGAGTCGCGAGTGCGGCGCCGGCCACGAGGCTGCGGCGGTCGATCGGAAGGTCGGTCATGGTCTTGTCCATCGGTCGAATGAGCTCGGGTCCGCGCCTGCCGCCTCGAACGAGGACATCGGCGCGAACGACTGGGTCGTCAGACGAGGATGGAGGCCGGCGGTCCCCGCTCGGTGCCGTAGCGCAACGGCGAGCGTACCGGAGGTGCCTCGGTCACGACGGCCGGCAGGTCGACCAGGGGATGCAGCACCGGCGGGGCGAGAGCCGGCGCTGCCGACACCACGCCGGCAGCGGCGAGCGTGGCGACCGAGCACAGGACGCAGGGCGCGGCGGGAGCGCGCGAGGCCGGATCGTCGGGATCGGTGGCGGCGCGATCGATCGTTCCGTCGCCGTGGCACATCGACAGGATGCCGACGGCACGCTCGAGCGGCGTCGGCCCGAAGGCGCGCGCCGCCTCCGCGCCGAGGTGATCGGCGGAAAGAACGACCTGGAACAGCATCAGGACGACCGCCAGCCAGCCGATCGTGCGGCTGCGGAGCAGACCGTTCGGGGCGTGGGTTCGATCGTGGTCCATGTGGCTCTCGGCGCGATCCGGTCCGATCCGTCCGGCGACCCGGTTTATCGCAATATGCTGATGAACGCACCTTGATCGGTGTCAACGCGTTCGCCGATCGGGAGGGTCGTTCGTCACCGCGAACGCGAGAGAGCCGGGCGTCGCCGCCCGGCTCTCCATGTCCTCACGCGTTGATTTGCGGCTCCTCGGCGGCTCACGCCTCCTCGTGGTAGCCTTCCTCGTCGGTGATCGGGCCGACTTCGCGCACGAAGATCTCTTCGTTGTCGCGGGTGATGACCTCTTCGCCGCGCGCCTGACGCTCGGCCTCTTCGGCCGAACGGGCGACGTTGACCGTCACCTTGGCCTCGACTTCGGCGTGCAGCAGGATGCCGACGGTGTGCAGGCCGATCGCCTTGATCGGCGACTGCAGCTCCACCTGCGAGCGGGTTACCGAGAAGCCACCGGCGGTGATCAGGTCGGCGATGTCGCGGCTCGACACCGAACCGTAGAGATGGCCCATCTCGCCCGCCGAACGGACGACGATGAAGCTCTGACCGTCGAGCTTCTCGGCGATCGCCGCGGCCTCGGCCTTGCGCTCCAGGTTGCGCGCCTCGAGCTGCACCTTCTGCGTCTCGAACAGCTCCTTGTTCGCCTTGGTGGCGCGCAGAGCCTTGCCGCGGGGCAGCAGGAAGTTGCGGGCGAAGCCCGGCTTGACCTTGACGACATCGCCCATCTGGCCGAGACGGCCGACGCGCTCCAGCAGGATGACTTCCATGGGGTTACTCCTTCGCTTGTCCGGAATGAGGTTCACCGGGGCCGCGCCGACGCGCCGCGTCGACGGATCCCCAGGTGGGGTTCGAGGAGACCGGCGAGCGCGATCAGCGCCGCCGGCAGGGTGAAGAGCAGGGCGAGCCCATAGACGGCGGCGAGCACGATGATCCGCGCCTCCGTCCGCCGCGCCAGCGTGTGGACGATGCCGAGCCCGACGAAGAGATGCGCCGCGAACAGCGCCCCCGCCACCACCGAGGCGAGCAGCCCGAAGGTCCCGCCGAGGAAGGAGGCGGCGAGCGCCGCGGCGAAGATCAGACCGGCGCCCGCCGGCAGCTCGATCGCCGCCAGATCCTCCGCCGGCCGCGCCAGCCGTCCCGACTTGGCGACGATCTTCGCCGCCGCCCACAGGTCGAACACGGTGACGGCGAGCCAGCTCGCCGGGAAGAACGCCGGCATCAGCCGGACGGTGCCACGCACGAAGGGCTCGAGCTGGGTCGCGTCCGGCATCTGCGCCGGGGCGACGCCGCCGCGCATCATCATGGCGCGATAGCCCTCGACCACCTGGGCGGTGGTCTCGTCGAGATCGAAACCGATGGCGAAGCCGCCGGCCACCGTGGTGACGATCACCGCGATCGTCAGCGCCGTCAGCACGCGGCCGATCGGATACCACTCACGGATCGACGGGTCGTTCGGGTCGGTCGCCCGCGCCAGGCCGAGGAGATGGGCACCGACCAGCATCGGCATCGCATCGGCGAGCGTCAGTGCGATCGCCGCCGGCGTTCCCAGGCCGATGCCGACCGCGGCGATCGCCGTGCCGGCCGCGATCAGCCCGATGAGCGAACCCCAGCCGAGAGCGGCGATGGCGATGGGCAGCGGCGCGAGCAGGAACAGCGGCAGCGCGAGCATGCTCCCGCCCACCAGCGCCGCGAACAGCAGCGCCGAGGCGAGGCCCGCACCGAGGCCGATGAGAATGGAGGGGACCGAGATCGCTCTCGTCATGTCGCCCAGCTGTCCCGTCTCGTCTGGAGAACGGTTAGAGGCGTTCCCGCCCCAACCCGATCGATCGAGCGCCTGTTTCTCTCCGGGCCGGCCGCGTCGCCCGTGGTCTCCCGGCCGAGGCCGGGGAGGGGAGGCGGGCCGTCGGGCCCGCCTCGATCTCGTCACCGCGCGACGATCCGCGCGGTTCGTCGCATCACTTGATCACGCCTCGCGAGCCGTGGCTCGCGATCACTTGATCACGAACGGCAGCAGGCCGAGGAAGCGGGCGCGCTTGATCGCCTTGGCGAGCTCGCGCTGCTTCTTGGCCGACACCGCGGTGATGCGGGAGGGAACGATCTTGCCGCGCTCGGAGATGAAGCGCTGCAGGAGCTTCACGTCCTTGTAGTCGATCTTCGGGGCGTTGGCGCCGGAGAACGGGCAGGTCTTGCGACGGCGGAAGAAGGGCCGGCGGGCGGCGGAAGAGGTTTCGGCCATCACTCGTTCTCCTCGGCACCGAATTCGACGTCGTCACGACGCGGACCACGATCGCGGCGGGGGCCACGATCACCGCGGTCGCCGCGATCCCCACGCTCGCCACCGCGACGGTCGTCGCGGCGCTCGTCACGGTCGCGCTTCTGCAGCATGACCGACGGGCCTTCCTCGAGCTCGTCGACGCGCACGGTGATGAAGCGCAGGACGTCTTCCGACAGGCGCTCCTGACGCTCGACCTCGGCGATCGCCGCGGCCGGGGCGTCGATGTTCATCAGGGCGTAGTGCGCCTTGCGGTTCTTCTTGATCCGGTAGGCGAGGGACTTCAGACCCCAGTTCTCGACCTTGGTGACCTTGCCACCGAGGCCTTCGACGATGGTCTTGTACTGGCCGATCAGGGTGTCGACGGCCTGCGCCGACACGTCCTGGCGAGCCAGGAACACGTGCTCGTAGAGCGGCATGTGAAACCTTTCTGCGCTCGGGTTCGGACGCCCCTCGTGGGGCGTCGACCGCTGGACACCGGCGCCAAGCCTCCCGGGACCCTCCGAGGAAGAGCCCGAAAACGATGACAGTCGGTGAGCGGAGACACGGGACGACGGATCGAACCTCGATCCT
>ERZ1645187.2668-NODE-2668-length-15521-cov-7.181172_pt1 | contig 15521 bp, 16 predicted proteins | sample MGYA00575352_ERZ1645187 | MGnify/ENA primary metagenome ERZ1645187 (study PRJEB40837, sample SAMN11349314) | freshwater sediment metagenome | isolation source: river sediment | host: Sediment | place: India: Wazaribad , New Delhi | collected 2017-02-21 ...
TGAAGTTCGCTGAGCTGCTGGATACCCGCCTTGACAACGCCCCCGGCGATCAGCCGGGCCACCGGCACACCGGCCGGCGCCTGCACCAGCGCCAGATCGGGATCGCGGTCAAACCCCCAGTGCTGCCACAGCGCTGTCAGGTGATCGCCGCTCGGCCCGGTGGAATACCCGACCCGGCCCGCCCGCCGGAGCAGGGCCTGAAGCGCGGCCACCGTCTGCGGCGGCTCCGCCCCATCCCCCTCGGGCAGGCCAAGCGCCATCAGCGAACGGGCAAAGCCGGCAAGGCTGCCGGGGAGGAGATGGCCCGCTGCCGCCAGCCCCGCCATCGGCTTTTCGGCCAGCAGCACGACATCCGCCGGCTGCCCGGCGCGCACCGCCTCGGCCGCCGGCACGCCGCCCATCGCGGCCAGCGTCACCGCCGGCCCGCCCGCACGGGGATAGGCCTCGGCAAGCTCGGCCAGCACATGGCGCGTCGCCATCGAACTGATCAGCAGCAAAGGGGCAGTCATGGCGGCGCCGTCAGTCGATGTATTTCAGCCCGGCTTTCGCCAGCGGCTCGCGCATCGCATACATATCGAGGCCGAGAACACCGGCGGCGAGTTTCTCGCGCTTGGCACCCTCGCTGGCGGCGCGGGCCTCTGCCGCGGCCAGCGTTGCGGCGGCTTTGAGACGCGGCACGATCACCACGCCGTCATCGTCCGCCACCACCACATCGCCCGGCGTCACCAGCGCGCCGGCGCAGACCACCGGAATGTTGACAGAGCCGGGTGTCGCCTTGATCGTCCCCTTGGCGGAAATGCACTTCGACCAGACGGGAAACCCCATCTCTCTCAGCGTCTTCACATCGCGCACGCCGGCATCGATGACCAGCGCCCGCGCCCCGCGCGCCTGGAACGAGGTGGCGAGCAGATCGCCGAAATACCCGTCGGTGCACTCCGCCGTCACCGCCGCGACGACGATATCGCCGGGCTTTATCTGCTCGGCCACGACATGCATCATCCAGTTGTCGCCGGGGTGGACCAGCACGGTCACCGCCGTGCCGGAGACTTCCGCGCCGGGATAGACCGGCCGCATGTAGGGTTTCATCAGGCCGATGCGCCCCATCGCCTCATGCACCGTGGCGGCGCCGAAGGCGGCAAGCCTGTCCGCCACATCGCGATCCGCCCGCTCGATGGTCCGGTAGACGACGCCCATCTCGGTCATGTCAGAAGCCCCTTGCTGTCAGTTTCGCATCCAGCCGCGGGAACACCCGGCGGGCATTGCCTTCATAGACGGCAAAGCGCTGCGCCTCGGTCAGGTTCGGCGTTGCGGCGATATAGCGTTTGGTGTCGTCGTAGTGATGGCCGCTCTCGGGGTCGATGCCGCGCACCGCGCCGATCATTTCCGAGGCGAACAGGATGTTCTCGACCGGGATGACCCGGGTGAGCAGATCGATGCCCGGCTGGTGGTAGACACAGGTATCGAAGAACACGTTGTTGAGGACATGATCCTTCAGGAGCGGCTTCTTCATCTCCTGTGCAAGACCGCGGAACCGGCCGAAATGATACGGCACGCAGCCCCCGCCATGCGGAATGATGAACTTCAGGGTGGGGAAATCCCTGAACAGGTCGCCCTGGATGAACTGCATGAAGGCGGTGGTATCGGCATTGAGATAATGCGCGCCGGTGGTGTGGAACGCCGGATTGCAGGAGGTGGAGACATGCACCATCGCCGGGATGTCGTAGTGCACCATCGTCTCGTAGATCGGATACCAGTGCCGGTCGGTCAGCGGCGGCGAGGTCCAGTGCCCGCCTGACGGATCGGGGTTCAGGTTGATGCCGACCATGCCGTAGTCACGGATGCACTTTTCAAGTTCCGGAATGCAGGTCTTCGGGTCGACGCCGGGGCTCTGCGGCAGCATGGCGACGCCGATGAACTGCTCCGGAAACAGCGTGGAAACGCGGTAGCACAGCTCGTTGCAGATCGCCGCCCAGGTCGAGGACACCTGAAAATCGCCGATGTGATGGGCCATGAACGACGCGCGGGGCGAAAAGATCGTGATGTCCGAGCCGCGTTCTTTCATCAGGCGCAACTGGTTCTTTTCGATACTCTCACGCAACTCGTCGTCGGAAATCGTCAGTTCCGATACCTGCGGCCTCTGCGAAGGATCCGTGATGCCGGCGATCTGCCGGTTGCGCCAGGCCTCCAGCGCCGGCGGGGCGGTGGTGTAGTGGCCGTGGCAATCGATGATCAGGGGTTTGCGGCTCATGCGCGGAAGACGCCTCTCGTTACAGGTCAGGCCGGCTTTTTCACCGGCGGTGTGCCGTGGGTGTGGAACGATTCGATGGTCTTGAGGCCCCAGGCCTGTCCCTTTTTCCGGTCCGCCTCGGTCCAGATCACCGGCTCCCAATCGGGCGCGAGGATCAGCCGCGCGCCGGCATTGGCCAGCTCCACCCGGTTGCCGGCCGGCTCCCAGACATAGAGGAAAAACGTGCCCTGCACCGCATGCTTGTGCGGCCCGGTCTCGATGAACACGCCGTTCTCAAGGAAGATATCGGCGGCGCGCAGGATGTCCTCGCGCTGGTCGGTGGCATAGGTGACGTGGTGCAGCCGGCCGGTGCCGCCGCCGTGCTCCTCGGTGCAGGCCAGATCATAGGTCTTGTTGTTGACGGTGAACCAGCAGCCGCCATAGCGCCCGTTGTCGAGCTGGATGATCTCCGTCACCCGGCTGCCGAGGCAGGTTTCCATGAACCGGCGGAACGCCTTCACATCGGCGCTGAGGATGTTGAGATGGTCGATGCGGCGCGGGCAGGCGCCGGTGGCGTGGAATTTCGAGGCGTTGTTCTTCAGCGCCGGGCGGTCGGCGCCGGAGGGGGCATATTTCACCGTATCCCAGTAGATCTCGAACAGATGGCCGAACGGATCCTCGAAGCGGAAGGCGCGGCCGTGGCCGAGATCGCCCTCGACCCAGCCATGCACCGTGTAGCCGCTCGCCTCGATCGCCTTGACCCGCCGCGCCAGCGCCTGCGGCGAGGCAGCGCGATAGGCGATGTGGCCCAGGCCGGTGGTGTGGTGGCGCGTCAGCTTGAGCGAGTGGAACTCGTAATCATCCCACGCCCTCAGATAGGCCGAGGTCGCATCCTGCCCCGACAGGGTGAGGCCGAACACGCGGGTGAAGAAATCGAGGCTTTCCTCGAACCGGTCGGTGTACATCTCGACATGCGCGAGATGGGCGAGATCGACAATCGGCTCAGGGGTCATGATGCGGCTCCGGCAGCAGGGACCGGCCCAGCTAGCCACGGGCGGATTGTTTCATCAAGTGATCTGATTTCAGCCATTCATCAATCTCCTGCATGAATGGCCGCCGCCCCTCGCCCCGGGGGGAAGCGCTGGCGCAGGCTCCTGATGATCAGATCGGCAAGGCACTGCGCCGGCGGGGAGAGCGGCAGCCCCTTGCGGGTGACGAGGCCGAGCGTGCGCGCCACCGTCGGCCCGCGCAGGGGCAGCGCCACCACGTCGTCGGCATCGACGACATCGAAGGCAATCTGCGGGACGACGGCATAGGCCTTGACCGCGCGGACGAAATTGACCGCGGTGGTGACGCGCTGCACCTCATAGGCCCAGGTCAGCGTCTCCCGCCGCGCGCCCAGCGCATCGTCGATCAGGATGCGGTTGCCCGTCTCGGCGCTGATGCGCACCAGCGGCAGGCCCTGAAGCTGCGCCCATGTGGCGCCCGGCTGGCCGGCCAGCGGCATCGCCCGGTGGCAGACGAGGACGAACGGCTCCTTGGCGATCGGCTTGATATCGAGATCCCAGCGGTTGGCCGCGACGATGGTGATGCCGAATTCCGCCTCGCCCGAGAGCACCTTCTCGGCGATCTCGGAGACGGAATTGTCGTGCACCTTCAGCTTCACATCGGGCCAGAGCTGAAGAAACGCCGCAGCGGCGCCGGGCAGGCACTGCATCGCGATGGTCGGCAGGCAGCCCACCGCCAGCCGCTCGCGCCGCTCCTCGGCCTGCGCCTTGAGGCCGCCGAGGGTGGCGGCCAGCTCCTCGAACATCCTCCGCGCCTGCGGCAGCAGCGCCAGCCCGGCGGGCGTCAGCGTCACCGATCGGGTGGTGCGCAGCAGCAGCTGGGTGGAGAGCGAGTCCTCCAGCTTGCGGATGCGGTGGCTCAGCGCCGTCTGCGACAGGTTGAGATGCGAGGCGGCGGCGTTGAAGCTGCCGCGCTCGGCAATGCTGACGAAGGCCTGAAGCCCCAGCACATCCACACGCATCACCGGCCCTCCCCGTCGCCGTGTCCGGCCGTTGTCGCGGCGGCGGTCAGCCCGGCCCGTGGCCCTGCGCTTCCAGCTGCGCGATCAGCGTCTCGCCCCAGCGGATATCCTCCGCCATCGCGGCGCGGGCGGCAACAGGATCGTGCGCCCGCAGGGCGGCCAGCACCTCGTGGTGGCGGTGCTCGCCCTCGCTCAGCGCCCGCTTGGGCGTGAGATCATGGAACAGCCGGAGGAACGGCCCCATCAGCACCCACATGTTCTCGACGATCCCTTCGAGGATCGGCATCCGCGCGATGGTCAGCAGCAGGAAGTGGAAATCGCGGTTGAGCAGGCTCGCCCGGCGCGGATCGGTGCGCGCCGCTGCGATGAAATCGCGCTGGATCGCCTCCAGCCGGGCGATTTCCGCGGGCGTGATGATCTCGGCCGCACGGGCCGCGGCGGCGCCTTCCAGCTCGATGCGGATGCGCTGGATCTCGCGCAGGTCATCGGGTGCCAGCTGCGGCACCGAGACGGAGGTGGCAGCCCGCATGTCCAGCGCCCGCTCGGAGACGAGGCGGAAGATCGCCTCGCGCACCGGGGTGATCGAGGTGCCGAACTGCTCGGCAATGCCGGAGATGGTCAGCCGCTCGCCGGGCGCCAGCTGGCCATCCATCAGCGCGGTGCGGAGCTGGCTGTACAGCTGGGCGGAGAGGTTCTCCTTGGCGACCGGCTTGACCAGCATCGGCAAACCTCCGGGGGTGGTGAATCAGCGTTTCGTCTCGACGAGTTCGATCATGATCCCATTGGGATCGCGCATGTAAAGTCCACGCAGACCTTTGGCTATACCTTCGGTGATTTCGGTGGTCTCGCCCTGCAAACTGCCGCCGCGGGCCAGGATATCGGCGCGCAGCCGGTCAAGATCGGTGACGCGGAAGCAGACATGGGCGGCACCGGGCGCATTCGCCCGGGGGTGCACCGGCTCGCCCTTCGGCGCCACGAACTCGATGAACTCGATATGGGTGCCGAGGCCGTAGAGATGGACGAGGCGCACATCCGCCCCCGGCACGCCCATGAAGGCGGCGATCCACGCCTCGCGCCGCGTGCCCACCGGCTCGGCCCTGAACCCCATCACCCCTTCCCAGAAGGCAACCGACTCCTCGATCGACCGGGTGATGAACCCGGTGTGGTCAAAGCGGCGCTCATCGGTCATTGCAACGTCTCCATGCGGGTGGCCAGCGGCAGAAGGCCCGCCCAGTCAAGCCCGGTGCCGGCCCCCGGGCCGGCGGGGGCGGCCATCATCCCGCCGGCGAGGACGGGCGGATCGGTCAGGTAGCGGTCAAGCGGGTCGGCCCCCACCTCGGGCAGGATCATCTCGACCGCCGAGACGGTGCGCGAGGCAAAGCCGAAATGCCCGTGCAGCACCGGAAAGACATGGGGGATGATCGACCGGTCGAAGGTGCTGGCCAGCGCCACCACCTCGATCAACCCGTCGATGCCGCCGCTGGCGCTGGCATCGGGGCGCAGGATCGGCGCCACCTCGGCCAGATCGCGGAAGCCGTGGCGATCCACCACATCCTCGCCCACCGCCAGCGGCACGCCGATCGCCGCCTGCAGCGCGGCGATCGACCGCCACTGGCCGGGCGTGAAGGGATCCTCGATGAACACCGCGCCACACTCCTCGGCGATGCGGCAGGTGGGCAGCGCCTCGGCCGGCGTGCGCCACGACCAGTGCGCGTCGATGCCGAAGTGATGACCCGCCGGCAGGCTGGCCGCCGCCGCGCGCATCAGCGCGGCATCCACGCCCGGGTCGGTGCCGTCGATCATGATCTTGATGGTCCTGAAGCCGCGCGCCGCCAGTTCCGCGCATTGGGCGGCGATGCGCCCGGGCGTCGCGCCATAGCCGATCACCGGCATCACCGGCAGGGCGTCGCGCACACCGCCGAGCACCGCCCACAGCGGCCTGTTCCCCTGCCGGCAAAAGGCATCCCACAGCGCGATGTTGACAAGGCTGATCGCCCGGATGTTGACCGGCCGGGCGGCGGGGGCGGGGCCGAGCATCGCCTCGCGCACGCCGGCCCGCATGTCGGCGCTCCTGCCCAGCGCCAGCGGCGCCACGCGGGCAGCGATATCGTAAAGCGCCATGCCGCGCTCGAAGGCGCTGGCCACACCCTCGCTGCCATCGGAGAACACCAGCCTGAGCGAGACATAATCGCGGAAGGCAATCTCCGTCCGCCCCAGCGTCACCGGGGCGGGCAGGGGGATGCGGTTCTGCATCAGCTCGATCCGGCGGACGACCGGCGCGGCGGAAAGGCTCATCGGCGCGTCCTCACATGAACAGCTTCGGCACGATCAGCACCAGCGAGGGGAAGTAGGTGATCAGCATCAGCACCGCGACCAGCGCGATCAGGAACGGCCAGCATTCCCGGATGTATTCCTCCATCTTCGTCTTGGTGATCGCCAGCGTGATGAACATCATCGTGCCCACCGGCGGGGTGAAGCCGGCGATTGTCAGGTTGACCGACATGACGATGCCGAAATGGACAAGATCGATCCCCATGGCCTTGACCGCCGGCACGAGGATCGGCGCCAGCAGCACCATCGCCGCCCCGCCCTCGAAGAAGAAGCCGACGAACAGCAGGAAGATGTTGATGATCAGCAGCAGCATCCACGGGCTGGAGACGTTGTTGACCAGCATGCTGGTGACCGCCATGGGGATGCCCTCCCATGTCAGGTAGCTGCCGAACGCCATCGCCGAGGCGACGATGAACATCACGCTCGCCGTCGCCTCCACCGATTCGACCAGGATCTGCGGCACCTGCGACCACTTGAGCTCCCGGTAGATCACCGAGCCGACGAAGATGGCGTAGAGCACCGCCATCGCGCCCGCCTCCGTCGAGGTGAAGACGCCGAAGCGCATGCCCACCAGCAGGAACACCGGCAGCAGCAGCGCCCAGGACGACAGCTTGACCTGCGCCCAGATCTCCCGCCCCGTCGCCTTGGTATCGCGCGCCGGCACATAGCCGCGCTTGTTGGCGATCCACCGCACCGTCAGCATCAGCGCGAGCGTCAGCAGGATGCCCGGCACATAGCCGGCCATGAACATCCGCGCGACCGAGACATCGGCCATCAGCGAATAGAGGATCAGGATGATGCCGGGCGGGATGATCGGCGTGACGACCGAGCTGGCCGCCGTCACCACCGTGGCGAACCCCCTGGAATAGCCCTGCTTGAGCATCTGCGGCACGACGGTTTTCGAATCCATCGCCGCATCCGCGCTGGCCGAGCCGGACAGCCCGCCCATCATCGCGCTCATCAGCACGTTGACCTGCGCCAGCCCGCCGCGCAGATGGCCGACCAGCAGGTTGGTCAGGCCATAGAGCCGGTCGGTGATGCCGGAGAAATTGAACACCACGCCGGCGCAGGTGAAGAACGGAATCGCCAGATAGGGGAAGGATTCCATCGAGGCGGACATCGACTGCACGACGACCTCGATCGGCATCGTCGTGTTGATGAAGGTGTAGTAGATCGCCGTCGGGATGATCAGCGCGAACGCCACCGGCACGCGCAGCAGCAGCAGCGTCAGCATGATGAGGCAGGGGATGAAGGAGGTGAAGCTCATTGCCCGGGCCTCACTTCTGATCCGCCGCTTCGGCGTAGTGGATGTCCTCGCCCGACAGCGCCTTGACCAGCAGGATCGCGGTGTAGACGGTCATCAGGGCAAAGCCGAACACCGGCGCCGAATGGATGTAGGCATAGGGCATTTCGAGATAGGCGGTGCGCCGCACCCAGCCATCGGAGACCAGCAGCACCGCGATATAGACCATGTAGGCGTTGGTCACCTGCATGATCACCAGCATCGCCAGCGTGTTGAGCCGGCGGAGGCCCTCCGACATCAGATCGACCACAAACTCGACCGCAATCATCACCCGCTGGCGGTAGAGATAGGCCGCGCCGAAGAACACCGTATGGGCAAAGCCGAGATAGGCCACCTCCTCGGAAAACAGCAGCGACATGCCGGCGAGATAGCGCAGCAGCACGTTCGACGTGACCATGGTGATCGTCACCACAAAAGCGGCGCAGGCAATCTTCAGGTCAAGATCGCGCAAGGTTGACGGCATGGTTCCCCCCGTTCTCTGGCAGGCGGAGGGCGGGGCCGCCCCTCGGCATGGCCCCGCCCCCGTCGGGATACGGTGCTTACTGGAGCGCCTTGACCATCGTGTCGTAGAGGCCGGGCGTCCATTCCGGGAAGGACTTGGAGACATCCTTGGCCGCCTCGATGAACGCCTTCTTGTCGACATCGTGGAACTTCACGCCCTCAGCCTCCAGCTTCTTGCGGAAATCGCCCTCGATGGCGAGGATCTTCGGCGCGCGCTGGGCGGGATAGGCCCGGCCCACGGTGTCGAGCGCGGCTTTCGCATCCGCCGGCAGGCCGTCATAGACCTTCTGAGACATCACGATCGAGGTGGTGGCGACGACATGGCCGGTCAGCGAGACGTTCTTGCGCGCTTCATAGAGCTTGGCCGAATAGAGCAGCGACAGCGGCGATTCCGCGCCGTCCGCCACGCCCTGCGACAGGGCGGAGTAGACCTCCGACCAGGCGGTGTTGGTCGGGTTGCCGCCCAGCGTCTTGGAAACCTCGTTCCACATCTTGGTCGGCGCGTTGCGGATCTTCATGCCCTTGGTGTCGTCGCGGGTCTTCACCTCGCGGTTGGAGAGCAGATGGCGGGTGCCGAAATAGACCGCGGTGACGATCCGCAGCCCCTTCTTGTTCAGCTCCTCCTCCCACTTGGCGACCACCGGCGATTTCCAAGCCTTTTCGACATCGCCCGGCTTCTGGAACAGGAAGGGATGCAGGAAGATCGCGAAATCCGGCACGAAATTGGCCAGATGCGTCGGGTCGCAATCCTGCAGGATCGGCGCCCCCTTCGAGATCGCCTGGATCATGTCCACCGTCTTGCCCAGCGCCTCGGTGGGATAGACCTCGACCTTCAGCGTGCCCTTGGACGCAGCTTCGAGATCCTTGGCGAACTCCTGCCACAGCGGGAAGTGCGAATCCTGGTTGGACACCACCATGTTCATGCGCAGAAGCGTCGGCGACTGGGCCAGCGCCGGGGCGGCAACGCCGAGCCCGGCGGTGAGGCCGAGGGCGGCAAGACCGGCGCGGAGCGTACCGCGGCGGCTGATGCGGGTCGTGTTGGTCATGGGTTCCTCCGGTTGTGATATTATGTGATATTTCACGATTATGTTGCCAGACCAAGGTCACTGGATGCAACCTGAAAAATCGTCGCCGACATACCGCCGTCGACCATCAGCACATGGCCGGTGACGAACCCGGCCGCCGGCGAGGCGAGAAACACCGCCGGCCCGGCCAGTTCATCGGGCGAGGCCCAGCGGCCGAGCGGCGTGCGGTCGATGACCGTCTTGTTGAAGGCCCCGTCCGCCAGCGTCGCCTTGTTGATCTCGGTGGCGATGTAGCCCGGGCCGATGGCATTGACGGTGATGCCCGAGGCCCCCAGCTCCGCCGCCAGCGCGCGGGTGATGCCGACAACGCCGTGTTTCGCCGCGACATAGGAGACGACGCCGGGCCGCGAGGAGATGCCCATCAGCGAGGCGGTGTTGATGATCCGGCCATAGCCGGCCGCCTTCATGGGGCGGACGGCGGCGCGCGAGAGCGCATAGAACGCGGTGAGGTTGATCGCCATCACCTTGTCCCAGTCGTCCATGTCATGCGTTTCCACCGGTTTCCTGATCAGGATGCCGGCGTTGTTCATCAGGATATCGAGCTTGCCGTGGCGGGCGACAATGGCATCGACCGCCGCCGTGCCGCTGGCGTGGTCGGTCACGTCGAAGGGGGTTGCCTCGGCCTTCAGCCCGGCGGCGACTAGGCCTTGCGCCGCGGCCACTGCGGCGGCGGCGTTGATGTCGTTGATGCACACCAGCGCCCCCGCCTCGGCAAAGCCGCGGGCGATGGAAAAGCCGATGCCGCGCGCCGCGCCGGTGACCAGCGCCACCTGCCCGGCGAGCGAGAACGACAGATGCGGCGTGACGGGGAAGGGCGCCGCGCTCATGCCGTCTCTCCCGCCCGCGCCTCGACCGCACGGATCGCCGCGATCAGATCATCCGCCGTCAGCGCCCGCTCGAAGTGCTTCATATGCGGCGCCTGGGCGGTCAGGTCCGCGATGACGGCGATCTCGTTGCTGCCGCCGGTGAAGTTCAGCGACGCCAGCGACAGCGGCAGGCCGGTGGCGCGGAAGAAGCCGCGCATGTCGTCGATGAAGGCGCGGTCGCGGCCTTCCAGCTGCAACTGGACGAGCAGGCCATAGGCCACCTGCAAGCCGTGCAGCGCCTCCGCCGGGCCTTTGACGGCGGACAGCCCGCGCGTCATCGCATGGCAGATCGACAGCCCGCCCGATTCGAACGCCAGACCGCTCATCAGCACGCTGGCCTCCACCACATGCTCCAGCGCGGGCGTCACCTCTTTGCGGGCCACCGCCGCCAGCGCCGCCACCGAATGGGCGCGGATCGTGTCATAGCAGGTGCGCGCCAGCGCCAGCGCGGTCAGCGGCGGCGGGCTGCCGCCGAACATGTTGGTGCCCCCCGTGTTGAAGCACTGCTCCACCTCGAAGCGCTTGACCAGCGCATCGCCGATGCCGGCGGAGAGCAGGATCGCCGGAGCGCCGGCGATGATCGCGGTATCGACCAGCACCAGCTCGGGGTTGGCGGCAAGACGCTCGACGCCGATCAGCTTGTGGCTCTCGTCATAGACGACGATGACGTGGCTGGTGGGCGAATCGTTGGAGGCGACGGTCGGCATCGTCACCATCGCCGCGCCGATCTCGCGGCTCAGCAGCTTGCCGGTATCGATGGTCTTGCCGCCGCCGGCGGCCACCACGATGGCCGGCGGCTGGCCCGCCAGCCGGGCCTTGAGCCGGTTCACTTCGGCCCAGGTCACCTCGCCGCCGAACAGCACCGGCGTCAGGCTGACGCCCGCCGCCGCCGCGCTCGCCGCGCAATCGGCGCCGATGATCGCCGTCACATCCCTGTCCGCCAGCAGGATGGCCGGCCCGCCGAGGCGTTTCAGTTCCTCGCCGAGGCGGTGGCGCACGTCGGCGCCCTGGATGTAGCGGCGGGGAGATCCGAAAATCATCATGGCACTGGGATCCTGTTGTCAGAAAGCCGGAAGGCCGGCGGCTTTCGCCTCCGCCGGCAGGAGATGGGCGATGAACGCGTCGATCTGCGCGGTCAGCATGTGTGCGCCGAGGTGGATGCGCGCGCCGCGCGCCTCAGCCGCGATCAGCAGCGGCGTCATCGCCGGGGCCATGATCACCTCGGCGACGGTCGAGGAAGCGTCGATCGTCTCCGCCGGCAGCGGCAGGGCAGGGTCACCGCCAAGGCCCACCGACGTGGCGTTGACGATGAGCGCGAAGCCCCGCCCGTCCGCCGGGCCGGGGCGCACCGGCGCGCCGGGCGTGAGCGCGATCAGCCGCGCCGCCAGCCGGGCGCCGCGCGCCGCCGTGCGGTTGGCAATCACCAGTTCGGCCACGCCGGCCCCGACCAGCGCCTGCGCGATCGCTGTCGCCGCCCCGCCGGCGCCGAGCAGCAGCACGCGGCGGCCTTCCGGCTCGATCCCTTCCGCGCGCAGCCCGGCGAGGAAGCCGACCCCGTCGAGCATCGCGCCGGTGAGCCGGCCATCGGCCTCGCGCCGGATGATGTTGGCGACCTTCAGCTCCGCCGCGATCCCTTCCAGCCGGTCGCAATGATCGCTCGCCGTCTCCTTGTGCGGGATGGTGACAATCACCCCCGCCACCGACCGGGCAGGGCGCAGCGCGGCAAAGGTGGCGGCCAGATCACCCGGCGCCACCTCCCACGGCACGACGACCGCGTTGATGCCCAGCGCGGCGCAGCGGGCGTTGAACAGCGCCGGCGTCTTCAGATGCGCCGAGGGACAGGCAAGATGCGGGATGACGCGGGTGAGCCCGTCGATCGTCATGGCCTGCCTCCCCTGATCCCGCCGCTTCAGCAGGGATTTCCGCTGCGGCATCTTGTGATGATATATGATGCATGATACGTGGAACCTGTCAACCGCGTGCGGCCGCCCGCCGGCCGCGCCAGAGAAACGACCGCCCCCGGGGAGGATTGCCATGACCGCGCCGCAGCCGAACGCGCCCGTTCGGCCCAACAGTTTCGATCTGACCGCGGGGGAGATCGCCCGCCTGCGCGGGAAAGCCCGGTTCATCCGGCTGGAGACGATCCGGCTGATCGAGATCGCCAAGGTCGGGCATTATTCATCCGTCTTCTCCGCCGCCGAGATTTTCGCCGCGCTCTACTATGACGTGATGGCGTTTCGCGGCGATGCGCCGGGCTGGCCGGATCGCGACCGCTTCCTGATGGGCAAGGGCCATGCGGCGGTGGGGCTGTTCCCCATTCTCGCCGAGTTCGGCTTCATCGACCGGGAGACGCTGGACGGGTATACGCGCCTCGGCAATCCGCTGGGCGATCATCCGGATATGCGCAAGGTGCCGGGCATCGATTTTTCCTCCGGCTCGATCGGCCATGCGCTCTCCGCCGGGGCGGGAATGGCGTGGTCCGGCCGGTTCGAGAAGCGCGGCTTTTCGGTTTTCGTCATGCTGGGCGATGGCGAGATGCAGGAGGGCCAGGTGTGGGAGGCGGCGCTGTTTGCCGGCCACCAGAAGCTGAACCGCCTTGTCGCGATCATCGACCGCAACGGCTACCAGCTCGACGGCAAGGTGGACGATGTGATGGCGATCGAGCCGCTGGGCGCCAAGTGGCGCGATTTCGGCTGGGAGGTGCACGAGGTGGACGGCCACGACATCGCCGCGCTGACCCGCCTGCTGCGCGAGGTGAAGGCCGACGACAGCCGGCAGAAGCCGTGCTGCATCATCGCCCGCACGCTGAAGGGCAAGGGCGTGTCCTACATGGAGACCGAACCCGGATGGCATCTGGGCTATCTCGACCCCGCCGATGCCGCCCGCGCCGTCGATGAAATCCTGTCGAAGGAGATCTGAGTGATGTCCGGCCCTCTTTCCCCCAATTCCTGGCAGTACCGCGCGCTCAACAGCGCCAATCCGGGGCTCGATTTTCTTTCCGATGCGCTGATCGAGCTGGCGCGCGACGGCCACAGGGTCATCGCCGGCTCGGCGGACCTGCAATATTCGAACGGCCTCAACAAGTTCGCGAAGGAATTTCCCGAGCGCTATATCTCCTTCGGCATCTCCGAGCAGAACATGGTGACCGCCGCCGCCGGCATCGCCACCACCGGGATGATCCCGTTCGTCGCCACCTTCGGCTCGTTCCTCGGGCTGCTGGCCTGCGAGCAGATCCGGATGGATTGCGCCTATTGCGCCCAGCCGGTGCGGCTGATCGGCCATCACACCGGCATATCGCTGGGGTTCTACGGCACCTCCCACCACGCGACGGAGGATATCGGCACGATGCGCTCGATCGCCGATCTCGCCATCGTTTCCCCGGCCGACGGACCGCAGCTCTATGCGGCGCTGAAGGCGACGATCCACCATCCCCAGCCGATCTATTTCCGCATCGGCCGCGGGCGCGAGCCGGATGTCTATACCCGCCAGACGCCGTTCGTGCTCGGCAAGGCGATCGAGCACGGCATCGGCGAGGAGCTGACGATCATCGCCTGCGGCCTGCCGGTGCACCCCTCGCTGGAGGCGGCGCGCCGGCTCACCGCCGGGGGGCGCTCGGTCGGCGTCATCGACATGGCGACGATCAAGCCGCTCGACCGGGCGGCAGTGCTGCGCGCGGCGAAACGGTCGAAAATCCTGATGACGGCGGAGGAGCACAACGTGCTCGGCGGCCTCGGCTCGGCGGTGGCCGAGGTGCTGGCCGATGAAGGCTGCGGCATCAAGCTGGTGCGCCACGGCATCCACGATGAATACAGCCTGATCGCCCCGCCGACGCATCTCTACGCCCATTACCGGCTGGATGCCGACGGCATCGAGGCGGTGGCGCGCGAGACGCTGGCGCGGATCTGACCCCCCGGGGGGCGGTTCCTCCGCCCCTCCTCAGCCGAAGTCGTGGTCCAGCCGCTGGAAACGGGCAAGGTCGACCACCTCGGCAAACTCGGCGTAGCTCATCATCCGGTCGGCGGCGGCGCGGGGCGTGCCGTCGCGCTTGAGGATCGCCAGCGCCTCGCTCATCGCGCGGGCGGCGGCGAACAGCGCGGTGACCGCGTAGAACACCACCGAAAAGCCCATCGCCTGAAGATCGCCGGCAGTCAGCGCCACGGTCTCGTTGCCGTCGACGATGCTGACCACCTTCGGCCCCGGCACATGGCGGGCGACAGCCTCGACCTCGGCGATGGTCTTGATGCCGTCGACGAAAACGAGATCGACCCCGGTCTCCTGATAGCGCCGGGCGCGGGCAACCGCCTCGTCGATGCCGGCGGCGCCCAGCGCATCGGTGCGGCCGATCACCAGCGGGCCGTCCGCCCCGCGCGCGGCCAGCGCGCATTTCAGCCGCCGTGCCGCCTCCTCAGCCGGGATCACCTTCACGCCGGCCAGCTGGCCGCAGCGCTTGGGCGAGACCTGATCCTCGAAATGCACGGCGGCGACGCCGGCCTGCGCATATTCCTCCATCGTCCGGGCGATGTTGGCCGGCCCGCCATAGCCGGTATCGGCATCGGCAATCACCGGAATGGTCACGGCGCGCACCATGTCGCGCGCGTGGGTGGTCATCTCCGTCTGGGTCAGAAGGCCGATGTCCGGCCGGCCGAGGCGGCTCGCCGTGGCGCCGAAGCCGGTCATGTAGAGCGCCGGAAAGCCGGCCCGCTCGACCAGCCGGGCGGCGAGACAATCGGGCGCGCCGGGGGCGGAAACGAGGGTGCCGGAGGCGATCAGCGCGCGCAGACGGGTGGCCTGTGTCATGGCAAAGCTCTCAGACAGCGGGGGTGGCGGCAGCGCCGGCCAGCGCGAGGCGGCGCCCGTCCGGCCGGGGGGTGGAGAGCGCCTCGACATAGACAAGGCGCGTGCGGTCGATATGCATGCTGAGCAGCGCCAGCAGCCCGTCGAGATCGCCGGCGGCGAACTTCTCCGCCATCGCCTTGTGCTCCTCCAGCGAGGTGTTGCGCCGGTCGATGACGGTGGCGGTGAGGTGGGTGCGCAGCGCCGCCACCTTGCCCGAGGCGAGGCGATAGGCATCGGCGAGATAGGCATTGCCGCAATGATCGAAGAACGCCCGGTGGAAGAGGGTATCGGCCCGGCCATAGGCCACCGCATCGGCCACGCGCACCGTCTCCATCGCGGCGAT
>ERZ1645187.2669-NODE-2669-length-15518-cov-5.436914_pt1 | contig 15518 bp, 12 predicted proteins | sample MGYA00575352_ERZ1645187 | MGnify/ENA primary metagenome ERZ1645187 (study PRJEB40837, sample SAMN11349314) | freshwater sediment metagenome | isolation source: river sediment | host: Sediment | place: India: Wazaribad , New Delhi | collected 2017-02-21 ...
GCCGCGCGTCACGCATCTTCGCCGCCAGGCGCTGCCGCGGCGTTGCCTGGCCCGGCCGCCACTGTCGACGGGATCGATGCCGCGGCGGTCGGATCGGCGCTCGCCGCGACCGCGGCGCCTGCCATCGCCGCGGACGCGCTGCAGGATCATGAACCGGTCGACGGGCCGGCATCCGCGCCGGCGCCGTCGGCGACCGATGCCTACCTGTGGGACGTGCTAGCGCACCTGCGGCGTTTCCAGCGTTATCCGGAACAGGCCCGCCGCGACGGCATCGAGGGCACGGTCTGGTTGCGCGCGCGCGTCTCGCGCCAGGGCGAGGTGCTGCGCGCCGAGGTCGAACGCAGTTCCGGACACGATCCGCTCGACGTCGCGGCCGCCCGCCTGATCACGCGCGCCTCGCCGCTGCCGCCGCCGCCGCCCGGAGCATTCGCCATCACCGACCTGCAGTTGCCGGTCGAATACCGGCTGCAGCGCGAATGAGCGCCTGGACCGCGGTGTTCGCCGCGCACGCCGCGGCCCTGCGCGCGGTGCTGACGCGCGTGCTCGGCGATGCCGCGCTGGCCGAGGATTGCGTGCAGGACACGGCCTTGCGGCTGCTCGACGCCGACTACGACGCGGTGCGCGATCCGCGCGCCTTCATGTTCCAGGTCGGCTACAACCTGGCCCGCGACGCCCTGCGACGCCGCAGCGTGCGCGGCACCGCCGTCGACGACCCCGACCAGGCCATCGACGCCTATTCCGCGGACGAAGCCACGCCCGAGGTGCACGTGCTGGCGCGCGAGCAGCTGGCGAACGTGCAGCAGGCCCTGTCGCAGCTGTCCGAGCAGCGGCGCCGGGTGTTGTGGCTGGTTCGGGTCGAGGGCCTGAGCCTCAAGGAGGCGGCGGAAGCCATGGGCATCACCGCCAAGACCGTCGAGAACCACATGACCCAGGCGCTGCGCCAATTGCTGCAGCACCTGCCCGGGAGCGCGCCATGAACTGGGGGAAGTCCGCGGCCGACGCGTCTCGGAAACACGGGGGTATGCGGTGAACGAGGCGATCCAGGAAACGGCGATGCGATGGTGGCTGCAGGTGCGCGACGCGCCCGCGGACGCCGCGGTGCAGCATGCCTTCGACGCTTGGCTCGCCGCGGACGATGTGCATCGCCTCGCCTATCTCGAGGTCCTGATGACCACGAACGCCGCGGCCGAGGCGACCGCGCCGTTGCCGACGGCGCCCCGCGCCCCGGTCCGTCGTCCGGTGGCCTGGTTCGGCGCGGCCTTGGCCAGTCTGCTGGTCTGCAGCGTGCTGTTCGGCCCGCGCTGGTCGGAACAATGGCGTGCCGACGCGGTCGCGCCGCCCGGCGCCGGACATGCGCTCGTGCTGGCCGACGGCACGCGCCTGGAACTCGGCGCGGACAGCGCGGTTGCGTTCGATCTCGGCGTCGGCGGGCGCGATATCGAACTGCTGCGCGGCACGGTGACGGTTGATGTCGCGGCCGACCCGAGGCCGCTGACGCTGCGCTGGCGCGACGTCGCGATCCGCGACATCGGCACGCGATTCACGGTCCAGGCCGCTGCCGGCACCGTGCGCGTCGGTGTCGCCGAGGGGCGGGTCGACGTGCGTCGCGGCGATGCCGCCGCCGTGCCGGTCGAAGCCGGCGAGGCGCTCGACTGGCAGGGGCCGACGCCGCAGCGGCACCCCTGGCGCGAGACCGCGCCGACGCCCGGCCTGCTCGTGCTCGATCGCGCGCCGGCGGCCTTGGCGCTGGCGCAGTGGGCGGCCAGCCGCGGCACGCGCGTCTACTGGCTCGGATCACCGCCGAGCGGAGCGCCCCTCGATGCCGCATTGCCGGTGCGCACGGCCGAGGAACGACGAACCGCACTGGACACGCTCGCACGCCATTACCGCGTCGACGTGGTGCTCGACGGCGCCGGCCTGCTGGTCCTGCGCGCGTCGCGTTGACGCGCTAGGGTAGGCCGGATTCCGCTGCAGGGAAGCCGAACCTCGATGTCCTGGTCCCGTCTTGTTGCACTGCCGTTGGCGCTCGCGCCCGGGCTGCCGGCGCTGGCCTGCGATCTGGCGCGGGCGATCGACGCGCCCGCGCCGGCGGGCCCGCTGCTGCAGACCGCGCGGACGCTGGCCGACGCGAGCGGCTGCCGCATCCTGCTCGCACCCGATCTGGCGGACCGCGAGGTGCCGGCGATCGCCGCCGGCGTGGCCATCGGCGATGCGCTGGACCGCCTCTCGATCGCGCTGGATCTGAACTGGACGCAGGACGGCGGCGGTGAAGTGCGCGTCGTCGATGCCGCGGCGGCCGATCCGGCCACCCGAGCCGCGGCCCTGACCATCGAGGCGGCACGAAGCCCGGCGCGCCTGCCGAGCCCGGTCGACCAGGCACGCCTGCCCGGCGAACGCAGCCCCGCCACGGCGCGCACGTCGCTGGGCGACGTCCACTTCGACGACGACGCCCTGCACGACTACACGACGGCGGTGGCGCGCGCGCCCGGCGTCTACGGCATGGCTTCGAGCGACGTGATCCGCGGCATCGGCGCATCGCGGCTGTCGCCGAGCCAGCGCGCCAGCCTGCTCACCATCGACGGCATTCCCTTGCCGGCCGAGGCGTGGCTGTTCAATCGCCCGGGACTGGGCCTGGTGCGCGGCCTGGACATCACCCGGTCCGGCACCGGTCTGGCCAGCGCCTACGGCGCCGGCGCCGGCGATCTGGCGATGACCACGCGCGCCGCGTCGTCCGAGCGTCAGGCCAGCCTGGGCATAACCCATGCGCCCGCGCTGGCGCCGCAATGGTTCGCCAGCGCCACCGCCGGACTGGGCGTGCCGGGTCTGCGCACCGCGATCGGCATCAGTCGCCAGATCGGCGCCGAGGCGGTCGATGCCGAGGGCCAGGCCGATGTCTTCCGCCAGCACCAGTACGCCGCCCGCGTCGCCTGGCAGAGTCCGGCCGGCGCGCATCTGCTGCAGGCCAGCGCGATCGACTTCCGGCGCGCCGATTTCGGCGGTGCCGAAGCCCCCTGCGGCGGCGGCCAGCCGCATTGTCTGCTGGGCGCCGACATCGGCATCGACGGCGCTGCGGCCAGCTGGCAGTGGCAGTTGACCGACGACTGGCGCCTGCTGGCCCTGGCGGGCAGTTCGGAGACGCGCGCCACCGTGCTCCGTGCAGACCTCGGCGCGCTGCAACCGGCGCAGCCGGCCTACATCGGCATGCATCATGCGGAACTGCGCGCGGAGATCGCGCTGTCGCCGCAGACGACATTGTCCGCCGGGCTGATGCAGGCGCGACGCGAATATCGGCTGCACGGCGAACGCCGCTTCGTCATCAACGGCGCTACGGCGGCCTCTCTCGGCATGGTGCCGGCCGGTCCCGGCCCGGGCAGCCTGGTGTACGCGCAGACCGAAGCGGCACGCACCGACCTGCCGCAAGCCTATGCCGAATGGGCGTTCGACGACGGCGCGCGCTGGGACGGCCATGTCGGCTTGCGCGCCATCGACACCGATTCGGCGTCGCGTTTCGAAGCCCGCGACATCCGTCACGGCAACTGCGCGATCGCGCCGGGGCGCCACCCGGGCCTGTCGGATTGCGGCGAGGCCTTGCAGGCGCTGCTGCGGGCGCGCAACGACCGGGTGCGCCACCGCGAGGTCCTGTGGCTGCCGAATGCCGCCCTGCGCTGGCGCGATGGCGATGGCCAATGGCTGGCGCTGCAATGGCGCGACGGCTTCCTCGGCTCCGACGTGAACACGCTGGCCCTGAGCCCCGACGCGGCGGTGGAGCGCCTGCGCAGCAGCGAGATCGCCTGGTCGCGCCCATGGCGGGAAACGCTGCGACTGGAATGGCGCGTGTTTCACCACGACTGGCGCGACCGCGTCGCCAACCTGACCGGCAACGTGCCCGATGCCCTGCGTTTCGACAGCGAGATCCTCGGCAGCGAGTGGCAGATCGGCAGCGCGCCGCATCCGCGCGGCGAATGGTGGTTCAACGCGGGCGTGCTGCGCACCCGTTCGACCCTGGACGTGCTGCCGCGCGACGATGCCGCCGTGCGTGGCGCGCCGGACTGGTCGCTCGGCGTCGGCGGGCGTTGGCGCTTTCGCAACGGATTCCATGTCGGCGGCCACTTCGGCCATGCCGAACCGACCTGGGTCGTCAACGACGACGCGTCGATCGAACGCCTGTCCGCGCGCGACCTGCTCGACCTGCGGCTCGGCTTCCGCGGCGAGCGCTACGAGCTCTCGCTCTGGGGCACCAATCTGCTCGACGACGACTACGTCGCGGACAGCTACGGGCGCAGCCTGCTGCTCACGCCCTACCACGCCCGCAACCGCGTCGTCGGCATCGACCTGCGCGCCGACTTCTGAATCTCAGAACAGCTCGCCCTGCGGCGATGGCTTGCGCGGCGCGCGGAAGCGGGTGGTGTCGAGGTCCACGTCCTCGTTGCGGCCGAGGTAGCCGAGGCGCTGCGCCGCCACCTTGAAGCGGCGCCGGATCAGTTCCGCGAACACGCCCTCGCCGCGCATGCGGGTGCGGAAGTCGGCGACGTAGTCGCGGCCACCACGCATCTGCTGCACCAGGCTCATCACGTGCGCGGCGCGTTCCGGGTAATGCACGGACAGCCACTCGCGGAACAGGTCCTTCAGTTCGTGCGGCAGGCGCACGATCGTGTAGCTCGCGCTGCTCGCGCCGGCGTCGCGCGCCGCTTCCAGCACCGCTTCGAGGTCGCGGTCGTTGATCATCGGGATGATCGGCGCGACGAACACGCCGACCGGCACGCCGGCCTCGTGCAGGCGCCGGATCGCGGCGATGCGACGGTGCGGCGCGCTGGCGCGCGGCTCCATCTTCGCCGACAGCATGTTGTCCAGCGAGGTCACCGACAGAAAGACCTGCACGAGACGCTTCTCGGCCATCGCCGCAAGCAGGTCGAGGTCGCGTTCGACCATCGCGTTCTTGGTGATGATGGTCACCGGATGCGCGCATTCGGCCAGCACCTCGAGGATGCCGCGGGTGAGCCGGTGTTCGCGTTCGATCGGCTGGTAGGGATCGGTGTTCGCGCCGAGGTTGATGGTCGAGCAGACGTAGCCCGGCAGCGCCAGTTCGACGCGCAACTGCTCGGCCGCATTGACCTTGGCGCTGAGCTTCGTCTCGAAGTCGAGTCCGGCCGACAGGTTCAGATAGCCGTGCGTCGGCCGCGCGTAGCAATAGAAGCAGCCATGTTCGCAGCCGCGGTACATGTTGACCGATTGCGTGAACGGTATGTCGGGCGAATCGTTGCGGCTGATGATGCTGCGCGCGCGTTCGGCGACGACCACGGTGGGCGGGCGCGCCGGCGCACCGAGGTCGGCTTCCGGGAACCAGCCGTCGTCCTCGCGTTCGACGCGGGTCGATTCGAAGCGGCCCTCGCGATTGCTTGCGGCGCCGCGCCCCTTGATGCGCGCGAGCGGCGGACGTGTCGTCTCGGGTTCGTCGCTCATGGGCGGGTTCCGGCGGGAAGCGGGGTCCTCATTCTGCGCGCGATGGTCGCAGGGTCCGAGACCGGATTCAGTCCGTGCAGGCCGCGACCGCGTCGAGGCGCAGCAGCAGCCAGTCGCGACGGTTGCCCTTGCCGAGGCGAAGGGCGCGATCGCCTGCGGCGCAGTCCGGCACGACCGCGGCGTCGACGAAGATCGCGCGTCCTGCCGGGGCCGCGCGCAACCAGGCCACGGCCGCCGAAAACTGCTCCGCGGCCGGTCGGCGGAATCCGAACTCGGCGACCGGGCCGATCGCCTGCAACAGGTGCTGTTCGCGCCAGCCGACCAGGCCGAGCGCAGTGTCCGCGCCGGCGGCCTCGCGGGCGCGTTGCATGACCGCGCGCCCCGAACTGTGTGCATCGAGCAGCGGATAGGCCACGGTACCGAGCCCGACCCACAGGGCCGTCAGCACCGCGAAACAGGCATGCAGGGCGCGCCGCGTGCGCCATGCGGCCGCGGCGACGAGGCCGATGGCGCCGACCGCGGCCAGCATCCACCACAGCGCGTCGACCTGGCCCGACAACTCGCGCGCGGCGACCTGGCGGGCCTCGAAGGCCGGCTCGCCGAGCGCGGCCATCAGCCCGCCGACCAGCAGCGGCAAGGACAGCGCCAGCACGAATCCGAGCACCAGGCGGCGGAAGCCGCGCCGCCGCGACGCAAATACGAGACCCGGCGCCAGCGCGACGCAGAGCATGGGCAGGATCGGCAGGATGTACATGTCGCGCTTGCCCGGCGAGGCCGAGAAGAACAGCAGCACCACGAGCGCCCATGCCAGCGGAATGAACACGCGGGCATCGCGGCGATCGCGCAGGCGTCGCCACGCGTACGGCAGCGCCCAGGGCCAGGCCAGCACGAACGGCAGCCAGGCCGTCAGCATCACTTCGCCGAAGTACCACCAGGGCTGGAAGTGGTGATCGGGATTGGCGTAGCGGCGCGCGGTCTGGCCGAGCAGGATCTCGCGCACGTAGGCTTGGACCTCGGGATCGTTCCAGGTTGTCGCGGCGATGGCGAGCGGCAGCAGCCACACCGATGCGGCGGCGATGAAGGCGAGCAGGCCCCAGGCCCAGTGGGACGGTCGCGGGACGGAACCCGCTCCCACACGATCCTCGGTCAACCCGCGTTGAGCCACTGTGGGAGCGGGCTCCGTCCCGCGATCAGCACCTGCTCCTCCCGCGATCCTTCGCGCCACCGCAATCACCGGCAGCATCAACAGGGCCAGCGCGCCCACGCCCTTGCTGATCGTGCCGATCGCGGCCATGAACCAGCCGGCCGCGTGCGTGGCGCGCGACGGCGCGAGCAGGGCATGGGTCATGAACGCGTGCGTCGCCGCGGTCATCGCGAACACGAGGAACGGGTCGATCTGCGCGCGCTTGGCCTGGTAGGTGAACTGGAAGGCAAACAGCAGCATCAGCGCCGCGAGCTTCGCCGCGCGCCGGCCCCAGAGCTTCAGCGCGAGGTCGAAGGTCAGCGCGATCGTGCCGAGGCTGGCCAGCAGCGACGGCAGCAGGAAAGCGATCCGCCACTCGCCGGTCAGCGCGTGCGCCGCGCCGAGCAGCCACATGAACAGCGGCGGCTTGTCCGGATAGATTTCCTGTCCGCGGTGCGGAATCAGCATCTGGCCGCTCTCGACCATCTGCTTCGCGACCAGCACGAAGCGCGGTTCGTCGGCCGGCCACGGGTCGCGCAGGCCGATGCCGATGCCGATCACCAGCAGGGCCAGGGCCAGCACGAACCAGAAGTCGCGCGAACGCAGGGTCATGCCGACCCCCGGGCCAGGGGCAGGCTCAGCACGAAGCGGGCGCCGCCGCCTTCGGCCTGCTCGGCGCGCACGCTGCCGCCATGTTCCTCGGCGATTTTCTGCACCATCGCCAGTCCCAGTCCGCCGCCCTTGGGCTTGGTGCTCATGTACGGTTCGAACCAGCGCCCGTCGAACTGCGGCGGCAGGCCCGGGCCGTGGTCGCGCAGGACCAGTTCGAGCTGCCCGTCGTGCTGCGCCAGCGCCGCATCGACGGCGCCGCCGTGCCCGCCCGCCTCGACGGCAGTGGTCAGCAGGTTGACGAGCAATTGCCGCAGGCGTTCGCGGTCGCCGCGGACCGGCGGCAGGGCGGCGGCGATCGTCCGAGTGATGCGGCACTGGCCGCTGGACTCGTACAGATCGAGCACCTCGTTCAGCAGCGCATCCAGTGCCAGCGGGCGCAGGTCGATGCGCGCCGGCTTCGCGTAGTCCCCGAACGCGTTGACCAGGCCCTTGAGCGCCTCGACCTGGGCGACGATGGTCTGCGTCGCGCGGTCCAGCACCTGGGCGTCGGCCGGTTCGAGCTTGCCCTTGAAGCGATGTTGCATGCGTTCGGCGGCGAGCTGGATCGGGGTCAGCGGATTCTTGATCTCGTGCGCCAGGCGCCGTGCGACCTCGCTCCAGGCGGCTTCGCGCTGGGCCTGCGCGATGACCGTCATGTCGTCGATGATGACGACGTAGCGCGAGGCGCCGCCGGCCAGCTGCACGGCGCGCAGCAACAGGGCCCGCGGCGCATCGCCCGGCAGCGCCAGTTCCTCGCGCCATTCGGTCCGGGCCTCGGCGCAACGGCCACGGATGCTGGCGAGCACGGCTGCCGACGCCGCCGACGCCGCGGCGGCCTGGTCCAGCGGCTGCCCGATCAGCGCCTCGATCGGACAGTCCAGCAGTTCCGCGGCGGCGGCATTGGCCGTCAACACGCGCTCGCGGTCGATGCTGACCACGCCCGCCGACAGTCGCGACAGCACCGCGGCGAGGTGCGCGCGTGCCTGTTCGGTCTCGGCGCGGCTGGCCTGTTCGCGCGCGTCGAGTTCGGCCAGGTCGCGGCTCATGCGGTTGAAGGCCGCGGTCAGGGCGCCGAGTTCGTCCTTCGATTCGACCTCGATCTGCGCCCCGAAGCGGCCTTCGCCGATCTCGCCGGCCGCGGCCGCCATGCGTGCGATCGGCCGCGTCAGTCGCCGCGTCGCCGCGAGCGCGGCGAGCAGGGTCGCGAGCAGGGCGAGCAGGGTCACGAAACCGAGGATCAGCACGAAGGTCGTCTTCAGCGCGCCGCGCTGGAAGCGCAACTGCGCGTAGTCGATGCTGCTGCGTTCGAGCAGGGTCAGCTGCGGCGCCAGTTCCGCCGGCAGGGGCTGCAGCCACTGCAGCAGGTGGCTGCGCCCGAAGGCATCGGTGGCGGTGGTGACGGCACGGACAACCAGGGTGTCGCCCAGCGTCAAGGTCTGCGCGATGCGCCCGGATTCGCCGACCTGCAGGCGCAGGGCCTCGTCCGGCGCCGGCGGTTGGGTGATGGCGGTGGTGCTGAAGGCGAGCGCTTCGAGCGTGCCGTTGGCGTCGTAGCTGGCCAGGTAGGCGATCAGGCTGCTGTCGTTTTCCAGGGTCTCGTCCAGCACCGCCTGGAGATCGCCGTCGACCGCCGTGCCGACCCGCGCGGCGAGCGCATCGACGCCGGCCAGGGCGACCCGCTGCTCGCGCTCGAGCACCTGCGCGCCCAGCGCGGTCGCGGCATCGTGCGCGGCCTCGAGGTCGGCACGGAACCAGGAGTCGATGCCGGCATCGAGGAAGCGCATCGCGAAGCCCGCGACCAGCAGCGCCGCCGGCACCGAGATCAGGCCGAGCAGGGCCGCGAGACGCGCGTTCAGGCGGGCGCCCGGATGGCCCTCGACCCGCTCGCGATGCAGCCGCCGCAGCTCGCCCGCGATGCTGGCCAGCAACACCAGAACCGCCACTGCAGCTGCGCCGAACAGCCAGCCGTAGGCGGCCCCGAGGCGGCTGCGCGCGCTCTCGGCATCGGCGGCCAGCCACAGCGCGGCCACCAGCAGCACCAGCGCGGCCAGGATCGGCAACAACCAGAGCAGACGACGCAGCATCATCCGCCCCAGGTCCGCGGCGGGGTCGCGAGACGCCAGTCGCGGTCGATCAGGGCCGGCAGGCGCAGCGGCGCCGGCAAGGCGCTGCTGACCAGTTCGACGCGCACCACGCCTTGCGCCGCGCCGACATCGTTGACGACGACGCGATCGAGCGCCGCGAGCAGGCGCGCGCGGCTGGAAAACACGCGTGTGCCGGCATCGTTCGGCAAGGCCAGTTCGTATTGGCGCGACAGCGGGCTGTAGCGCAAATCGATCGCGACGTCGGGCGCGGCGCCGCCCAGATGTACGGCCAGCCGCAGCGGGATGCCGTGTTCCAGCGCCTGCATCTGGGTCTCGGTGAAGCGCAGGTCGAGGTCGAGCACCAGGTCGCCGCCGTCCAGCACCGCCTGGCGGACCTGCGAACCCTGCGGGTCGGCGCACGCCGCGAGCAGCAGGCTAAACGCGATGGGCCAGGACCGCGTAAAAGAAACCATCGAAGCCGCCTTCGCCGGCGAGGTTCTGGCGACCATGGCGCTGGTCGCGCCCGAACCAGCCCGGCACGAGGTCGAGCGCGCACGCGTCGCGACGACGTTCCAGGAAGGCAGCGACTTGGCCGTCGTTTTCATCCGCGAGCACCGAACAGGTCGCATAGACTAGCCGTCCGCCCGGAGCCAGCAAAGGCCAGAGCGCGTCGAGCAGTTCGGCCTGCGTCTTCAGCAGGGCGGCGAGATCGGACTCGCGACGCAGCAGGCGGATGTCGGGGTGACGGCGGATCACGCCGGTGCCCGAACACGGCGCGTCGAGCAGGATGCGATCGAAGCGGGCCGCGCCATCGGCGGCGAAGCGGCGCAGGTCCGCGGCCTGCAGTTCGGCGTCCAGATGCAGGCGATCGAGACCGCCGCGCGTGCGTGCGATGCGCGCGGGATCGATGTCGACGCCAATCAGGCGCGCCAGCGCCGGTTCGCGTTCGGCGATGTGCGCCAGCTTGCCGCCCGGCGCGCAGCAGGCGTCGAGCACGCGCTGGCCGGGAGCGGGTTCGAGCAGTTCGACCGCGAGTTGCGCGGCGCCGTCCTGGACCGAGAACTCGCCTTCGGCGAAGCCCGGCAGCTGGGTGACATCGATGCCGTGGTCGATGCGGATCGCGTCCGGCAGGTGCGGATGCGCGACGGCGGCGATGCCATGGTCGACGAGCAGGGCGAGCAGGTCGTCGCGATGGCGGCGTTGCCGGTTCACGCGCAACCAGGTCGGCGCGGGCGCGTTGTTCGCGGCACAGATCGCGGGCGCAACGTCGTCCCAGTCGCGTTCGAATCGGCGGATCATCCAGCCCGGATGGTTGTGCATGATCTCGGGCGAACTCGGCAAGGCCGCGAGCAGCGTCCCGCGTTCGCGCTGGAAGCGGCGCAGCACGGCGTTGACGAGTCCGGCGAGATTGGTCTCGCCGAGCGCGCGCGCCGCCGTCACGCTGGCGTCGACGACGGCATAGGGCGCGTCGATGCCGAGTTCGAGTTGCGCGAGGCCGTTGATCAGCAGCGCTTCGACCGCTTCGTGGCGCTTCGGCAACGGCTTCGCGAGCAGGACGCGCAGCAGGGCCTCGTAGCGGAACACGCCGCGCAGGCTGGCGTAGAGGATGGCGCGCAGCTGGGCGCGGTCGCGGGCGTCCTCGACGCGCGCGTCGGCCTCGGCCAGCAGGTCGGTCAGCGAAGCGCCGCCGCGACGCAGGGTCGCGAGGATCTGCGCGGCGACGGCCCGGATCGGCAGGACAGGCTTCATGCGCGGCGCAACAGGTCGGTGCGCGCGTTCAGGTATTCCCGGGCGCTGACCGGCCGGCCGCCTTCGCGCTGCACGCGGGTCAGGCGCAACACGCCGTCGCCGGTGGCGACATCGATGCCGTCGCGGTCGGCGTGCACGATTTCACCGGGCGCGCGATGCGACGTGCTTGGCATCGCTTTCGCCGCGTGCACGCGCAGGCGTTCGCCGCCGAGCACGAGTTCCGCGACCGGCCACGGCGTGAACGCACGCACCTGGCGCTCCAGTTCGAGCGCGGGCCGTTCGAGATCGAGCACGGCTTCGCGCTTGTCGAGCTTGTGCGCGTATTCGACGCCGATCTCCGATTGCGCCTCGGGCAGCGGCAAGGTGCCGGCCGCGAGCCGGCGCAGTCCCTCGGCGACGAGTTCCGCGCCGAGCGCGGCAAGCTGGTCGTGCAGGCTGCCGCCGGTCTCGTCGGCGGCGATCGGCACGGCGCGGCGCAGGTACACCGGGCCGGTATCGAGGCCCTTGTCCATGCGCATCAGGCAGACGCCGGTCTCGGCGTCGCCGGCCGCGATCGCGCGCTGGATCGGCGCCGCGCCGCGCCAGCGCGGCAGCAGCGAGGCATGCACGTTCCAGCAGCCGTGCACGGGAAGGTCGAGCACCTTTTGCGACAGGATCAGGCCGTAGGCGACGACGATCATCAGGTCCGGACGATAGGCCGAGAGGCGCTGGCGGCTCTCGATCGACTTGAAGTTTTCGGGCTGCTCGACCGCCACGCCCGCGGCCAGCGCGCGCTGCTTCACCGGACTCGCGGCCAGGGCGCGGCCGCGACCGGCAGGCCGGTCGGGCTGGGTGTAGACGGCGACGACCTCATGGCCGCTGGCGAGCGCGGCCTCCAAACAGGGCACGGCGAATTCCGGCGTGCCCGCGAAGACGAGGCGCATCAGATCGAATGCTCGCGATCCGGCGCGACGCGCTTGTCGCGCGCCTGCTTGGCCAGTTTCTTGCGCACCATCTCCCGCTTCAGCGGCGACAGGTAGTCGACGAAGACCTTGCCGGCAAGATGGTCCATCTCGTGCTGGATGCAGACCGCGAGCAGGCCGTCGGCCTCGATCGTGCAGGCCTCGCCCTTGCGGTTCAGCGCCTCGACCCGCACCGTGTTGGCGCGGGTCACGTCGGCATAGATGCCGGGCACCGACAAGCAGCCTTCCTGGTAGACCTGTTCGCCGTCGCGATGCGTGATCTTCGGGTTGATCAGCACGATCGGCTGGTCCTTGCCTTCGGACACGTCGATCACGATCAGCTGCTTGTGGAAGTCGACCTGGGTCGCGGCCAGGCCGATGCCGGGCGCGGCGTACATGGTCTCGAACATGTCGTCGATCATGGTCTGCAGCGCCGTGTCGAGGGTTTCGACCGGGGTGGCGACGGTGCGCAGGCGCGCGTCCGGAAATTCGAGGATGGTCAGCTTGCTCATGGGGTCTCCTGCGCCTACGGGATGGAGGCGGGAGTGCCTCGTTCAAGCGCTGCGATGGGGGCGCATTTTATCGCGGATGGAATTGGGATACACTCGGGCCAGTCCTCGCCAAATCAGAGGCTTAGCCGCCATGCTTAAAAGATCGCTTGCAGTATTGGCCGGAATCCTGTTCAGCGCATCCGCTTTTGCGCTCGACGCGGATGACCTGCGTCCCGACCATCCGGATTCGTACACGGTCGTCGAAGGCGACACGCTGTGGTCGATCGCCGGGCGCTTCCTCAACAACCCGTGGCAGTGGCCCGAGATCTGGCAGGCCAACGAGCAGATCAAGAACCCGCACCTGATCTATCCGGGCGACGTGATCAGCCTCGTCTATGTCGACGGCAAGCCGATGCTGACCTCGGGCCGCGTGCTCGGCCAGCGCCCGCAGAACGAGAAGCTGTCTCCGCGCGTGCGCGACATGGGCGGCAAGCGTGCGGTCGGCCCGATCCCGCTCGATGAACTCAAGCCTTTCCTCGAACACACGCGCGTGCTCAGCGAGGCCGATGCCGACACCCTGCCCTACGTGGTCGGCAACGAGGAAACGCGGTTGCGCACCACCGAGATGGGCCTGGTCTATGTGCGCGGCCTGGATGCCCGTCCGGGCACCGACGTCGACATCGTGCGCCCGACCTTCGTCTATCGCGAAGTGCAGAAGGGCGCGCCCTGGCAGGACAAGCCGCGCGAAGTCACTTCCGAGGACTGGAACCCGAGCCAGGGCTTCACGCTCGGCAGCCTGTGGACCGACCACATCGGCCGCTACTGGCGCGAGCGCAACACCGAAATCCTCGGCCATGAAGTGGTGCAGGTGGCGCGCGCCCGCGTCATCGCCGAAGGCGATCCGGCCACGCTGGAACTGCGCGACGGCGAAATCGAAGCCCGCGCCGGCGACCTGATCCTGCCGGTCGACGCCTCGCCCTACGATCCCTCGTACTCGCAGCACGCGCCGGAATCGGTACCCGACAACATGCGCGTGCTGGCGGTGTCGGACGGCTATGCGGTCACCGGCCCGGCGCGCGTGGTCGCGCTCTCGCGGGGCGCCCGCGACGGCGTCGGCAACGGCCAGGTGTTCGCGATCATGAACCAGGGCGAGCGCGTGCGCGACACCGTCAAGCATCCGAGCGGCGACATCCGCAGCGCCTTCAAGACCGAGCGCAAGTACGTCACCCTGCCCGATGAATTTGCCGGCCACGTGATGATCTTCCGCACCTTCGAGAAGATCAGCTATGGCCTCGTCATGGACGGCAAGCGCCCGATCTTCATCAACGACATCGCCCGCGAACCGCAGTCGCTCTGACCGCTATCGCGAAGCAAACCCGAAGGGCGCGGCGCGAGTCGCGCCCTTTTTTTGCTTGCAGAAAGGAAGCAGAAATGAAGCACGGACCGACGATGCAATCGACATTGCGAGCTGACCTGAGAAGTATCTGGCCCGCGCTCTTTTCGGCCCCACAACCGTTGCTTCCCCGGTTGTTGCTGGGTTGGCGACCGCTGCTCATTTTGGCAGCGTTGACGTTTGGAATGTTGGGTCCAGGTCCTGCGTCGGCTGGAGCGACACCCGAAAACGGTTTGTACTGGGCACCGGGACGGCCGGCGCAGCTTTACGCCATTGAGCATCAGGAAGACCGCGTGGTGCTGGTCGTCATGAGTTTTGACGAAGTGGGACGCGCAGAATGGTTCACCGCTTCGGGACCGTTGACGCCCGGCATGTTGATCGGAACGCCCGGTCACGATGTTGCCGATGCAGCCTATTTGAATGCCCCGCTGCATCGCTTGAGTGGAGGCCCTTCGCTCGATTCCCGTGAACAGTTGCCGGCGCCGGTGCCTTACTTCACGGCCGTGCCCATCGGAACGGTGACCGTCGAATTCTACGGTCATGGAAAAGTTCGGCTTGATCTGCGCCATAACGGCCAAGTGGTGACAAGTACGCTGACGCGATTCAATTTCGGCTACGGTGGCTTCGGCCGTGACGAATTCTTGCCTCATGTGGCGTGCTGGCCGGACCTGAGCGGCGAATGGGTGTTCGTGGATCGCTCCGAACTGGCCCTACCGGCCCGGCGATACAGGCTCTCTCCGCCGCAAGTGCGCGCCTGGAACCAGCAACTGGTCCCCACCAACAACATGCGCTGTGGGTTCGGAGACCAAACGCACGACATCGAATATCGCGACCAACGTGGCAGCGCGACGCTGCGATGCCGCCACACGCGAGAGGACTCGGGCAGTATCGGCATCGATCCAATGACTTTCGGATGCCAGTTGATCGAGGCCGGTCAGGTCGTCTACTCGTTCGAAGGGCTCTACACCCAGTTGGACCGCATCCGTGCCTGGCGCGGCACGTTGAGCGAGAATTCGGAGCGTGTTCTGAACGATCCAGAAGGTCCGCCCATCACTGGCTTTCGCGTGCGCTGATCCGCACCTTCTGCGAGATTTCCGAGCCCGGATTCCGAGCTGGACGGACGCGGGCACTCGTGTTCGTCGGCAATCTGCGGCGATGAACCACGACACCCGCATCGACCTCACCGAGCGTGACGCCTGGCTGATCGCATTGCGCACGCCCGGGCTCGGCAATCTCCGCATCGCCCAGCTGCACGAACGCTTCGGCAGCCTGCGCGCGGCGCTCGACGCCAGTCGCGGTGCATTGCGGGCGGCGGGACTGCCCGAAGCCGTCTGTGCGGAACTCGCGCGCAGCGGCCGCGACCTGATCCGTGCCGATCTCGACTGGCTCGATGGCGCCGCCGATCGCCACGTGCTGACCCAGGCCGATCCCGATTATCCGCCCTTGCTGCGCCGACTCGACGATGCGCCGCCGCTGCTGTTCGTCGAGGGCGACTTGAATGCCCTATGGCGCGCGCAGATCGCCATGGTCGGAAGCCGCAACGCCAGCCGCCAGGGCCTCGGTACC
>ERZ1645187.2670-NODE-2670-length-15511-cov-23.563276_pt1 | contig 15511 bp, 14 predicted proteins | sample MGYA00575352_ERZ1645187 | MGnify/ENA primary metagenome ERZ1645187 (study PRJEB40837, sample SAMN11349314) | freshwater sediment metagenome | isolation source: river sediment | host: Sediment | place: India: Wazaribad , New Delhi | collected 2017-02-21 ...
CCTACCGCTTCGCCGTGGTGGTGCGCGAGGGCGGGCACTGTCGCGATCCCGGCGGGTTCGTCGCGGCGCGGCTGCGCCATGCCGAGCGGCTCGGGATCGGACTCGTCCGGGCACGGGCGGTCGATTTCACCTTCTCCGGCGGGCGGCTCTCCGGCGTCGTCACCGAGGGCGGCACGATTGCGGCCGACCGAGCCGTCATCGCCGCCGGGATCCGATCGAAGCCGCTGGCCGAGCGGCTGCGGCTGAAGGTGCCGCTGGAGAGCGAGCGCGGCTATCACGTCGAGATCGACGGGCTCGCCGCCGGGCCGGCGATCCCGGTGATGATCCAGGACCGCAAGGTGGCGATCACCCGCATGGCCCGGGGCCTGCGGGTCGCCGGGCAAGTGGAACTCGCCGGGGTCGAAGCGGCGGCCGATTGGCGGCGGGCCGAGGTGCTGAAGACGCATCTCCTCGGCATCTTCCCCGGCCTCGCCCCGGCGATCCGCGACGGGGCGGCGCGGGTGTGGCTCGGGCATCGGCCGAGCACGCCGGACGGCAGGCCGGTGATCGGCCGCAGCCCACACCCCGACGTGCTGGTCGCCTACGGCCACGGCCACATCGGACTGGCCAGCGGGCCGCGGACCGGGCGCATCGTCGGCGACCTGCTGCTCGGCCGACCCCCCGAGATCCCGATCGAGGGCTTCGCCCCCGACCGCTTCCGCGCCTACCCCGCCACCCCGCCCGGAGCGTCCCCGTCATGACCACGTTCCCCACCGCCGTCGGCCCGATCGCGCGCGGCGGCAAGGCGATCTACGGCGCGCCGCTCGGCGTGCTGATGCTCGAAGCGCGGTTCCCTCGCATCTTCGGCGACATGGGCAATGCCGAGACCTGGCCGTTCCCGGTGCTCTACCGGGTGGTACGCGGGGCAAGTCCGGAGAAGGTGGTGCTGAAGGGGGCGGCGGGGCTGCTGCCCGACTTCGTCGAGGCGGCGCGCGATCTCGTCCGGCTCGGGGCGGAGGCGATCACCACCAACTGCGGCTTCCTGGCGCTGTTCCAGAAGGATCTCGCCGAGGCGGTGGGCGTGCCGGTCGCCACCTCGTCGCTGATGCAGGTGCCGTGGGTGCAGGCGATGCTGCCGCCGGGGCAGCGGGTCGGCATCGTCACGGTGTCGGCGGCGACGCTGACGCCGGCCCATCTCGCGGCGGCGGGGGTGCCGCTCGACACGCCGATCGCCGGCACCGAGGGCGGTTGCGAGTTCTTCCGCGTGCTGATCGGCGGCGAGACGGACGACATGGACGTCGGCCTCGCCGAGCGCGACATCCTCGACGCCGGCCGCGATCTGGTGGCGCGGCATCCGGAGGTCGGTGCGGTGGTGCTGGAATGCACCAACATGCCGCCCTACGCCGCGGCGCTCGCCCGCGACATCGGCCGGCCGGTCTACGACATCTATTCGCTGGTCACGTGGTTCCACGCGGGTCTGCGACCGCGCCGGTTCCGCTAGGCGCTTCGAGGAGCAGAGGATGGCGGACGAGACCGACAGCGTCGTCGATCGTGTCTACGAGGCTCTCAAGGAGATGGCGGTCGCCTATGCCTTCCGGCCGGGCGAGCGGATCAACGAGGGGCGGATCGCGACCCGCCTGGGGGTGAGCCGGACGCCGCTGCGCGAGGCGCTGAACCGGCTCAAGACCGAGGGCTTCCTGCGGTTCGAGCCGGGGCGGGGCTTCTTCTGCCGCGAACTCGACCCGCAGGAGGTCTTCCAGCTCTACGAGTTGCGCAAGGCGATCGAGACGGCGGCGGTGCGGCTGGCGGTGGCGCGGGCCGACGATCGGGAGATCGCCGCCATCGTCGCCTTCCTCGATGCCACCGGGCCGGAGAGCGGCGGGCGGACGACGGCCGAACTCACCGACCTCGACGAGACCTTTCACCGGCGGCTGATGGCGCTCGCCCGCAACGACGAGATGGCGCGCGTCCTCGCCAATGTCGATGCCCGCATCCGCTTCGTGCGCTGGATCGACATGGGGGAGAGCGGCCGGCCGACGACGCAAGGGGAGCACCGCGCCGTGATCGAAGCGGTGGCGGCGCGCGATGCCGAGGCGGCGGTGGCGGTGCTCGAGCGCCACATCGATCGCCGTCTCGATCGCATCACCGCGGCGATCCGCGAAGGCCTCGCCCGCATCTACCTGAAGCCGTCGCTCGACGGCGACCGCTGAGGATGCCGCCGGCCGCGGAGCCGGCGCCACAGGACTTTCCCGTCTCACCATCGTCACCGCCGAGGCCGACCCTCCGCGGCTCGCGCGCTTCGCCGCGGCGCCGGCCCTTCTCGGCGAGAAGACCGCCGGATGATCGCGGCGGTCGACGGGCGTCGTGCCGTATCACCTCGCGTGGGCGACGATGACGGCGAGCGCCTCGGCGATGTCGCCGCGGTTCTGCGGGCGCATCAGCGAGCCGCCGAAGCGCGGGTTGATCTCGAAGACGACGATGCGGCCGTCGGCGGTGCGCTTGTAATTGACGTTGCAGGGGCCGCTGAAACCGGTCGGCGCGAGGAAACGTGCCAGCGTGGCGAGGTCCGCAGCGCCGATTTCGGCCGGCACCATGGTTCCGGCGCGCTTCGAGGTGCGGACGGAGACGCCGCCGCTCAGGTCGTAGCGGTAGGTGCGGTGCCAGAGGATCCGTCCGGTGTCGCAGACGAGATGGGTGACGAACTCGCTGCTGCCGCCGATCCAGGTCTGCAGCACGACGTCGTGGCCGCGCCAGGGGCGGCGGGCGAGATGCTTCGCCAGGCTCTCCGGCGTGTCGATGCGGGCGACGCCCTCGCCGTTGCGCAGGTCGAGGCGCTTCAGCACGCAGGGGTAGGGGATCGGCCCCGCCAGCGGGATGTCGCCGGCGGCGACGTCGTCGAGCCCGTGCGCCGCGATGAAGGCGGCGAAGCGGCGCTTGTCGGCATAGACGTCGACCGTGTCCGGCGTCGGTGCGAGGCGTCGACCCTGCGGCGGACAGCGGCGGATGTCGACTTCGGTGAGCGGGATGACCACGGTGGCGTCGGTCGCCGTGGCGAGGAAGGCGGCGCCGAATCTCGGAGGCACGACGGTGACGCGGGCGACGGACGGAATGGTCGGCCACACCGGCGATCGCGGTGACAGGGCATTGCGCCAATGATGGCCGAGGAGGGCGCCGTAGAGGACGACGTGCACCCCGTCGGCCGACGTGGCGAGGCGGCGATCGCGTCGCGTCAGGCCCAACCAGCCTTCGATCAGTGTGTGCGACAGCTTCGGCACCGGGCTCGAGTCTCCTGCGGCGGCCGGTTCGTCGACGAGCGGGCTCGGGATCCCGGCTCGTCCGGATCTCGGTCGTCCGATCGAGGTCCGGACCGGTCGATCTCGCGGGGATATCTCGCCGTTGCCGGGCCGCGCCCGGACGATACTACGGCGCGCCGCCCGGTGCGACGGTCCATCCGATCGGCGGTGTCGCATCGGGGCGGCGGTGGTCGCGGCGGCGGCGGTGTCCTATAGAGGGAGCGACCACGACGATGGAGACGTCACGACCGTGACCATGACAGGGCGGCCCCCGTCCACGCGTTCGGCGCGGCGATGCCACCTCTTGTGGGGGGCGGACCTGTGGCGCGTGCCGGTCGGGGGGGCGCGATGAGGATCGTCCAGGTCTGTCCCTATGCGATGGAGCGGCGCGGCGGGGTGCAGAACCACGTCCGCGACATCTCCCGTTGGCTCCGCGGCGCCGGACACGAGGTGACGATCGTGGCGCCGGGGCCGGGGGTGGCGGAGGGCGAGCCGGCGGTCGTCCCGCTCGGTCGCCATCTCAGCATCGGCCTGTCGGGGACGCGGTTCGAGGTGACCTGGGTCGGCGGCGGGGAACTGTCCGAGGCGATGGCGCGGCTCGACGCCGCCTCGATCGACATCGTCCACGTCCACACGCCCTTCGTTCCGGCCTTGCCCTATCGGGTGTGGCGCGCCTTCCGCCGGCCGACGGTCGCTACCTTCCACGCCACCCTGCCGCCGCAGGACCGGTTGCTGCGGGCGGTGCTCGGGCCGGTGGCGCGGATGATGCGCGACCGCGCCGCGGCGACGATCGCGGTATCGGCCAGCGCGGCGGACCTTCTGAAGCCGGAGCGGCGCGATCGACCGATCGACCTGTTGCCGCCGGCGATCGACCTCGCGGCGTGGCGGGCCGCCGGGCAGGAGGCGGCGAGTATGGCGACGGCGACGGCGGCCGATCGGCCGCGGCGGGTGCTGTTCCTCGGCCGGTTCGAGGCGCGCAAGGGGCTCGACGTGCTGGTCGCGGCGTGGCCGGAGATCGTCCGGCGCGGCGGATCGTCGCCGCCGGAGTTGATCATCGCCGGCGGTGGCGAACTGGCGCCGCTCGCCGAAGGGTTGGCGAGGCGCGGGCCGGGGCGGGTGCGGATCGTCGACACGCCGGACGATGCCACGGCGCGGCGGCTGGTCGCCGAGGCCGATCTCTTCGTCTCGCCGGCGCCGTGGGGCGAGAGTTTCGGGCTGGTGCTGATCGAGGCGATGGCGGCGGGAACGCCGGTGGTGGCGGCGGCCAACCCCGGCTATGCCGGGGTGCTGACCGGGTTCGGGGAGGCGACGCTGGTGCCGCCCGGCGATGCGGCGGCGCTGGCGCGGACGGTCGGCGATCTGCTCGCCGATCCGGCGCGGCTCAGGGCGCTGGCGGCGTGGGGGCGTGATCACGTGACGCAGTTCGACGTCGCCGCGGTCGGGCCGCGTCTCCTCGACGTCTATCGGCGGGTGACGGTGCGGGGCGGGGTGGCGCGGCGCTGATCGGGGACCGCGCCGGCCCGATCAGCCTTCGGCGCGACCGAAGACCAGCGACACGTTGAGGCCGCCGAAGGCGAAGGAATTGGACAGGGCGACGTCGATCGCCGCCGGACGCGCCACCTCCGGGGTCGGATCGAGACCGACCTCCGGGTCCGGACCGAGATAGTTCATCGTCGGCGGCACCAGGCCGTGCTCGAGCGCGGCGATGGTGGCGATCGCCTCGATCGCGCCGGAGGCGCCCATGGCGTGGCCGACCATCGACTTGGTCGAGGAGACCGGGACCTGCTCGGCCCGGCCGGCGAAGACGGCGCGGATCGCCGCGGCCTCGGCCCGGTCGTTGGCGACGGTGCCGGTGCCGTGGGCGTTGACGTAGCCGACGGCGTCGGCGGGGAGGCCGGCATCGGCGAGGGCGTGGCGGATGGCGAGTTCCATGCCGGCCGGATCGGGGGCGACGAGATCGCCGGCGTCGCTGCTCATGCCGCTGCCGAGGAAGCGGGCGACGGGCCGGGCACCACGGGCGGCGGCGCGGCCGGCGCGCTCCAGCACCAGCATCGCCGAGCCTTCGCCGACGATCAGGCCCTTGCGGCCGGCGGAGAAGGGCCGGCAGGTGTCGCCGGCGACGACCCGCAGCGCATCCCAGGCGCGCAGGTAGCCTTCCGAGAAGCAGGAATCGGTGCCGCCGACCAGCGCGACGTCGACGAGGCCGGCGCGGATCAGCGAGGCGCCGACCAGCATGGCGTGGGCCGCCGAGGCGCAGGCGCTGGTGATGCCGAAGACCGGACCGCGGGCGCCGATCTCGCGGGCGATGCGGCTCGCCGGGGCACTGCCCATGGTCTGGGGGATGGTGAGCGGCGGGATGCGGGCGCCGGTCTTGAAGATGCGGCGGAAGCCCTCGTCGAGGATGTCGATGCCACTGTTGGCGGTGCCGACGATGACGGCGATGCGGGTCGGATCGACGGCATCGCCGGCGAGGCCGCTCTCGGCCCAGGCCTGCCGGGCCGCCACGGTGGCATACTGGGCGAAGCGATCGAGCATGGAGAGATTGCGGTCGTCGAAATGGGCCGACGGATCGAAGTCGCGGATCGGGGCAGCGCGGGTGAAGCGCACCGAGAAGGGGAGGTCGTCGAGCGCGACGATCGCCGAGCGGCCGGCGAACTGGGCGGCGGCGAAGGCCTCCACCGACTGACCGAGGCTCGACACGATGCCGCGCCCGGTGACCTCCAGTCCCGGACCGGTCATCACGCGCCGCGCTTTTCTGCAGGGATGAAGGAGATCAGCGTGTCGACCAGATCGCCGACGGTCTCGAACTTGGCGTCCGGTGTCAGGTCGACCTCGATGTCGAACTCCTCTTCGATGGCGAAGACGACGTTGACGACGTCGATCGAGTCGATCGCCACCTCCTCACGGCGGGTGGCGCGGGTCAGGACGACGCTCTTGTCCTGAATTTCCTTCTGTATGAACGCGATGATCCGGAGCTCGACATCGGACGGTCGTCCGTCGGTTTCGATCACGGTCGTGCGTGCCACCATGTCCGACATGTTTCCACACCCTCGGGCGTCGACACCCTTCTCGCGTTCCCGACATCGTTCGCCGGGTGACGATCGCGTCGTGCCGCGTACCACGAACCAGCCCCCCAAGTGAAGGGAACTCGGTGAAATTCCTCATGTACTTCCGTTCGACCCGGTGTCGCGCCGACCCGATCCGGGGAAGCGGGGACGGGCGGAACCGGCGTCGAATCGTCTCGGGCGGTCGCCGTAGGACTGCGAGGGTGACCGGCGGCCGGGGCCGCGATATATACGGATGACCTGCCGTGAAAAGGTGTGCCTCGTCTCGACGGTCGGATGCGTGATCGACGAGGGGCGGACCGAGCCCGCGACAGGCGAGTGCGTCCACAGAGGCGCCGTTCCGGTCAGCCGTTCCAGGTGATCATGTCCTCGACCACTCCCTTCGAAGCGTTCGTGAAGCGCCGGGCGCGGCTCGCCGGGCAGTTCTTCCTCGAAGGTCTCGGCAGCGCCAACCCGTGGTTCGTCCAGGTCGACGGTCTGCAGGAGGTGGTGGAGGCGCGCGGCGAGCGCTTCGTCAGCTTCGGCAACTACGACTATCTCGGCCTGTCGCGCCATCCGGCGGTGCGCGAGGCGGCGATCGCGGCGGTGCGCGAGCACGGCACCGGCGTCAACGGGTCGCGCCTCGTCGGGGGCGAACGCAACTTCCATCGCGACTTCGAGGCCGATCTCGCCGCCTTCGTCGGCACCGAGGCGGCGGTCACGCTGGTCAGCGGCTATCTGACCAACCTGACCCTGATCCCGCATCTGCTCGGCGGCGACGACCTGCTGATCGTCGACGAACTCGCCCACAACAGCATCATGATGGGCGGGCGATCGACCCGGGCGACGGTCAAGAGCTTCCGCCACAACGACCTCGACCATCTCGATCACCTGTTGAGGGAGGTGCGGGCCAGGCATCGCACCTGTCTGATCGCGGTGGAGAGCCTCTACAGCATGGACGGCGATCACGTCGACCTGCCGCGGCTGCTCGAGGTGCGCGACCGCCACGGTTGTTGGCTGATGGTCGACGAGGCGCATTCCTTCGGCGTCATGGGGGCGACCGGGCGCGGTCTCTGCGAGCACTACGGCGAGGATCCGAAGCGGATCGACCTGATCATCGGCACGCTGTCGAAGGCGCTCGCCTCCTCCGGCGGCTTCGTCTGTTCGCACGGACTGGCGGTCGAATGGCTGCGGTTCACCCTTCCGGGCTTCGTCTACAGCGTCGGGCTGTCGCCGGCGGTCACCGCCGGGGCGCACGCCGCGCTGAACGCTCTGAAATCCGAGCCGGAGCGGGTGGCGCGGCTGCGGGCCAATTCGCAGGCGTTCCTCGCCAAGGCACGGGCCGCCGGGCTCGACACCGGGGCGGCGACCGGCTGCGCCATCGTACCGGTGCTCTTCCCCGACTTCGCCACGACGCTCGACAAGGCGGCTGCACTGCTCCGGAACGGCATCTACGCCCCGCCGGTGGTCCAGGTCGGGGTGCCGCAGGACGCGCCGCGCATCCGCTTCTTCCTGTCGGCCGATCACGACGAAGCCGATATCGACCGCGCCATCCGCATCCTGGCATCGTGAGGGCGTCGTCGCGGCGGGGCGGGGGACGCCGGCCGGCGGGTCGGCCGACCTTGCACGGCCGCGGCGCGAAGGCGTAGAAACGGCTCGCGAAACGACGGTGGGACCGAACCGGTGGACACGCGATCAGCCTCCGAGCGGGGTGCTCCGGCCCTTGTGCTGACCGCCGACTTCGGTACCGGCGGGGTCAAGGTCGGGATCGTCGATCGGTCGTCGTCGCTCGTCGCCGTCACCGTCGAGCCCTATCCGTTGGCGCGGCCGGAGCCGATGCGCGCCGAACAGCGGCCGGGCGACTGGTGGTCGGCGCTAGTGCGCGCCGTCGGCGAGCTGCGGGCGCAGGTGCCCGATCTCGCCGACCGTCTCGGTGCCATCGCCTTCTCCGCCCAGATGTGCGGCGTCGTCTGCGCCGACGGCGCCGGCCGGCCGCTCCGACCGGCGATCATCTGGCTCGACAAACGCGCCGCCGACATCACCCGATCGATGATCGGCGGCTTCCCCACCGTGTTCGGCTACAACGTCGCCAAGGCGATCTCCTGGCTGCGCCTCGCCAACGGCGGGCCGCCGCAGAACGGCATGGATCCGCCGAGCAAGATGGTGTGGGTGCGCGAGCACGAGCCGGAGATCTGGGCGGCGACGGCGCGGATCCTCGACGTGCGCGACTGGCTGGTCCACCGCGCCACCGGGCGCTTCGTCACCACGGCCGACACCGCCAACCTCACCTGGCTGATGGACACGCGACCGGGGCGGGAGGGGTGGTCGGAGCGGCTGTGCCGGATGGTCGGCATCCCGCGCGACCGGCTGCCGGAAATCGTCGACGGGTCCGATGTCGCCGGCGGACTGACGGCGCAGGCGGCGGCCGAGCTCGGTCTGCCGCAGGGCGTGCCGGTGGTCGCCGGCTGCGGCGACGTGACGGCGACGGCGCTCGGCTCCGGTGCGGTCGAATACGGCGAGTTGCACGTCTGTGCCGGCACCAGTTCCTGGGTCGGCGGCTTCTTTCCCGACCGGCGGCTGAGCCCGCGCCATTCCTACGCCACGGTGGCGAGCCCGATCGGATACCGGCCGCTGCTGATCGCCACGCAGGAGACCTGCGGCGGCGCCTTCCACTGGCTGAGCGAGGTGCTGGGCGGGGTCGGCGGGCATCTCGAGGACGACATCGGCGGCTTCCTGACGAGTGCGGCGCGGCGCGACCTCGACGATCCGCTGTTCCTGCCGTGGCTCGCCGGCGAGCGCTGCCCGATCGACGATCACCGGCTGCGCGGGACCTTCCTCGGCCTGCGCTTCGGCCACAGCCGCGAGACGCTGATCCGGGCGGTGATCGACGGGACGGTGCTCAATCTCGCCTGGGCGCTGGAGGTGGTCGGGCGCGAACGCGGCGTCCGCTCGGAGCCGCCGTTGCCGCTGGTCGGCGGGGTCGGTCAGAGCCCGGCCTTCGCCCAGGCGCTGGCCGATGCCACCGGACGCACCGTGGTGGTGTCGGCACCGCGCTTCGCCGGGTTGATCGGGGTCGCCGCCTTCGCCGCGCCGGCGCTCGGTTGGGCGCCCGATCCGCTCGCGGCGATCCGGACGGCGGTGCGGTCGGATGTCCGGGAATACCGGCCGGATCCGCGCGAGACGCGGTTCTTCGATCTGCGGCGGGCCGAATTCGCCTCGGCGCGGCGCTGGGTGGTGCCGTGGTCGCGGCGGCGATATGCCGGGATCAGCGGATTTCGCGGGGGTGGACGATGATCGACGGCCTGTTCAAGACCCACATCGATCCCTTGTGGGAGCGGCTCGCCCGGCCGCTCGCCGCCGCCGGCCTGACCCCCAATCAGGTGACGCTGATCGGCCTCGCCCTGGTGGCGGTCAACGTCGCCGCCTTCGCGGTGCACCGCTCGGTGCTCGTCCTCGGTCTCGGCCTCGTCGTCGCCTTCGCCTTCGACGCGCTCGACGGGGCGGTGGCGCGGATCCGCGGGCTCTCGACCCGGCGCGGCGGCTATCTCGACGCGGTGGTCGACCGCTACCAGGAGCTGGCGATGATGCTGGCGCTCGGTTGGGTGAGTGGGGCCTGGGTGGCGGCGATCCTCGGGCTCGCCGGGGCCTATCTGACCAGCTACGCCAAGGCGCGCACCGCCATCGAGATCCCGGTCGACAACGACCGTTGGCCCGACCTCTTCGAGCGGCAGGAGCGGATCATCTTCCTCTGCGGCCTGATGATCGCCGCCGGCGCGGTGTTCCGGCCGATGGGATACGAGGAGCCGGTGCTGGTCGGGGGGCTGTGGATCTACGCCGGCCTCACCCATGTCACGGCGCTGCAACGGGCGCGGCGGGCGTGGGGGATGCTGCGCCGGGTCGACGAGAGCGATCCGCTGCCGCCGCGCCGGCCGCGGCCCGAGGGCGACGGCAGCGTCTGAACGGGACGGGGTCCCGGCGTCAGGCGATCGGGTCGAGCGCCGCCGCCTCGTTCGCCGTGGCGTCGGGGACCGCGACCGCGCGGCGGCCGGAGCGGGCGTCGAGGAAGCGCGAGACGTCGACGAAGAAGGCCGCGAGATAGGCGAGGAAGACCAGGATCAGGATGGTCTCGAGCTCGACATAGGCGGTGATGATCCAAGGCGTGGCGGCGCCGAGGTCCATCGACTTCACCTTGAAGACGACGCCGTAGAGAACGGCCGCGCACAGCACCGCATAGCCGGTGCGGGCGCGCCAGCGGGCGGGGAAGAAGGCGGTCTCGACGGCGGCCCGCGCCGGGGCGACCAGCGAGTGGTAGATCGCGGCGAGCAGGATCGTCGTCGCCTGACCGGCGAAGAAGACGTAGCTGCCGAGCATGTGCAGGCGGTTGGTGGCGGGGTCGCCGCCGAGCCGGTAGTGCGACAGCATCACCATGCCGACGCAGGTCGCGGTCATGGTGACCCACATCACCGGCCACAGGGCGCGGGCGATCCGGTCGCGGGTCGGCGGAAGGGCCGGGCGACGGGGATGCTCGGCGATGAACATCCACAGGATCACGTGCACCGAGGTCCACAGGATCACCGCGGCGATGGTCACCCAGAAGGCGAAGGGCTCGCCGACCAGCGGATCCGAGATGGCGCGGCTGATGGTCAGATAGCTGCGCGGATCGGCGTTCGGGTGGAGCCCGGCATAGGTGATGCGGGCCCACAGGATGGCCGGCACGACGATCGCCGGCACCGCGACGATGCCGACGACGGGCAGGTGGGCGATCCACGCGCGCAGGGAGTGCTCACGCATCGGGGTAGGTCGAACCTCGGCCATGTTTCGCGGTCTTCGATCCGGGCGCCGGTCGGGGCGCAGGGACCGGGGACCGGTGCCTCTTCGATTAGAACAGGGCGCCGGACCTGTCCAGCATGGCGGGCGGGGGTGCGACGGGGGGAAGCGGCGGTCGTGGTCGGGTGTGGCCGCCGCCCGGCGCCGGGACCCGCGGTGCGGGCCGTTGCCGCCGCGCCGTCACGCCCGCCAGCGGCGCAGCGCCGCCAGCGCGACGGCGAAGAGGACGCCGGCGAGGGCGACGGCGATCGGGGTCCAGGCCGCGGCCACCGGCGTCAGCAGGCGCAGTTCGCCGGCGGCGATGAGGACCCGGATCGCCACGTGGATGGAATAGCCGGCGAAGACGCAGCCGATCAGCACCGGCAGGCTCGGCCGGCGTGCCCCGGCGAGGAGCGAGACGGCCGCCGCCAACAGGGCCATCGCCAGCGGCATCAGGGTGTTGGCGCGGCGGACCTCGAGCCAGACGTGGTGATCGGCGCCGACCAGCATGTCGGTGCCCGAAGCGACGATGGTGCGCAGGTCGGCATCGGGGACGTATTTGGCCGGAACCCCCATGTAGGTGACGGCGAGCGGGTGGAGCGGGATGGTCAGGACCTCCTCCCCCGGCCATTTCGTGACCCGCATCGCCGAGGGCGAAGCGGGATCGCGCCCCCAATGGATCGCGTCGCGCAGACGCCAGACGTCACGCTCGGCGGTGGGCTCGGCCTGGGCGGCGCGGATCACCTCGCCGACCCGGCCGAGGTCGTCGAGATGGTAGATGTCGACATCGACCAGCTCGGCCGGCGGGCCGAAGCGGATGTCGGCGTGGACGAGACGCTCGCCCGACATGAACCACACCGGTTTCGTCGGTCGATCGCGGACGTAGCGCTCGCCGTAGGCCCCGAGTTTGGCGGCCGACTGGATCAGCACCGCCTCGGGCCGCCAACGGGTCTCCAGCATGTACTGGAGCGGCACCAGGACGAGGCCGGCGGCGGCGGCGGGAACGAGGACGCGCAGCGGATGGCGGCCGGAGATCCAGTGGATCGCCCGGCGGCGGGTCAGGATCGACCACAGTTCGAAGGCGAGGACGCCGACGAAGACGGCGATCGGCAGCAGCCGCGTCACCATGTCGACGATGCGCAGGCCGAGATACCAGGCGAGGAGGGCGACGCGGTCGACGAGGCCGGGTCCGGCGGCGGAGGTCACCTGATCGAAGTAGCGGGCGAGGTCGATCGAGATGGCGACGAGCAGCAGGACGATCTGCACGGTCACGACGAACAGCAGATGGCCGCGGAAGTCCTGGCGGGCGATGATGCCGGGCAGGGCGAAGGGGTGGAAGCCGCCGTGGCGGGCGGGGCGGCGGGGCGCGGCGAGGGTGGGAGCGGCGGTCACGTGCGGCCTCCGCGCGGCGCCACGACGCCGGGATAGCGCCACACCAGGGCGAGCGAGAGGACGAGGAGCAGCGCCGTCACGGCGATGGCGCCCTGGATCAGGCCGGCGGTGGCGGTCGCGGCGCCGAAGCTGCGCACCATGCGGACGAGGGCGAGGTCGATCACCACCATCGCCGCGCCGGCGATCGGCAGGGTGAAGAAACGGAGACGGCCGTCGGCGAAGGAGACGGCGATCGCCGCCATCAGCACCGCGGCGATCGACAGCCAGGCGCGGGTGAGGATCTCGGCGGCGCGCAGGCCCTGAGCCTTGGCGGCGGCGGCGGTGACGGCCGAGCGGATCAGATCGATGAGATCGCGGTATTCCGGCAGGTCGGCGAGCTTCTGTTCGCGCAGCGCCTTGTCGAGGTCGATTTCGCGGTCGACGGTGCCGAGGCGGAAGCCGGAGCCGGTGGTCTGCGGATCGGCGCCGCGGTCGCCCTTGGCGGCGAAGATGGTCAGGTCGGAGACGGTGACGTCGCGCAGGCTCAGGTGATAGCGGCGTTCGGCCTCGATCTCGGTCAGCGCGTAGTCGGTGGCGGCGACGATCCGCTGGACCCCCTCGACGCGCGGCAGGAAGACCAGCAGGTGCCGGCCGCTGCCGCCGGTGGTCGCGGGCGAGACGAAGGTGTAGTCGTTGAGACTCTCGACCTTGTCGCGGGCGAGGCCGTTGCGCACCGCTTCGAGGACCATCTTGCGGCCGGCGTCGAGGAAGAGGCGGTCGCGCGCCGTGCGGGCGAGCGGGTCGATCCAGCCGGCGATGACGACGACGCCGACGAGCGCCAGGGCACCGAAGCCGACGAGGCTCTTCATCAGGCCCCAGGGGCCGACCCCGGCGCCGGCCAGCACCACCGTCTCGCCGCCGTCGCGGGCGTCGAGGAGGGCGCGGTAGATGCCGATGAGCAGGGCGAGCGGCATCGCGGTGATGACGATCTCCGGTGCGGTCAGCGCCAGCACCAGGGGCAGATCGGTGAGCGGCGCATCGCGCTTGATCAGCATCTCGACCAGAGTGGTCAGCCGCTCCGCCAGAAAGACGACGAGCACGAGGCCGAGGGTCGCGCCCAGGGCTCCGAGACAGCGTCGGATCAGGTGGAGACCATAGGTCCGCGCCATGCGCGCGCAGCCTCTCGAGGCGAGGGAACACGAGACGTCGATCGGATCCGGCCGGACTCGTCGGCGGAAGCGGAATCATATCTGATGGTGGCCATGGTCAAAAGTCTCGACGCCGATCGGCTCCCGAACCTGCGCTTCGTCTGGTCTCACCCGGCGCATGCGGTGTCGTTGTCCGGCGGGCTCGGTCTGGCGCCGGGGTGGCCGGGGACGGTCGGGGCGGCCGGGGCGGTGGTGCCGGCATGGGTAATGCTCGGGCTCGGCTGGCCGTGGCTGGCGGTGATCTTCGCCGCGACCTTCGGGCTCGGCGTGTGGGCGGCGGACGTCACCGGGCGGGCGCTCGGGGTCGAGGATCCGGGCTGCATCGTCTTCGACGAGACCTGGGCGATGGCGCTGGTCTTCCTGGCGATCCCGCTCGGTCCGTGGTGGTGGCTCGCCGGCTTCGCCGCCTTCCGTTTCTTCGACATCGTCAAGCCGCAGCCGATTCGGGCGGTGCAGGACAACCTCGCCGGTGGGCTCGGGGTGATGGCCGACGACCTCGCCGCGGCGATCGCGGCGATCGCGGTCGTCGATGCGGCCGCCTGGGCACTCGGGCGGATCTGAGACCGGATGCGGCGGACCGCCTCGCGATGCCTGATCCGCCCCCTCGAAAATGCCTTCGTAGGACGTCGCTCAGGCGAAGGACGCCACCATGGCGAGGGCCGGGGCGGTGACGATCCAGGCGTCGACGATGTCGAGGACGCCGCCCTGGACGGGGTGGATCGGCGGATAGTCCTTCACCCCGGCGCGGCGTTTGATCCACGAGGCGGTGAGATCGCCGGTGACGGTGGTCACCGCGGCGGTGGCGGCGACCACCAGGATGCGGCCGAGCGACCAGCCCATGACGGCGAGGCCGAGGACGAGCGTGGCGCCGGCGACCGCGACGGCGCCCGCCACCAACCCCTCCACCGTCTTGCGCGGGCTGAGGCGCGGAAAGGCCTTGTGGCGGCCGAACAGGCGGCCACCGAGGACGGCGGCGCTGTCCATGGTCTCGACCAGTAGGAAGGCGAGGAGGAGGATCGCCGTCCCGCCCGGCCGGGCTGCCACGGCGGCGAAAGCGACGAGGGCGGCGAAGGGGAAGGCGACGAGGACGACGGCGTCGGCGGGCCGCGGTGGCGGCGCGCGGCGGACGGCGATGGCGATCGCCGCGGCGACGAGGACCAGAGCGGCGGCGGTGCCGACGGAGCCGGCGACAGCGGCGAGCCCGGTGGCGATCGCCGCCGCGGCGCCGAGGGCGAGCGGCGCGATCGGGCGCTCGGCGGCGGGCGGGAAGACCACGGTCGCCGCCTCGAAGCCGCAGCGGCCGGCGAGCAGGGCGATGCCGAGGCCGGTGACGAGGCCGCCGGGCAGGATGACGCCGAGGGCGACGGCGACGATGACCACCTCGGAGATCAACACCGGCCACAGGCCGCGGGCCCTGTCGGCGGTCGCCGGCACCAGCGACAGGGTGGTCACCAGGACGAGGGCGACCGCGACGAAGACCAGAACGAGGAGGGCGAGGGTGGTCGTCTCGGTCATGGCCGGCGCCGCTCGATCGATCGGACGATGCGGCGCTGGTGCCAGCGCAGCAGCGGGCCGACCAGCGAATGGAGGCGGGCGAGGAGCGCCAGCGACAGCCCCGGCGTCACCAGGAAGCGGCCGGCGCGGGCGGCGTCGATCATCCTTCCGGCCACGCCGTCCGCACTCCACAGGCCGCCGCCGGCGGTGATCGCCGCGGTCGCCGCCGGTTTGGTGCGGTTCTCCGCCGCCAGTTGCGGGGTGTCGGTGTCGGGCGGGTAGGCGAGGGTGACCGAGATGCCGTCGCCGGCGAGTT
>ERZ1645187.2671-NODE-2671-length-15507-cov-5.092351_pt1 | contig 15507 bp, 15 predicted proteins | sample MGYA00575352_ERZ1645187 | MGnify/ENA primary metagenome ERZ1645187 (study PRJEB40837, sample SAMN11349314) | freshwater sediment metagenome | isolation source: river sediment | host: Sediment | place: India: Wazaribad , New Delhi | collected 2017-02-21 ...
AACATGGGAAATGCCACGCCAATACCCAGTGAAATAAGAATAAACGTTGCTTTTGTGCCAAAATTAACAGTTTGAATGAGATTCTGAATATATAATTCGTTATCGGTGATGTTTGACAGCGACATAAATCCCAGCATCATTTTATAAATGAAAAATCCCGGGATCATGGGAATCACAGACGGAATATAGAAAACCAGCGGCGGACTGTTTTTGAAATGCGCCATCTGGATACTGATAATTCCGATAACAATAGCGGCCAGAAAGGATGCAAGCACAATTCCCACCTCAAAATGCATGGTGCCGAATTTAATCAGACCGCCTGCTGCTCCCAGAATAACAATGGGCAAAATGGTTCGTTGCGGAACATTGAAGAGAATTCCGAAACCGGCTGCGGCAACTCCGGCAGCCAGACTTTTTATGATGATTTCAAGTATTTCCATTGTCAGAAATTAAAAATTACCCTCGCTGTGAAAACCCCCATTGCAATGGCAAAAGCGATGATTAAAGTGTTGAACAACCTCACAAGACCGTTTTGCGTATTGCCGTCCATCATATCGGTCACTGCATTGATCATGGGCACTCCCGGTACCAGAAATAATACGGAAGTGGAGAACGCTGCATCGGGGTGACTGCCAATCGCAAAAAATTCAGCTGTTCCGGCAATCAGCGATGCCACCAATGAAGCAAAATAGATACTGATATAAGGATTGAATTTCTTTTTTACCGCAGTCTGCCGGGCATATAAACCGGCAAACGTGGCCACAAATGCCACCGCCATGTCGGGCAATCCGACACAGAATATCCGGCAGAAAGCCGCACCCGCGAGTCCTACCATTGTTAAAACAATCCAGCGCGGATAATGAGGAAGTTTTTTCAGGCGCCGCAGTTCGTTTTCAATCTGCTCAACTGTCCAGTTTTCTTCAAGTACCCGCCAACTCATGCGGCTGACACCACTTACCAGCTTGAAATTCACACCGTGGGGCGAAGTTCGTTTCAACCTGCTCACCAAATGTTCCTTTTCTTCGTCAATCAAGGTAACCATCAGTGCCCTTTGTGTAATCAGCAATTCAATTTTAAAGCCAAGGCCATTTGCCAGTCTTTCCAGTGTTAGCCGGGTACGATGTGTGCTGGCTCCTGAACTCATCAGGGCAGCTCCCACGTCGAGTAAAACATTGCCTACCCGGGGCGCACTATTTGTATTTTCGCTTGTTTCCAAAATCAGTTTTAATTTTTTGCAAAGGTAACGCAAACCGGTCAGGCAACCTTTGTTTCGGTAAATTTTCGGCCTGTTGTTAAATTTCTTTTATAATTCCTGAAACAGATCAGGCGGAAAAACAGGGCATGCACCATTTTGAGAACACACAAAAGCCGCAGCTTTATCAGCTTTTTGATGGGCAGTTTTTAAATTATCCCCCTGCAAAATTCCGGCAGTGAAAACAGCAATAAACGAATCGCCGGCACCCACTGTATCAGCCACTTTTACCTGAGGCGCATTCAGAAACGACTTTTCATCAGCCGATAAAATCAGGCTGCCATTTGCGCCCAGTGTATAAACGACGTATTTCAGTTTGTAACGGACAACAAGCTGATTCAACTGCTCTTCTTCAGTTCCGGCAATACCCAACATTTCAGAAACAACTTTCAGCTCTTCGTCATTCAGTTTGAAAATGTCAGCTTGTTTCAGCGACAACTCAATAACTTCGGGAGTATAATAATGCTGCCGGAGGTTGATGTCAAAAATTTTCAGGCAACCGGGTTTTAAACTGCTCAGTACAGTCTGAATTGTTTTTGCCGAAACCTGGTTTCGCTGCCCCAGTGTGCCGAAACAGACTGCTTCAAACTGACCCGTGATTTTTTGAATTCCATCGTTGAACCGGATGTTATCCCAGGCTGTGTTTTCGTGAATTGTATAACGTGGCTGATTATTTTCACCACGCTGAACGGTTACAGTTCCGGTAGGAAAATCGTTTTGCTGAATGTAGTTTATGTTCAGATTTAAACGATTGAGTGTCGATAGAAGTTCCCTGCCCAACTCATCATTCCCTACAGCGCTGACTAAAATTGCGTTGCAACCGGACTGTGAAGCGTGAAAGGCAAAGTTGGCCGGGGCACCACCCGGTTTTTTCCCTTCCTGAAAAATATCCCAGAGCAATTCGCCGATTCCGGCAACCAAAGGTTTCTCCATATTTTTTCTTTTAAAGATGCAAAAATTCTTCAATAATGGGGGTAAAGAAATCAGGATACAGTTCTTGCCGGATTGAATTCTGTCATAGATTGCCATTTAAAAAACCCGTAATTTCGTAATCTCATTTCAAAACCTGAAAAAAGATGAAATCACATTTTGCCATTATTCTGCTTTTTCTGTTGGCCGTTCCATCAGTCGTTTTTTCACAGTATTACAATTCCGGAAAGAAATACACTTTTGCTTTGGGAACCGATGATTTTTTGCTGGATGGAAAACCTTTTCAGATGCGTGCCGGTGAAATCCATCCCGACCGCATTCCGCCCGAACACTGGAGAAACCGCATCCAGTTGGCCAAAGCCATGGGACTGAATACCATTGCCTGCTATGTTTTCTGGAGCAACCACGAGACCGAAGAAGGAAAATATGATTTTACCACCTGGAACCGCAACCTGGCTGAGTTTTTAACCATCGTAAAAGAGGAGGGAATGTTTGTTTTTCTGCGTCCCGGCCCATATTGCTGTGCCGAATACGATTTTGGGGCCATGCCACCCTACCTGCTGAAATATCCCGATATTAAAATCAGGTGCATGGACCCGCGATATACAGCGGCTGCCGAAAAGTATATTGCCGAACTTGCCAAAATGGTAAAACCATTTCTTGTAACAAAAGGTGGCCCGATTATTTTGCTTCAGGTTGAAAATGAATACGGCAGTTTTGGCAACGACAGAAATTATCTGAAATGGCTGGACGAATTATGGCGGAAAAACGGGATTGATATTCCGTTTACCACCGGCGACGGCCCCACCACGTATATGCTCGAAGCCGGCAGTTTGCCGGGATTGGCCGTGGGTTTGGATTCAGGTTCGAGTCTGAAAGATTTTGAGCTGGCACAGAAAATGAACCCGGGTGTGCCGGTTTTCAGCAGCGAAACTTACCCGGGCTGGCTGACACACTGGGGTGAAGAATGGGCAAAAGTAAAACCCGAAAACTTTGGGAAAGAAGTTGATTTTCTGATGAAAAATAATAAATCATTCAACCTGTATGTTTTTCATGGAGGCACCAATTTCGGGTTTACGGCAGGTGCCAATGCCGACCGGATTGAAGGTACCAAAAACGGTATTAATCACAGTTTTATGCCCGACCTGACCAGCTACGATTATGATGCGCCGATAACCGAAGAGGGAAAAGTGACAGAAAAATACATAGTCATCAGGGAGGTGATTCAGAAATATCTTCCGGCTAATGAGAAACTGCCTGAAATCCCAAAAGAGGTACCGGTTGTGAAAGTTCCTGATTTCAAACCTGCCCCTTTTACTTCGTTGTGGAATAACCTGCCCGAACCGGTAAAACTGGTACAGCCACAACCCATGGAATACCTGAATCAGTACCAGGGACTGATTTTGTACCGTACTAAATTAGTGGGGCATAAAAGCGGCAAACTAATTCTACGCGACCTGCACGATTATGCACTTGTTTTTCTGAACGGCCAGTTGATTGACACAGTGGACAGAAGACTTAATGAAAACACGGTGATGCTGCCAAAAACCGATGTGGAAACACCTGTTCTTGATATTTTGGTTGAGGCAATGGGGCACATCAATTTTGCAGAGTTTATGATTGACAGAAAAGGGATTACCGACAGAGTGATTCTGAATGGAATGACCCTGATGAACTGGGATGTTTACCAGTTTCCGCTCAAAGAAAACTGGATTCAGAACCTGGGTAAAACTGATAAGATATCAGATTTGCCGGGGACATTTTTCAAGGGAACCATCAACCTGAACGAACCGGCTGATACCTATTTTGATATGTCGGGCTATAGCAAGGGAATGGTTTGGGTAAACGGAAATAACCTCGGAAGATATTGGGAAATAGGGCCGCAGAAAAGATTGTATTGCCCGCAGAGTTTTCTGAAATCCGGAGAAAACAGTGTCATTATTCTTGATTTGCTGCAAAAGGAACCGGCCGTGGTAACTAGTGCTGTTTCGCATTAGTTTTTTACAAAATACACAACCGCTGCAATCAGGCCGGCTGAAACCACAATCCAACGCAGGATTTCGGGTTTTATCCGGCCTGCCAGTTTTCCGCCAATCCAGCCACCGGTGAGCGATCCGAAAATCATGATAAAGGCTATCCACCAATCAACTTTCCCCGAAAAGGCGAAATAAATGGCTGCAGCCAGGTTGATCACAAAACCCAGCGCCTGCTTCAGAAAATTCAGCCTTGTCATGTTTTCGTCGGTGACAAAGCCCAGAACAGCCATCAATATTACACCCAGTCCGGCACCAAAATACCCGCCATAAACTGCTGCCATAAAAACAGCCCCCATCATAAAAACAGGATTGTGATGCTCCGAGTGTTTATGCCCCAGGCGTCTGATGACCAGGTTTTTTATTTTAATCTGGAACGCCAGCAGGGCAGTTGCCACCAAAATCAGGTACGGAATCAGGCTTTTAAAAGCATCTTCGCTGGTATTCAAAATTAATAATCCGCCAGCCAATCCGCCTAAAATTGAAACCGGCAGCAATTTTTTCAGCCTTGAAGATTGTGATCTGAAAGCATCGCGCTGCGCCCACATTCCGCCAATTGTGCCCGGAACCAGCGCAACGGTATTGGTTACGTTAGCAACCACCGGCGAAATACCGATTGCCAGCAAAGCAGGGAAACTGAGCAGGGTTCCGCCACCCGCCATGGCATTGATAAAACCAGCTGCCAGGGCTGCCAGAAAAACAAGTATTTCGTTAAAATCAGGCATCAAAGTTTTTAAGATTTGCAAAGATGCTAATTGCATAAATAGGATAATTCATATAATCTGCTTTTTATTGAAGTTTTTATCCCGAAAAATGGATTGTGATTCAATATGTTTTAAATTTGACATAAGCAGAACTTTATAAAATCTGAATTATGAAAAGAATTTTGCAATTGGTTGCCCTCCTGATTGTTGCAATAGTTTTGGTTTATGTATTGGGACCCAAACCAGCACGTCCGGTTTTGAGCAACAACTTACCGGTAATATCAAAAAACATTGGTGATGTTGAAAAATTAGCAGTAAAAAACGATTCAGGATTCAATATAAAACCGGATAACCAGACGCGGATAATCTGGGCAAACGACACGCTGAAACAGCCAACCAAATATGCGTTGTTTTATCTGCATGGTTTTTCTGCCTCATGGTACGAAGGTTATCCGGCCAACATGGATTTTGCGAGGAAGTTTGGTTTCAACGCATATTTTCCGCGATTAGCTTCGCATGGAATTATTACTGATGATGCATTAATTGACATGACACCCGACCGTTTGTGGGAATCGGCCAAAGAAGCGCTGATGGTTGCGCATGTGCTGGGCGAAAAGGTGATTATTATGAGTACTTCAACCGGTGGCACACTGGGTTTAAAACTGGCTGCCGAATTTCCTGATTTGGTTGATGCTTTGATTCTATATTCGCCCAACATCAAAATCAACAACAGCGCTGCCTTTTTGCTGTCAAAACCCTGGGGATTGCAGATTGGCAGAAAAGTCACCGGGAGCACACACCGTGTTACCAACGAAAATTTTGATTCAAAAGATTGCCAATACTGGGATTGCCGCTACCGGATGGAAGCCGTGGTTTACCTGCAGCAACTGGTGGAGGCCACCATGAAAAAATCCACTTTTGAAAGGGTGAAAACTCCGATATTTCTGGCCTATTATTACAAAGATGAAACACACCAGGATGAAACCGTTCGGGTTGACGCCATGCTTGAAATGTTCGATTTACTGGGAACTGATTCAGTATTAAAAGAAAAAATGGCATTTCCTGAAGCCGGAAATCATGTAATTGCCTGCGAACTGACTTCTAAATCGTACAGGGAAGTTTTTGACGAAACAGTAAAATTTGCAGAGCAGGTTTTAAAACTGGAAAAAGAAGAATAAGTACATCTCAAATTCAGTTTTTTTGCTTGGTTTTAATTGTTTAGGTGTTGTATATGAGTATTTTATGATGTATTTTTATACAAAAACTACCGCGATGAAAAAAATCAAGCTTTATTTAGTTATTTGTCTTTTAATAATAATAGCTCTGTACTCATTTGGCCCCAGAGTTCAAAAGTCAGAATTTGCTGCTGATTTACCCAGAATTGATGTAAATATTAATAACATTGATAACTACATAGCAAAGTACGACAGCGGATTACAGATTAAACCTGATAATGCAACAAAAATAGTTTGGGCTGATGATTCTTTAAGAAAGAAATCAGAGTTTTGTCTATTATATCTTCATGGATTCAGAGCATCATGGTATGAAGGATACCCGGCAGATATTATGTTTGCGAATTATTTTGGGTGTAATGCTTATTACCCCCGCCTGGCTTCGCATGGAATTTATGCTGATGAGCCATTGATTGACATGACCCCTGATCGGCTTTGGGAATCGGCAAAAGAAGCGCTTGTTGTTGCCAAAGAATTAGGAGATAAAGTAATTATAATGGGAACATCCACAGGGGCTTCGTTGGCTTTAAAACTAGCTGCCGATTTTCCGGAAGATGTTTTTGGCTTACTTTTATATTCGCCAAATACTGGGATAAATAAAACTGGAATTGGATTAGTTACCAAATCATGGGGGCTTCAAATTGCCCGTAGTTTAGCAGGCGGAGATTATATGTATGGTAGTACAGATATTGAATCAAAGGAATGCAAATATTGGACCTGCAAATTCCGTGTCGAGGCTGGAGTTTTTTTACAGCAATTAGTTGAGCAGACTATGACAGAAGAAACTTTTAAAAAAGTTACACAACCTGTTTTTGTAGGATATTATTATAAGGATGAAGAACATCAGGATGAAACAGTTAAGGTAAGTACAATTCTAACAATGTTTGATGAACTGGGAACCTCATCTGACTTAAAAAGAAAGGTAGCTTTTCAGGAAGCAGGTACACATGTTATTGCCTGCGAATTATTTTCAAAATCATATACCGATGTGTATAATGAAACCGTGAAATTTGCCACAGAAGTTTTAAAAATGTCTCCGATTCAATAATGTTCGATTGTATAAATTGCTTTGCTCAATTCAAAATAATGTTTTTTTTAGTATTGGAAAAGACGAATTTTTTCCTCGGTTTTCGGCTATACTAAAAGGATATGGTTGCGGAGTTGCTTCAAAATTGGTCTCAGTTCCAGAGAATGTTTAAGAATTAAGATTTCAACCGGCTACATTTACAAAATTTTTGAACCGGCAGCCTCGTCGATAAACCAGATCAATTCACCATTTTGGGGTGTGATGTAATAGGCGGGTAATAATTTGGCCGCTTCATCATCGTTCATAATTTCTGCAATCCGCTGTGCTTTGCTTTCCCCTGTTACAAGAAAATAAATCCGGTTGGCATTGTTCAGCACTTTCCCGGTCAGCGTAATTCGTTTTTGTCCCGACAAAGGATGACTGGTGACGGCGCAAATCCGCTCATCTTCAAATAGTTCAATTTCATCGGGAAAGATGGATGCTGTATGGCCATCTTCGCCTAAACCCAGAATCACAAGATCAAAAACCGGATTGTCGCCCCGGAAATTCAGGTTTGCTTTTATTTCTTCGGAATAACGGATTGCCTCTTTTTCAGGATCTTCTTCTCCCCTGATCCGGTGAATATTTTCAGCAGGAATCAGAATCGCAGAAAATAAAAGGTCATTTGCTGCCTTGAAATTACTCTGATCACTTTCCGGTGAAACGCATCTTTCATCGCCCCACCAGAAATGAACCCGTTCCCATTCAATTTCAGCCTGGTATTTTGAACTCAGTTTGCGAAACAACAACAAAGGGGTATTTCCTCCTGATAACAGAATGTGAATTGGTTCCTGAACTGAAGCTTTTGTCAGTTGGTAAATTTCCTTAGCCAGCGATTTTACCGTTTTTTTCGGATTCTTGTAAATTTTAACTTCGGTAGATCCAGCCATATTTCCGGATTTTAAATTTGGTTTTGAAAAATAAGGAATTTATTACAGTTCACAATAAAGTCCGTCGTTTGTGAGGTTTTTACACGGATATCTCCAGCTGGCCCCGGTAATCAGCCGGTCAGCATTCTCCGGCCCCCAGGTTCCGGCCGGATAACCATAAATCGGTATTTCAGGATTGGTTTCCCAGGCATTTAAAATTGGCTGTACAAACTGCCAGGCCTGTTCAACAGCATCGCCCCTGGCATACAAAGTAGCATCACCCTGCATACAATCCAGCAGCAATCTTTCGTAAGCCGAAGGAACGATAACATTGGCGAAATCGGAATAATGAAAATCCATATTCACGGTTTGTACATCGAACCCGGCACCCGGTGTTTTCATACCAAATTTCAGCAAAATACCTTCGTCGGGCTGTATTCTGATGATCAGTTGATTATTAACCGGTCCGGCAGTTTTGCCAAAAAGCTGATGAGGTACTTTTTTAAAATGAATGACCACTTCAGTTACACGCGTTGGCATTTTTTTCCCGGTACGGATATAAAACGGTACACCTGCCCAGCGCCAGTTGTCGATGAAAAATTTCAGCGCCACAAATGTTTCGGTTCTCGAAAGCGGATCAACACCGGTTTCTTCACGATACCCCGGTACTTTTTCGCCTTTGATAACCGATGCTGTGTATTGTCCGCGGATTACATAACGGTCGATCATGTTTTCACGAAATGGCCGGAGTGACTGAAAAACCTTTACAATCTCGTTTCTGATGGCATTGGCTTCGATAACAACTGGCGGCTCCATGGCCACGAATCCTACAAGTTGCATCAGGTGGTTTTGCACCATGTCGCGCAAAGCACCCGAGTGGTCGTAATATCCGCCACGGCCTTCAACTCCAAGACTTTCAGAAGAGGTGATTTCCACACGGTCGATATAATTGTGGTTCCAGAGTGGCTCAAATATGCCATTTGAAAAACGTGTGACGAGCATATTCTGGACCGTTTCTTTTCCTAAGTAATGGTCGATCCGGTAAATCTGATCTTCATCAAAATAGTTGAGCAACTGAATATTCAGTTCTCTGGCAGTTTCGAGATTGGTGCCAAAAGGTTTCTCCACAATCAGTCTTCGGAAATATTTATTTGAACGGCTTAAACCGTTTTTATGCAGAAAGTGCGGGATTAAACTGTAAAGCGAGGGTGGGGTGGAAAGATAAAAAATATAATTTTCAGGTATTTCGAGTTTTTTTGATAATTCATCCAAACGGTTTTTCAACGGAATAAAATCATCTGCCGACTCGTTTGATACAGGCTGGTAAAATAGTTGCTGCAAGAATGTTGCAGTTTCAGTATCACGCGGCAGAAATTCGGCTGCCCGGTTTCTGAATTCATCGTCGGATAAAACTGAACGTGAAGCGCCTAAAACTGCGAACTTTTCGGGGAGCAGCTTTTGTTTGAAAAGATCAAAAATCGCCGGGATCAGTTTGCGTTTGGTGAGATCACCCGAAGCGCCGAAAATGATGAGGATATGATTTGCAGTCGTTTTCATTGTTCATTTTTACCCATTTCAACACAAAAAACAATCATATTGTTTTTTATCTGCAAAAACCACAGGCTAAAATCTTCGATGCCGGTTTCTGAAGTCAATGACGCTTTAAAATGCGATTTGTGATTCATATTAAATGGAGAAATGAGAATTTGTTCGTTGAACTGAACACCTTTTTGCGGACTGCACTTGAAAATTGCTTCTTTGGCGCACCAGTAAAGCAATTGCAATAATTTGGGCTGATCAGATTTTTGAATGTTTTCCATTTCGGATGGATGAAGGAACCGTTTGGCAATGCGGTCTGTATCACGGTTTATAGTTTCAACATCAACACCACAGTTTAACTCCGAAATAAAAACCACAACCATATTGGCAGAGTGCGAAATACTAATGAATTTATGGCTATTCAGCAATGTTGGTTTACCATCAGTTTGGTAAATAATTTCGATTTTTTTTCCGGTTATTTTTTCTGTCAGAATTCTTGTCGCAAGAAATTCAACCTGTCTTTTGGGGGCTGAAATCTTCGAAAACCGGGTTTTTTCAGCATCCGTTAAGTGTGCCATGTTCAGTAATTCTGCAGGAGTTTCGGTCAACTCCCAAATTCCGGCACAGCCTTTTTCAAATGCTATTTTCTGAACTAACGGCATCAGTTCCAGCTTGCTGATTCAATCAACCTGATCACATCAGGTTCCAGAAATTCAATCACAGGTTTCAGCGAGTCGATATTCGGAACATCGCGGATGTAAAGTGCCCCGCGCAGAAAATGAGTGGTGCTGTCGGTTAAAAAAAACTGAAGTGGAGAAGCTGCATTTCCTTCAATCCTGTAAATCAGTCCATAAACTTTCTCCCGTTCGTTAACAAAAACCTGTTCGGTAATGGCATCGGCTTTTATAGAATGTTTGTAGGCCAGCGTTCTTGATTCTTCCATTAACTCATTGAGCAATATTTTTTTACCTTTTTCGGATTCATTCAGAGTAAAATACGAAATATGAATTTCGGCTTTATTCGAAGGAACTTCAATGTTTGTCCAGTTGGGTTTATCCGGATTATCGGAGTCTTGTGTAATGTAAGAATAATCAGGTATTTCAAAACTATAGGGAAAACTTTCCTTAATCGGGTGGTAGCTTTTTTCAGGGAAATCGATCCTGAAATAGGAGCGTGGTTTTGGCGTATATTTCTCTTTGCAACTGTTTGCAAAAATGAATGCCACCACGAAAAAAAAGATGACAACTGCTTTGAAATACCTGTATTTATTCGTCATCTGTATTTTTATCTATTTCCACTTTTATTTTTTTGATGCGGCGTTCATCCGCCTCTTCAATGGTAAACGTGTATTGGTTGTAAACTATTTTATCATGCAGTTGCGGAATTGCGCCTTTCAGTTCAAGAATCAATCCTGCAAGTGTCTCAGAATCGCCTTTAATGTCTTCAAAATCAAGCTCGTTGCTTCTTGTTGTTTTTATGAAATCAGAGAGCAGAATTTTCCCGTCAAACATCCAGGTTTTATCATCAATGCGGTTGAAAAAGTGATCTTCTTCATCAAATTCGTCAACAATTTCACCCACAATTTCCTCAAGAACATCTTCAAGGGTCACAATTCCCGAAGTGCCTCCATATTCGTCGATTACAATGGCCAGATGAACTTTATTCTTCTGAAATTCACCTAATAACGAATTTATTTTTTTTGTTTCGGGAACATAAAATGGTGGTCTGATCAAAGTTTGCCAGTTAAATGAATTTCCTTTGTGACTGTGTGGCAGAATATCTTTGATATACAAAACGCCCTTTATATTATCGAACGAACCTGAATAAACGGGGATTCTTGAGAAGCCTGATTCTACAATTACGTCTAGAACAGAAGAAAAACCAGATTTTAAATCCAGCGAAACCACGTCAACCCTGGGTTTCATAATGTCTCCCACATTTTTGTTGCCGAATTTCACAATCCCTTCCAGAATTTCCTTGTCTTCCTCCAGAACCGGGTCATTCGACATTTTTAGTGCCTGTGTGATGTCTTCCATCGATATTGTAGTTCGATGGTTGCCGTTCGTATTTCTCCGATATTTTGGGAAGCCATTAAAAAGCCTGGTTATCGGGCTGAGAAGGAATTAGATAACAATTAAAGGCCATTCAGTAATTTTTAATATTAAAACAGGGAAAAGCCCGGCAAATAAAAGGGGTATTAATTCTCCAAAAACAAGCAGCATTGAAACAATTAAAAGAATCAATACTGACTGTTGCTGAATAGATTGTCCGGAAAAAAAAGTAAAACTTCTGAATAGAAAAACAAGCGAAATAACAACTGAAATGTTAAATATTCCCTTCAGTATTATGAATGTAGATTTCAGGCTCTCCTGATTTTTAAGAATCTTCAGAAAGTTTTTGCTGAATCTGAATTTTCTTTTTTTCTGAAATTCTTTGTCAGTTGCATTGCTGAAACAGGCAATTTCAGAACTTCGGATAAAGATCAGCAGGAGCAATAAAATTATGGCAATCACCATAACCGCAGAAGTTTCAGAAGTGTTTAAAACTCCTGTGCCGGGTGGAAATGATGATTGTAACGTGTCCGTTTCCAAAATTCAGTTGAATTGGTTAAAATGGAAGGTCTTCGTCGCCTTCCGGAGCTTCAATCTCTGGTGCAGGTGCAGCCTGGAATGAATCAGTCTGTCCGCTTCTGCCATTTGCAACACCCCTGTTTTCAGATGATTCCCTGTTGCCCAGCAACTGCATGACATCGCCATAAATTTCGGTGATATACCTTTTATTTCCTGCCTGGTCGTCGTAACTACGGGTTCTGATTCTTCCTTCGATATATAATTGGCGGCCTTTTGTAACGTATTTTTCAGCCACATCGGCCAAACCCCGCCACAAAACGATATTGTGCCATTCGGTTGTGGTGACTTTTTCACCATTTTTTGCTGTGTAGGTTTCAGAGGTGGCCAACGGAAAATTGGCAACTTTCACACCAGCATCAAGATTCCTGACTTCGGGGTCTTTCCCCACATTCCCAACTAAGATTACTTTGTTAACTGACATATCTTTATTTTTTAAAAGGATAACATCTAAAAATACAAAACAATCAGAATAAACTGAATACTAATAAAATTATCTGTTGCCCGTTTTTACTACTACCGCTTCAAGCAGGCGCGGCACTGCAAATTTAAAAATATCTTTCTTATGTATTTTTAAAAAACCCTTGCAGTCCAAAGGTATTTTTTCCATCGTTAAATAAACAAAACGGGCATAAATAATCTGGTGAGTAAGAATATGTTTATATGATTCAGATATTGAATTGATTATAATGTTTTCGTTTTTTAAAAAATCAAATGGAATTTCAAGAATTTTTTCATCGCTTAATTCAATGTTGCTTTCTGCTAAAGGAAACTGGTAAAGATTTTTCCAGATATCCTTTCCGGTTCTTTTCTGTAGTAAAACAAAATCACTGTCTTCTATTATATAATAGTAAAAGTATCGGTTTACGGTTTTTACTTTTTTCGATTTCACCGGTAATTCATTTATTGTTTTGTGAATCGCAGCGTAACATGTTTTTATCAACGGGCAGATTTCGCAATCGGGATTGGATGGGATACACTGCAGTGCTCCGAATTCCATCATGGCCTGGTTATAATTCCCGGCATTATTTTCGGGGACCAAACTGTTTGCCAGTTCCTGAAATTCTTTTTTCCCGCTGGTTGAATCAATTGGGGTGAAAACTCCGAAATAACGACTGAGCAAACGGTAAATATTACCATCAATTGCTGCAACCGGTTTGTTAAAAGCAATCGACGCAATTGCGGCTGCGGTATAATGCCCGATTCCGGGAAGATTTTTTATTGTGTAGAAATCGTCGGGAAAAACGCCTGAAAAATCATTTGCAACTATTTTAGCAGCCTGGTGGAGATTGCGTGCACGCGTGTAATATCCTAATCCCTGCCACAATTTCAGAACTTCATCCTCTTTTGCTGTAGCAAGCTCATACACAGTGGGGAATTGGATCAGAAAACGATTATAATATTGAATGGCCTGAACCACGCGGGTTTGCTGCAACATAATTTCCGAGATCCATATTTTATAAGGATCATTGGTCTCGCGCCACGGAAGATCACGCATGTTTTTCTTGTACCAATCAGAAATTACGAGGTGAAAAAAGTCCATATTTGATAAGTAGTTTAAAATCTTTTAGAAAAACAAAAATAAATATTTGAAAAGCTTTTGGGTTTTTAAATAATTTTTATTTTTGCACACTCAAAATAATCGTTTAATATATTGAAAATTAAATAATTTAAAAAAATGACAAAGGCAGATATCGTAAACGAAGTAGCGAAGAATACCGGAATTGAAAAGGTAACAGTACAGAAAGCAGTTGAAGCTTTTATGGAAACAGTGAAAGATTCGTTAGTTGATGGTAAGAATGTTTACCTGAGAGGCTTCGGAAGTTTTGTAGTGAAGAAAAGAGCTGAAAAAACAGCCAGGAATATTTCTAAAAACACAACAATTATTATTCCGTCTCATAATATTCCTTCATTCAAACCAGCAAAAACTTTCATTTCTGAAGTTAAAAAACAAGTAAAATAAAAAGTTATGCCAAGCGGAAAGAAGAGAAAAAGACATAAAATGGCAACCCACAAACGCAAAAAAAGATTGCGGAAGAACAGGCACAAAAAGAAAAAATAAGATTTTAAGAGAATTCTTATTTATACATTTTGATTAAACCTAAGGCATTTATGTCTTAGGTTTAATCTGTTTAATGAATTATATTTATCATAGTTAAAGTTAAAGAAACTGGTTGTGAGTAGCGATTTAATAATTGATGTAACTCCATCCGAAATTGTAATCGCTTTACAGGAAGACAAAAAGCTTGTAGAATTAACCCGTGAACGTAGCGGTGCTAAATTTGCTGTTGGCGACATTTACCTGGGAAAAGTAAAAAAAATAATGCCCAGTTTAAATGCCGCATTCATTGATGTAGGATATGAAAAAGACGCATTTTTGCACTACCTCGATCTTGGCCCCCAGTTTGCCACCCTGAATAAATTTGTCAGAATCGCCATTTCAAAAAAAAACAAACTTTCCTCCATCGGGCGTTTACAATCTGAACCCGATATCAATAAAGAAGGAAAGATCAGTGAATTACTGAAAGAGGGACAACGAATACTGGTTCAGGTTTCCAAAGAACCCATTTCAACAAAAGGCCCCCGTTTGACATCCGAGATTTCGATTGCCGGAAGAAATATTGTTTTAATGCCATTCAGCGATAAAGTCTCAGTTTCGCAGAAAATTAAAACAAACGAAGAAAAAAACAGGCTGAAAAAGCTGGTTCAAAGTATTAAACCCAGGAAATTCGGTGTTATTGTGCGTACAGTAGCCGAGGGTAAAATGGTCGCAGAGCTCGACCAGGAACTCAATGGCCTGGTAAATAAATGGGAATCGGTTTTCGGAAAACTGGCAAAAGCAAACGCTCCATCTCTTATTGTTGGCGAAATTGACAGAACAACAGCATTACTCCGCGATATTTATCATTCCGATTTTAACAGTATCATTGTTAACGATCAGGATGTTTGTAACGAGATCAGTGAATATCTCGGAAGTATTCAGGCTGAAAAAAGAAAAATTGTTAAGTTTTATAAAGGGAAAGCGCCAATTTTCGAATATTACGGAATCGAAAAACAGATAAAGGCAGCTTTTGGCAAAACAGTATCGTTTAAAGACGGGGCTTATTTAATTGTTGAACACACAGAAGCTTTTCATGTAATTGATGTAAACAGCGGTAACCGAGTAAAGATGGGAGTTGACCAGGAAGCCAACGCATTGGAGGTAAACCTGGCAGCTTGTAATGAAATTGCCCGTCAGCTCAGGCTGAGAGATAT